>OIWT01000771.1_pt1 | contig 43062 bp, 23 predicted proteins | sample 1587701 | NCBI WGS metagenome assembly OIWT01 (sample SAMEA3888904, study PRJEB22519) | human gut metagenome | biome: human gut; feature: human-associated habitat; material: faeces | place: Denmark | collected 2009 | reverse complement strand
GGTCAGACATATTTTGAAATATGTGCCTTGTATTTTTTCTTTGCTCCCATGTGGGCTAAAACCGCTGAAAATCAGTTTTCACTTTTTTCGGTTTTGTGAACGGTTTTTGCGCCATTGAAAAACACTTTTTTAACGTGGATAGCTCCTTTTTTTGCCCCAAGGTTCATACGCTCTGTATAGTTTTACATATCTTGTATCATCGGGTTAATGAAACATAAATAAAATAAAAGATTTGTAAATCAAGGAGGGTGATTTGTTTTTTACTTATATTTGTATTTGTCGGCGTTTAAACCGACCTTATATGGGTGCGAAGGTTTCACATCCCCGATTGCACCGCAACAGGAACCACTAACTTTAAATACTGTTATATGAAAAGAACAAAAATCTTAATCCTGGCATTGCTCGTCGCATTGGCGGCAGTGCCGTCGCTCCATGCGCAGGATTACGTCATCGGCTCGAGCATTTATCCCGAGGAGGTGGCTGACGGCATGGAAGTAGTGTTTGAAGGGCGCAGCGTCACTACCAGTCGTGGCAGTTACCTCGGGCCTTTCAAGGATTTGAACCCGGCCGACATCGGCAATCTTCCCAAACTCATACGTCCCGGTAGTGACGAAGTGCCGCTCGAGATAGTATGGGTGCTCCACTTGGCCGACGAGCCAAACGCCGTTACCGGCGAAGCGCAGTACTACCTGCAAAACAAGGAAACCGGCGAATACATCGCCACAGGCAGCTTTGACAACGACCCCAACACCCGTGCCAACCGCTTGCACATGGTGGACGACATCGCCGAAGCCGCACCATTCTGTTTCCACTACTCGAGCGAGGGAGAGCCTTACGGCTCGGTAAACTACGGCTCGCTTTCCACGCCTATCGACTGGATTGACGACCCCACGTGCATAACAATCCTGTGCATAGACGAGTCTATACCCAACGGGCGTGCGTTCATCTCAAACGAAGAGAGCGGGACAACTTGCAGCTACTTCGAGTACCTGGATACCAACGTGTGGAACATACACCGCTACTACGTACCCAGCGGAGCACGCGACTTTCTCCAGATATACCTCGACAATCTGCCGGCCAACTGGGAGGGAGAATACGCATATGGCACCGACCCGGGCTTCATTAACAACGAGGAAAAAGTAATACAATACACTGAGCTTGTGTTCAACGCCATCAACAATATCGCAACAATGAGCGACGAGGAGTGCAAGGCCGCTTACGACGAAATCATGGAGCTTGTGGAGTTCTTTGACGACCCGGCCAACTCCGTGCAGATAAAGGACGGCGGATACTACTACATCACGGCGGGATACGACGCCTTCCAGCAGAGCGGCAAGACCAACTACGGCTGGTATGGCCCTATTAATTACATGGACCAGGTGGGCTGGAAAGAAATTGAACCCACCGGCGCGTTTATCTGGAAATTCACGCAGGTAGCCGACAGCGCGTACATGATAGAAAACCTCGGCTGCGGCCTGTACGCCGATTCTACGCTCTACAACGCGCACCTTGAGGTTCTCTACATGTCCGACCTCCCGGCCTGCCGGCAGTTCGTCACCAAGCTAAACCATGCGGGCAACTACCGCATACAGTGGGACGGCGGCGTGCAAGCCTATCACCAGATGGACCACGGTAACGGCGAAGGCACTGGCAGCACCATCGTTCTCCACGACCAGGATGGCAACACCTCCCCCTCGACGTGGATACTGCGCAAAGTGCCCGAAGACGTTCTCCAGCAAGTGCTTTCCACACTCAACCACGACCGTCTCGAGCTTTACCTCAGCCAGAACACCGACCTCTTGGACAAGTACACCGTGGGCAACCGCATAGGCCAGCTTAACAACCAGGCCATTTACGATGAGATAAAGGCGGCCTACGAAACAGCCGTGGCCGAAGTGGGCAACCAGCACACCGAAGAAGAGTACGGCGCATACCTCGCCAATATAAAGAACGCCATTGCCAAGGTGGACGACAACTCGCGCAACCAGCTTACCGAGGGTTACTACCGCTTCTACGTGGCCAATCCTTACATACTGCAAATGGTTCCCGACGACCCCACCGTGGCAATGCTTGCCTGGACGCAACACCACACCAACGTGGCAAGAGTAGAGTGGAGCCGCGACAACGGCACCGCCGACTACATCTGGAAAGTAACCTTTACGGGCGACGATGACGGCCACTTCTACATACAGAACACATCGACCAAGCAATACATCTCAAGCGGCACGAACCTCGGCCGCGGCGTGGAGATAACTTCCACACCAGAGCCTGAAACCGTGCACTACCTCGACTTCGTGGACGCAAGCGGCATAATCAACGTCTACAACACCGCGCAGCCGCTCTACTCTTACCACGCACTCAGCTGGGACAACGCCAACAACGGCACACTCTGCTACGCCGAGGGCGACCCCTCGAAATGGTACATGGAGCCTGTGGACGCAGCCGAAGCAGAGAAACTAATAGCCGAGGCCTTGAACCGCAACCGTATCGACACGCTGCGTAACCTGATTAACACCGCCGAGGCAAAACTTCTTGAAACCGACGTGCCTGTTTACGACTACGACGATCCTGTTGCCACCGACGCAAGCCAGCTTTACACAAATGCCGAGGCTTACGTCTGGGACGGAACGTCGGGCGAGAGGACAAGCCTTGCCAACCTTATCGACGGCGACGTGAGTACCATTTTCCACTCGCGCTACAACAGCCTCGAGACTATCGACGACTACCACTACCTGCGCGTCTACGCGCCCGACGGGCTGCCCGACAAGTTCGGCATACGCTGGGCAAAGCGCTGCTTCGACGCCAACGAGAGCAACAACGCCGCCTGCCGTCCCACAAAGATAGCCATCGCGCTGTCGAACGACGGCGAAACGTGGGAGCACCCCGACACGCTCACAACGGCCGACGGGCTGCCCACGATAACCACCGACACGTTCTACACCTCGAAGAAACCCATCGACGGCACGGGATACACCTACTTCATAATGAAAGTGCTCGAAGTGAACGACAACTTCGCCATGTCCGACAACTTCGGCCACCCGTTCTTCACCATGTCGGAATACAACCTCTATCCATACACGGGCAGCGAACCCGCCTCGCAGGTGAACTATCCTGAAGTAAAGGCCATAATAGATGAACTCAAACAAACCATAGCCGACACCGAAGCTGCCATTGAAACAGGCGTTATCGGCGACGACGTGATACCTACCCTCCAGGCCGCTTACGACAAGCTCTTGGAGGCATGGATAGACACCACGGAGTTCAGCTCACTGTACAACGACTACAAGCAGGCCATTGCCCTGACTGAAGAAGGCGACGAAGTGGGCTTCGTTGACAGCTACGACGCAGTGGACGAGTTCGAGCAGGCCATCGACGGTATCTACGCCACCATTGTCCCGCCCAACTTTACAAAGGCAGAGCTAACAGCCGCTACCGACAACATGAATGCGGCCTTCAAGACGTTCATGACGCATGTAAACCAGATTGAACCTTACGTTTGGTATGTTATCCGCAGCGGCTCAACGCGCGAATACGCAATCGACCAGCCCGTATTCCTGCCAAGCACCTCAACCGGCACGCAGCTCAAGATTGGCAACTATCCTATAGGTAACGAATACATCGACGTGTACGCAATCTGGCGCTTTGTACCCGTTGGCGACGGCGAAGCACCGAGCACGGGACAATACGCAATCCAGAACCTCGGCACGGGGCAGTACTGGGGCGCATACCGCGGCCAGGGAGCCGGCAGCAGCCCGCTCATGAGCCATGAGCCGGTGCCTTACAACATCTACTACTACGGCATGGGCTGCTTCGCGCTCCAGCAAGAGGGCGTAACCGACCCGTTCGACCGTATCAAGGCCGACGGAACGGAATTCGTGGTGCTCAACTTCCCGGCTAACGGCGACCATCAGCAGGCTTGGCGCTTCGATCGCGTTGACGAGATTACCGAAACGGTGAATATCAACCACTATCCGGCACAGTCAACCTCTATCATCACGCTGCCGTGGGCAACGACGGGCGACAACGCCGTGAGCGCTAACAACAACGTCTCCACTTACGCTATCAACAGCGTTGTAGAGGAAGAAGGCGCCGAGGGCGAAGAACCTTCGTACACCCTCACGCTAACCGCTAAGGATGAATTCGAAGCCGGCGAACCGTTCGTGATTGTTACAAACGACGAACCCAACGAAGAAGGCCAGCAACCGCTAACATTCAACCTGCCGCCGGCAGAAGCCAACGCCATAACCGACACCTCGGCCATTGTAAGCAACGGCCTTGTTGGAACGCTCGAAGGCTTCAACATAACGGGCGAAGCCAACCTATACTTCGACAACTCCGAGCTCAAGGTAGGCACCGACGCCGGCATATTCATTGCAGGCCGCAGCGGTTACATCGACTTCACAAAGGTGAAAGACCTCGGTGGCTCGATTGACAAGACCATCAGCGTCAACGGTGTAATCAACAACATAGGCAAGGTTGAAATAACAGGCGACGCAAACGCCACGGTAGACGTTTACAGCATTGACGGCGTGCTCCTGAAACGCAACGTCAAGGCTTCCGAAGCTACCAAGAACCTCGCCAAGGGAATCTACATCGTAGGAAAGAAGAAAATACTTGTCAAATAACATTTCTTCATATGCATTTTTTCAAATCCCGCAGCCCCGCAAAGGGTTGCGGGATTTTTAATGTGCATTCGCCCCAAACGACACTCCTGCACCACACCTGCTGTTCCCCTCCCTCGTAGAGACGCGATTTATCGCGTCTACCCCGATTTATGTTAAACCAATTTTGAGGCGCGATGAATCGCGCCTCTACAAGGGTGGTTGCCGGGCATAGCTCCGTTCGGTGCCGCGCGACGCGGCCGTGTCTGCGTTTTGTCCGCATTTTTAGGGTCTGTTTCAATGCAGTTTCCACAGGGTGGAAAATATGTCTGAGATATTTTAAAATAGGTCAGACATATTTTGAAATATGTGCCTTGTATTTTTTCCTTTCTCCCATGTGGGGTAAACGCTCTGAAAACCAGTTTTCAATTTTCCGCACCTGAAATGCCCGTTTTGCGGCACGGGTTTTCCAACGGTTTAGACATAGCGAATCGCGTCTGAACGACGGCTACGATAACGAACTCGCTGCACCGGCCGCAAGCACAGCAGGGGAATTTCTATCCTCCACCGGCCGCGTGTGTAAGATTAAGGCAGATTATGTTGCCGGGGTATTTGATTTTTTCAATACATTTGTAGCCTGTTACGGGGTTGTCCCGTTTTTCATTGATGTGAAATAAAACGTATTATGGATTCGCGTGAACGCAAGATTTACCGCGTTACGGTGCTGGGCAGTGTAGTGAATCTGCTGCTTGTGGCCTTGAAGTTTGCCTTCGGTATAATGGGGCGTTCGTCGGCCATGATTGCCGACGCGGTGCATTCGCTTTCCGACCTGGTTACCGACGTGGTTGTAATAGTGTTCGTGAAACTCAGCAACAAGCCTCAGGACCGCGACCACAACTACGGCCATGGCAAGTACGAAACGCTGGCTACGGCGTTCATAGGGTTGGCCTTGTTTGCCGTAGGCATAATGATACTTTACGGCGGGGTGGAGAAGATTGCGGCGGCCATGCGCGGCAAGGCTTTGGAACAGCCGGGCATGATAGCCTTTTGGGCTGCGGTAATAAGCATTGTGTCGAAGGAATGGTGCTACCGCTTCACCGTCAGGGTGGGGCGGCAGGTGGGTTCGCAGGCCGTGGTGGCCAATGCGTGGCACCACCGCAGCGACGCATTCTCGTCGATTGGCACGGCCGCGGGCATAGGCGGTGCTATTTTCCTTGGCGACCGCTGGGCGGTGCTCGACCCTATAGCTGCGGTGGTGGTGAGTGTGTTTATAATAAGGACGGCGCTGAAACTTATGAAACAGGCGTCGGACGAACTGCTCGAGAAGAGCCTGCCCGAGGAAACGGAGCGCAGGATATTGGAGATAGCAGGTGCGGAAAAGGGCGTGAGCGGCATTCATAACCTGCGCACACGCCGCATTGGCAACAACATATCCATCGAAATGCACCTGCGTATGCCGGGCGACGTTACGCTGTACGAGGCCCACCGTTGCGCCACCGACATAGAGCGTGAGCTGCGCTGCAACTTCGGCGAGGGCACGTACATCAACCTGCACATAGAGCCGCTTAAGGTGAACGGGCAGTACGTTGCGCCGGGCAGCGGCAAGGATTAGGCGCTAAAGCGCGATATATGCAAACGCCGCGTCTCCTTTTCATGGAGACGCGGCGTTTATTTGCCGGGTGGTTTGTTTATTTCCTGTGTTTTTTCTTGCCGGGCGAAGGGTGCGGCTTTCCGTAACCCGCTTTCGCCGTTTCCGGGGCCGGTATGGCGTGATTGTCGTCGCTGACGAGCGTGAAGTCGAGTTGGCGGCGGTCAAGATTTGCGCGCGCCACCTTTATCCTCACCTTGTCGCCAATGGAATAGCGGCGGTGCAGGCGGCGTCCCACGAGGCAGTAGTTTTTCTCGTCGAACTCGTAGTAGTCGTCCAGTAGGTCGCGCAGCGGAACCATGCCCTCGCATTTGTTGTCGTCCACCTCAACGTATATTCCGAACTCGGTAACGCCGCTTACCGTGCCGTCGAACTCCTGCCCGAGGCGGTCGGCCATGAATTCGACCTGCTTGTATTTTATGCTCGCGCGCTCGGCCGATTCGGCCAGCTGCTCCATTGCGCTCGAGTGCTCGCACAGTTCCTCGTACTTTTCGGCCGAGGCCGAACGGCCGCCCATGGTGTAGCGTGTTAGCAGGCGGTGCACCATAGTGTCGGGATAGCGGCGTATTGGCGAGGTGAAGTGTGTGTAATACTTGAACATCAGTCCGTAGTGGCCAATGTTCTCTATGCTGTAATGCGCTTTCATCATGGCGCGCAGGGCTATTGTCTCGATGAGCTGCTGCTCTTTTTTCCCTTTCACCTCGTCGAGCAGTTTGTTCAGGCTTCGTGCCGTTTCCTCCTTGTTTCCCTCGGTGCGCAGCTTGTAGCCGAATCGCGAGATGAAGGCACGCAGGTTTTCGAGTTTTGCCTGGTCGGGCGCGTCGTGCACACGGTAGGGGAATACCTTGGCTTTCTTTCCCTTTGGTACGCGGCCAATCATTTCGGCTACGCTGCGGTTGGCCAGGAGCATGAACTCTTCGACGAGTTTGTTGGCGTCTTTTGCCACCTTTACGTATGTGGATATTGGGTGTCCCTTGTCGTCGATTTCAAAGCGCACCTCGGCGCGGTCGAAGCCTATCGAGCCGTCTGCAAAACGCTTTGCGCGCAGGATTTTGGCCAGGCGGTTGAGCGTTACAAGCTCTTCGGCGTATTCGCCCACAGGCTTGCCGTCGGGACTTTTTACCGGTTTGGGGTGGTTTCCCGGCAGAGCGAGGTCTTCGGACGAGGCTTCGCCATTTTGCTCCAATATGTCCTGCACTTCCTCGTATGTAAACCGGCGGTTGCTGCGTATCACGGTGTGCGCAAGGTGCCAGTCGTGAATTTCTCCCTTTTCGTTCATGCGGAAAATGGTACTGTACGCCAGTTTTTCCTCGTCGGGGCGCAAGGAGCAGATAAAGTTGCAGAGCCTTTCGGGCAGCATGGGGATAGTGCGGTCCACGAGGTAAACGCTCGTTGCCCGGCGGCAGGCTTCCTTGTCTATTATGTCGCCCTCGTGTACGTAGTGCGACACGTCGGCTATGTGGACGCCTATTTCCCAAAGGCCGCCTGCTGTGCGGCGAATGGAAAGCGCGTCGTCAAAGTCCTTGGCATCGTGCGGGTCTATGGTAAAGGTTGTAACGTTTCGGAAATCTTCGCGGCGTGCTATCTCTTCGGGCGTTATGTCGGCCGAAAGCTTGTCGGCTGCGGCTTCCACGTTTTTCGGATAGCTGTAAGGCAGGTTGAATTCTGCGAGAATGGCGTGCATTTCCGTGTTGTTCTCGCCCGTGCGTCCGAGTATGTCGATTACTTTCCCTACGGGATTCTTTGCTCCGTCGGGCCATTCGATTATTTTCACCACGGCTTTGTCGCCGGTTACGCCTCCTTTCAGGTTTGCCTTGGGTATGAAAATGTCGTTTGAGTATATGCGGCCGGCTGTTTCGAGGAACGCGTAGTTTTTCTCGACGTGCAGGCGTCCTACGAACGTTTCGCGGGCGCGTTTGAGCACTTCGGTAACCTGTGCCTCGCGTGCGTGTTTCTTTCGCCGGGCCAGTATGGTGGCGCGCACTCGGTCGCCGTTCATTGCTCCTGCGCTGTTGCGTTCGGTTACGAGTATTGATTTGCCGCCGTCGTCGGGAACGACGCTGTTGTGCCCGTTGGGTTTGCGCACGAAGCGTCCTTCGATTACCTGGTTCTTCAGGCAGAGGCTGTAGAGGCCGTCTTTTACGGTTATCACGTCGGCGTCCACCATGTCTTCGAGTATGTCGCAGCATAGTACGCGTTGCGGGTGTGTGGAGCAGCCCAAGGCGGAGAATATGTCGCGTGTTGAGAATTTTTGCTCGCTGTTTTCGGTGAACAGTGCTTCGAGCTGGGCGGTCATTTCTTTTTGCGTCAGTCTTCGTGCTGCCCTTCTGGATGTTTTTTTCATGGTGTTTGCCTTTTAGTTGTTCGTTTACCGCAAAGTAACTAAAAAATCTCGTATTGGCGGGGTTTTGCGGGCATTATTCTGCCTTGCATGCGGCATAAATCCGGCTTTCCGGCCGGGCGTTGCCGCTTTTGTGCTGACGTGTGGGGCAAAAAAATTCCGCAGCGCAATGTTGCGCTGCGGAACATGAAAAAAGGTGTTTTGAAATTGGGTTCTTACTTGAGGTTCGGGTTGATTTCGCCCCATTTGTCGATTTCGGGGAGCACGCCCATTGCGATAACTTCGTCGCGCAGTGCGCAAAGGTGGCTGTAGCTCTTTTTGAGTTCTTCCATTTCTTCGGGTGTGCCTACTACTTCCTCGTATGCTGCGCCGTTCTTGGTTATTGTTACTTCCATGGCCATCATGATGTGGTCAATGCCTTTGAACGAAACGTAGCGTCCTGCGGGCCATGCGAATTCCTTGCCTCCCATTGCGGCGCGAATCATCTCGACGCTCACGTATGCCGGGCTTTGGAATGACGAGCGGCCGCGCAGTGCGATGATGTTGGCACCGCCCTTGATGACGCGCTGTTTGATTTCAGCCCATTTGTCGGCGGGCAGCTTGTCGGTGCCGATGAGGTCGGTGAGCGGTGTGCCTGCCACTTTGGCTGTCGAAGCGAATACGGCCATTTGTTCGCCGTGGCCGCCGTAGGTGCGGCAACCGGTTACGTCGCTCTGGTTTACGCCGAAGTGTTTTGCCAGCTCGCTCTGCAGGCGGATACTGTCGAGCGCTGCAAGGGTTGTTACCTGCGAGGGCTTCAGGCCGCTCCAGATGAGGGTTATAAGGCCGGTGATGTCGGCGGGGTTGAAGATTATCACAACGTGGCGCACGTCGGGGCAGTAAGCCTTGATGTCTTTGCCAAGTTGCTCTGCAACGCCTGCGTTGCCTTTGAGGAGGTCTTCGCGTGTCATGCCCTGTTTGCGGGGTGCGCCGCCCGAGGAGATGATGTATTTTGCGTCGGTGAATGCTTCCTTTACGTCGGTGGTGAAGGTGAAGTTAACGCCTTCGAAGCCGCAGTGGCGCATTTCTTCAACCACGCCCTCAAGGCCCGGTGCGTAAACGTCGTAGAGGCAGATGTTGGGGGTGAGGTGCATCATGGCTGCCGTTTGTGCCATGTTTGAGCCTATCATGCCGGCTGCGCCGACGATGGTAAGTTTTTCGTTTGTGATGAATTCCATATCGTTTTATGTTTTTATGATGATAATATCCTTTGTTGTCCGGGCCTTGTGCGGCGTGTGCGCTGTGCGTTGTGTCTTATGTTTTTACGCTGTTTTGCCGTTGCCGGTCTTTTCCAATGCAAAAATAGTAATTTTCTGTGTTTGCAGGCTGTTTGCGGGCGGGGCGTTGGTTAAATATTATAAAATCATCCGCCCTTTTTGAAGGCCGGCGGTGCGGGGCGCGTATGTTTGACGTTTCGGCAATTATGCGCTGTCCGTTTGGACGCATTTTTAACACTCCCGTGAGAGGGAAAACAGACATTTCCGTAGGGCTTGTCTTTGGCACTCGAAACCAGGCAAATGGACTGCCCGAAAATATGTCTGACATATTTTGAAATACATCGGACATATTTTAAAATTCAAGGCACATATTTTTTCTTTGCTCCGAGAGGGGGTTGAAAACGCTTCACGGGGAGTGGCGCATTACGCACCCTCCCCGTGTTTAACGTTTGTAAAACAGTAGGCCCGCCTTTGCGGCCGCTGGTTACTTTGTTCCGCCCTTGCAGGTGTAGGTTTTCTTGTCCGGCCCGATACCTTTGAGCGTAAGGGATTTCCACTTGGAGGGCAGCACGGACTTCTGCTGCACTATCCCGGCGTCGGTAACCCTCAATCCTCCGAAACCGTAGAGCACGGCCTGGAGCAGCCCGCCTGCGCCGGTGCAGAAGTAGGGGTTGTTTCCGCCGGCCGTTTCGGAAAGCACGCCGAACGGCGGGCGTTTGTGCGGTATGTAGCTGCGGCTGAAGTATTCGTATGCCTTTTCGCTGTCGCCCAGCTGTGCGTACAGTATGGCGAGTATGGCGTTGCCCATTGCGGGGCCGTTTTTGTCGATTTTCTGCGAGTAGTATTCAAGGTCCTGCCTTACGCGCTTGGGGTCGGTAACCACGCCGAGCGGGTAGGCAAGCAGGTTGGCGTCGGCCTGTTTGATTGCCTCGCCGTTGTATGTGGCGTTTTCCTTGATGGTGCCGTCGGGCATGTAGTGGAACTTGATGTTGTCGGACACTTCGCTCCACATCGGGTCGGGCTTCTCGCCCACGGCCCTGGCGGCGGCCACGGCGTCGCGCAGCACTACCTTGGCCGAGCCGTTGGTGAATGTGTTGTCGTTTATGTTGGCGGCATATTCGTTGGCGCCCACCACGTTGTTTATCGAATATGTGCCGTCGGGGTTCTTAACCGCGCGCGAAACCCAGAAGTCGGCTATCATCTTGAGCGTGGGGTAGCCTTCGCGGCGCAGCCATTCCTTGTCGCGCGTAACGCGGTAGTAGTTCCAGAAGGCTATGCCCACGTCGGCGGTGATGTGGTGTTCGAACGTGCCGGTAAGGCACCACGTGGGTGTGGCCTCTTCGCCCGAGTCGTCACACTCCCACGGGAACATGCAGCCCTTGAACCCGAACAGTGCGGCGCGCTGTACGGCCTTGGGCAGGCGGTCGCTCCGGTAGTCGACGCACGAGCGCGCCATTTGCTGGTTGAGCAGCAGCAGGGGCGGGTACATCCATATTTCGCAGTCCCAGAACACATGGCCGTTGTATCCCGTTACGGTCGACAGGCCCATGGGCGGAATGCTCAGCCGTGTGCCCTCGCCTGCAAAGGAGTAGAGGTTGTAGAGTGCCAGGCGCACGTCTTTCTGTGCCTCGGGGTCGCCCTCTATTATGATGTCGCTTTGCCAGAGGCGTTCCCATTCGGCCTTGTGCCCGTTTATTATATGGTCAATGCCCGACTGCAGGGCGAACACTGCCATGCGTTCGGCCTCGTCGCGCGGATTGCAGAAGTCGCGTGAGGAGCAGGCCGCACCAACGAGGGCAAAGCGGAATGCCTTGCCGCCTTCGAGCCGGGCTTCGAAGCCCATGCTTTGGTAGGAACTGACGATGAACGACGACTTAATCTGCGGCTTCTGCCCGTCGAACATGAAAGTCGAGCAGGTGGCGAGGTCCTGCATGAGCGTGCGGCTTTGCGCGCACGATGTGTAGACGGGCATTTCGTGTGCGCCGTCGCGAAACACACGGTACACGGCCGACGTGTTCTTGAGTTCCTCGGGAAACACCGTGCTGTTGGTCACTTCGAGGCGCACGTCCTGTTTCGGCGTCACCACTACCTCCACCATGCCCATGTAGGGAAGGTTGCGCAGCGCGCGGATGTAGTATTTAATCGAGGCCTTGGATGTCTCGACGGAGGTTTCGAGGTAAGCCTCCTTCATGTTCAGCACCTGGCGCCAGGACGACGTGTTGCCGTCCGATATGGTCTCGCCGTCAATGCGCAGGTTCATGTTGGTGAACACGGGGCCGCGCACAATGCGGCTCACGCCCTCGGGGCTTTCCTTGTCGTAAACACCGTTGAGCACGATGTCGGATATTTGGAAAAGTCCGGCCCCGCTCACGAGCCCTATGCGGCCGTTGGCCAGCGTAACGCCGTTGTAGTTGTCTTTCGATTGGGCGCTGATTGTCCAGCCGTCGCCCTGTGCAAGGGCCGCTGTCGCGCCGAGCTGCAGGAAGATAAGCAGCGTAAGGATTATTTTGTTCATGAATGCAATGTTTTGTTGTGTCCCACAAAGTTATGCAAAATGCGCGGCATATCCCGCGTGCGCCGCGTACAATATTGCCTGCGTCGCGATACGGACATCGTGCGACGCAAAACCGGGGCCGGAAAACGGGCGTTTCAGGTGCGGAAAATTGAAAACTGGTTTTCAGTATGTAAACCCCACGTCGGAGCAAATAAAAAATATGTCTGACATAATTCGAAATATGTCAGACATATTTTAAAATACAAGGCACATATTTTTTGCCCCCTGAAAACCCGTCCGGCTGGTGCCGGAGACCAATGGCCCTTCGGGCACAAAACCGTTTGCCTGCTCGCTCCGAAAATGCGGACAAAACGCAGACACGGCCGCGATGAATCGTGTATCTACGGAGAACGTCAGGCGGGTTAACCGATTTGTCGTTCGGGGCGGTAGCAAATTAAAAATCCCGCAACCCTTTGCGGGGCTGCGGGATTCAAAAAATATGTATGAAGAAGTGTTATTTGACGAGTACTTTCTTCTTTCCTACGATGTAAATTCCTTTTGCGAGGCCGTTGGTAGCACCAGCGCGTGCAACGTTGCGGCGGATGAGTACGCCGTCAATGCTGTAGACGTCAACTATCTCCTTCTGGTCTTCGACGATTACATCCTTGATGTCGTTGAGCATTCCGTTGCCCTTGACGTAGATTACCTTGTCTACCTGTGCGTCGGGCACTTGCTCTACGAGCCACGGTATGAGCACGCCGCGCTGGAAGCCTATGGTTGCTCCGGCGGGCTCGTCGTATACGGAGTCTTCGGTGAAGTATCCGTAGTGGTCAACCGGGGTGAATATCTGGTCGAGCGTGCCGGCAAGGCCGTTCACGGTGTCGGGCTCGTTGGTAACTTCGCCGTCTATCACTGCCTCGAACGTGAAGTAGCACTGCTTGCCTGCGTCGTATTTGCCTGTGCCGTCAGCGTCTACTATGTAGACAACGGGCTGCCCGGCCGGTATCCGGTCGTCTTCGAGAGCCTGCAGCTGGTAAGCCGTCACGATTGAATCGGCCGATTCTTCGGCAGTGAGTTTGCCCACTACCTTGTAACCTTGCAGCACGTTGCCGTTGTCGAGCATTGGCAGGCCGGTGAGTTCGTAAGGTTTGGTGATAGTTATCACTCGGCCCTGTGCGGCGCTGTCGGTCTGTTGCACAGCGTCGGTTAGGCTCGTGGTGAGCAGCGGAATCCATGCGTATTTGCTGCCCAAACCTTGTGTTCCGTCGTGTGTCTCATAGGTCATGCCGTAGTCGAGCCATGCGGGGTTCTGGTAGAAGTAGCGTCCGCTCTTGAGGCGGAGGCCAATCTGTCCCTCGCCGAAAGGTATGATGGTTATCGAGTCGGGCTCGTACCACTGAATCGGGCGGTTGTCGTAGGTAGTGTTGCCGCTGCCTGTTTCGGGACCGTTGTAGAAGCCCGTGCCTGCGTTCTGAATCGTGTATGTGCCGTCTTCGTTGGCTTTGAACAAGAAGTGCGCAAGTTCATCCTCGGCTACCATGTCGATAGTCTGGTCGGTGAGCCAGTAACTGTAGTTGCCGCGGCTGTCGGTGTGGGCATAGCCGCCACCTGCCACCATAACGTTGTCCATGCGCTCCTGGGTGCTCTCGTCGGCAAGTTGCAGAACGTACCATTTGCCTTCTTCGGGCTTGACCATCTGCGGGTAGAGTTTGTCGTAAGCAGCCTTCAGTGCGTTTATGACCGTGGTGTACACCGTGCTGTTCTTTTCGCTTGCCGCATCGTATTCGTCGATTGCTGCCTGCGCCTCGCTGTTATATGTATCGAGCGCTGCTGCGGGGAACTCGCCTATCATTTCGCCGTCCGTGAGGTTCTGGATGTTCAGTTTGGCCATTGAAACGATAGAGTCGGCCACGTTCACGTTGTTGAAGTCGATGATAGCCTTGCTTATTAAGTCTATCGTAGCCTGCGTTGCGGTGCCTGCGAGGATTTCTTTCTGTCCCGCCTGTATTGCGTCGTACAATGCGTCGCTTACAACCTTGTAGCTTGCGCTTTGCGTGAGCGAAGACGGGTCTACGCCGGTTACGGGCATTATGTTCAGCTCGGAGAACTCGGCAACAGGGTGGTTGTTGAAGCAGTAGTCTGGTTGTACGGCCAGGAACTCGAAGCGAACATACTGGTAGCCCTTAATGCCGTTTACGAGAACGTAGAACGGGTCGGCAATGTGGTTCGTGAGGTCGCGCGTGGTGATGTCCGGCTTTTCGAGAACGTAGAGGTACGTCCATTCGTTAGCGTCATTGCTTGCCGATACGCGCAGCTTCGACGGCGCGCGGTGCCATGTTGCGTCGTTGCGCTCCTCGTAGTAAAGAATCACAGAGTCGGGCAGGCCTTCGGGGTCTACTGTCTGCAGGCGCAGGTAGTGCGTCTCGCCGGGATTTGTTTCGGTGTCCCACGCGGAGTTCCAGTGTGCCGTGTTTGTCCCGTCGATGAGTACGCTAAAGTCTTTTCCTTCGGCAATAGAACTGTTGTTGCTGTAGATTTGCGAAGCGTCGATTATCTGTTTGTCGCCGTAAGTGTAGGTTGTGTTCTGGTTGTATAGGCGTTTGGCTGTTGCAATGACGTTTCCAAGCTCGTAGTTGAGGTTTGTCTGCGCGCCGGCAGCTTCGATTGCCGCATATTCTTCTTCGGTTACGGGTTCGAACGCCCATGCCGTGCCTGCGTTTACGCCTATGCCGTTCCAGTATTTTAATACTGACTGCGAGCCGGTGCCGCTGTTGTGGTCGCCGCTGTCGTAGTAGTAGGTGGAATCGGTTTCGTTCGTGAGGTAGAACTGGCCGTTCATTGCGTCGAACGGACGTATTATCTGTGCAACGTCGGCAGAGCTGCTGAATTTTATTATTGCGCCGTTTGCTGCGGTTTCACCTTTGTAAAGGAACTTTCCGTTGCCCATGTTCTGCACGTTATATCTGTTTCCTCCGGTGCGTTCGAGCTTCCAGACGTGGTTGGGGCTCAAGCCTTTGTCGGCGCGGCTCCAGCCCGGGTTGCCGTCAACTATGTTGAGGAACATGGCCGAGTCGTTGTACTGGTAGTAGGACTGCAAGAGCCTTATGCGGTAGTAGCCGTCGGCGAGGCCCCGGTCGCGGTCGGCCTTGAATGCTTCTGCGGCCGATTTTAGTGCGTTGTACATGGCGGTGTATTCCTCGGCGGTGTATTCCTTTTGCGGATGGTTGAGCATGGTGTCGGCGTCGGCCTCTGCCTGCCTGTAGTTATTGAGTATGTCCATGGAGGAGATGTAGCCCGGTTTGTTCATGGCGGTGTCTATGCCGTTTGCGAGGCCGCCGTTCTGCGCCAGGTAATTTGCAAGGCTTATGCGGCTCTCCATCGAGGCGAGCATGTCCACTTTATCCTGCGGCACTTTCTTGATGAACCAGGAGGAAGCCGAGTTGAGTCCTCCGCTCCAGAGCACAATCTTGCCGGCTGTGCCTGAGCCGTTGGCGTGGTTTTCCTGGTGGAACGGACGCGGGGGATATGCATTGTCTACCTGGTCGGAAATGTTCCATTGTCCTGCGTGGTCGAGGTTTATGAAAACCGTAGGAGTGGTGTATTCGCTTGACCACTCTACGGGCTGGCTGTCGGCCTTGCTCGTGGCGCGGTTAATGTAGAGGCCGGAACCCATGTTCTGCACGGAGTACTGGACTGTCCCGTCTTTGTCAACGCCGGCAGGCTTGACCTGCCAGATGAAGCGCGGGTCGTTTTCGTCGAAAGCCTTCCAGCCGAGAATCTTCGGCTCGTCCTGCTTGGGTGCATAGATGGCGTAATTGCCGTTGCCTGCGCCTGTGAAAGCAGTATTGGCGGTAAAGAAATAGTAGTAGCCGCCGTCTTCGAACGGTACCATGCTTGCGCTGCTCTGAAGCCATTCGTACAGTTCGCTCAGTTCGTTGAAGGTTGCCATGCAATCGTCGTCGCTCATGTTGCCCATGTTGTCGTTGGCTTCAATCCAAAGGTCGTAGAAGCGTTGGAACTTCTCGGCGTCCTGTACGTAGCCCGGGTCGGTGCCCACCTTGTAGGTGTCCTGCCAGTTGTAAGGCATGTTGTTAAGGAACTCCATAAGGTAGTCGCGTCCGGAGGTGAGCTGCGTGTAACGGCGCATGGACCAGATGTTCGTGTCGGGCCACTCCCAGAAGGCCGTTATGCCTTCGTTTGATTCGTTGGCTATGAAGCCGCGTCCGTTGGGAATGCTTTCGTCAATCTCGCAGATAGTGATGGTGCTCGGGTCGTTGGGCCAGTCGCCGCTGTCGAACGAGCCCGATACCACGCCGCTGTAGTTGTCACCGGCTGTGGCGGAGCGGAAACAGAACGGCGCGGCTTCATCGCGGTCGGCCACCATGAAAATACGGTTGCGGCCGTTGTTGTCCCCGTCGTTCCAGTCGCCCGTGCCGATGTATTCGCCCGTGGCCTTGTTGAGGAGGTTGAACATGCGGTCGCCCGTAACCGGGTTAAGGCTGTCTACCTCGCAAAGAATCCACACGATTTCTTCGGGTACGGTGCTGCCTTCAAAGCGGGTCAGCTTCAAACTCTCGCCCTGCGGAATGTTGTCGCGGTGGGTGAGCGGGCCGAGGTAAGCTCCCTGGTTGGAGTTGTCGGAACGGCCTTCGAATACTACCTCCATGCCGTCTGCGGCCTCCTCGATTGCCACTACGGAACCGATTATGTACCTCTGGGCATGAAGGTTCGGTAATGCCGCCAGTGTGGCGAACATTGCCAGCAAAAGTGTTCTTAATTTTTTCATACTTAGTTGTGTATTGATTAGTAATAATGGTTTGCCCTATTTTGCCCGCGGTGTGCGGAAATACTAACAGTCTGAAAAATATGTGTGTAAAGCTACGTTAATATTCCCAAGCGTAAAAGCGATTTTACCCCCCCCTGTCAATAATTGTTAAATCAGCTGAAAATTCTTGTTTTTCCCGCCCCGGAAGGATTCCATGCGCTTCCCGCCGGTTACTGCGGGCAAGGTATGCGGCACCCCAAACTTACAGCAATACGGACATCGTGCGACGCAAAAACGGGGTGCGGAAACGGGCATTTTCGGTGCGGAAAATTGAAAACTGGTTTTCAGTATGTAAACCCCACGTCGGAGCAAATAAAAAATATGTCTGACATAATTCGAAATATGTCAGACATATTTTAAAATACAAGGCACATATTTTTTGCCCCCTGAAAACCCGTCCGGCTGGTGCCGGTGACCAATGGCCCTTCGGGCACAAAACCGTTTGCTACATGTTCCGAAAATGTGGACAAAAAAGCCGCGCAGCGTGGCGCGGCCGTATGTGGAATGTGAAACGGGGAATCAGAGCAGCCGTTTGCTCAGGTAGCGCACGGGATACCAGGTGGACAGGTGTCCGGCCACGAGCACGGTTACGAATATCACGGCTATGTCCCACGCATGTACGCTCACGGGGTAGGCGTCGACTATGAAGCTTCCGGCTTCGTCGCCCATCTTGAGCAGGCCGAAGTGTTGTTGCGCCAGGCAGAGCAACAGGCCGAGCACCGTGCCTGCTACCACGCCTATGAACGAGATGAGCCGCCCCTCGAACGAGAATATGCGCACGATGGTGCGGTCGTCTGCGCCGAGGTTGCGGAGCGTGGCCATGTCGTCGCGCTTGTCGATAATGAGCATCGACAGCGAGCCTATTATGTTGAAGCAGGCTATTACGAGTATGAACGTCAGGAAGATGTAGGCCACGAGCTTCTCTACGCGCATAATGCGGAACACGTCTTCCTGCTGCTCGTAGCGGTTCAGCACTTTCAGTTTCGTGCCGGCCAGTTTGCCCAACTCCTTCTGCACTGAAGCAATGTCGGCCCCGTCTTTCAGTTTCAGTTCGAGCGAGGAGATACAGCCCTGCTGCTCGAAAATGCGGCGGGTGAAATCTATCGAAGCAAGGATGTATTCGCCGTCGTATTTTTTCTGGTTCACCGAGAACACCACCCCGGGCGAGTGCAGCTCGTCGCGGTTGAAGCTTTCCGTTGGGTTGACCATGCTGATACGCTCGCCGCGCCGCGGGGCGTAAACTTCGAGCGGGTATTCGTAGCGCACGCCTAATCCCAGTTGCGCCGCCAGTTGCAGCCCCGGCGTGCCGTAGTAAAGCACGTCGGCCTTGAGGGCGAAGTCGCCGTCGCCGTAAAGTATCTTCGACAGGTCGCTCGTGCGGCTGTAGTTGTCGTCCACGCCTTTTATCCTTACCACGCTCTGGCGGTTGCCGTACCTTACGAGGGCTTGCCCCTCGAGGCATTCCGTTGCGGCGGCCACGTCCTTGTAGCTGCGTATTGCGGTTACTGCCGGGTCGTCGGCTGCAATCACCTTGCCTTGCGCGGGAACTACCTTCAGCTCCGGGTCGAACGACGTGAAGAGCGAGGCAACGAGTTCCTGGAAACCGTTGAACACGGAAAGGGTGCACACAAGCGCCATGGTGGTTACGGCAACGCCCACTACGGCTATGCGCGAGATGATGTTTATGGCGTGGTGCCTTTTGTAGGAAAAAAGGTATCGGCGGGCGATGAAAAAGGGTAAGTTCACGGCTTACGCAGGTTTATTTCTTGAGCAGTTCGTCGATGTGCGCTATGTAGTCGAGCGAATCGTCGATGAAGAATTTGAGTTCGGGTATAATGCGCAGCTGGTACCTCACGTTCTTTCCCAGCTCGAAGCGGATAGCCTTGACGTTGGCGTTGATGTTGGCGAGCAGCTCTTCGGCTTTCTCCGAGGGGAATATGCTGAGGTACGCCTTGCAAATGCTCAGGTCGGGACTTATGCGGCATTTGCTTACCGACACAATCACGCCGCGCGTTGCGCGCGTTTGTTTTTCGAATATGGTGCTCAGCTCCTTTTGCAGCAGCCGGGCTATCTTGTTTTGTCGTGTGGTTTCCATAGGGATGTTTCTTTGTTGCGGGCAAAATTACGCAAAAAACGCGACTTCGCCGTTATTTGTCTTTCAGATGAATGAGCGTTATGCCGTCGCGCATGGGTATGATTACCTTTTCGCATTCCGTGTCGGCGGCCACGAGGTCGTTGAAGGCGCGTATGCCGAGCGTTTGTGCGTCGCGGTCGTAGGCATGGTCGATGACGTGGCCGTCCCAGAGCGTGTTGTCGGCCAGGATATAGCCGCCGGGGCTGAGGTAACGCTTGCACAGCCTGTAGTATTCGGGATACTGCCGCTTGTCGCCGTCGATGAACGCCAGGTCGAAGCGCAGGCCCGTGCCGTCGGCCATGGGCGGAAGAACTTCGAGCACATTGCCTATGGTGTAGGTTATCCTGTGGCCTTCGCGCGAGTTTTCTATCCACCCGCGTGCGAAATCCTCGAGCTCGTCGTTCACGTCGTAGGTGTATATGTGCCCGTCGCCGTCCAGGCCGTAGGACATGGCTATTGCCGAGTAGCCCGTAAAGGTGCCTATCTCGAGTATGTTGCGCGGGCGGAGCATTCTTACGAGCATTCTGAGCAGTACGCCTTCCACGTGTCCCGACACCATGTGCGGGCGCACGAGGTGTATGTTCGTAGCGCGGTAAAGCCGGTACAGGTATTCGTCCTCCGGGTCGATGTGTCGGCTTATGTAGGTTTCCAGGTCCATGTATCCGTTCATGTTGCGGATGTGGCGGGGTTTATTTCTGTTTTGCTGCGTGTGCCCCGGTTATTGCCTCGAGCGCAAGGCGGTACGAGTCGAGCCCGAAGCCGCATATCACGCCCGTGCAGGCGGGTGAAATCATCGACTTGCGGCGGAATTCCTCGCGTTTGTGCACATTGGATATGTGTACTTCCACAACCGGCGCGGGAACTGCGCGTATCGCGTCGTGCAGTGCTATGCTGGTGTGCGTGTATGCCCCGGCGTTGAGTATTATGCCGTCGGCTGTGAAGCCGGTGGAGTGTATGCGGTCGATGAGTTTGCCTTCCTCGTTGCTCTGGTAGTAGTTTATCGTTACGCCGGGGTATTTTTGGCGCAGTGCGGCGAGGTATGTGTCGAAGCCTTCGCTGCCGTAAATGCCGGGTTCGCGCACGCCGAGCAGGTTTAGGTTCGGGCCGTTGATGATTTCTATTTCCATAGTCTGATATTATTTCGTAATTTAGCCTTGCACACAAAAGTAGTTATTTTTGATGAACTCTGACGAAAAACACGGCGCCGAACTTATGGCGGGTTACCTCAGGTTCCTGCGCTTAGAGAAGAATTTCACGGCCAACACCGTCGACGCTTACCGCAAGGACGTGGAAAAGCTGCTTGTTTACTTTGGCAGCGAGGGCATAGTGCCCGAAAAGGCCACGCTGGAGCAGCTGGAGACGTTTGCCGCCGGGCTGCACGACATCGGCGTGGGCGCGAGGTCGCAGGCCAGGATACTGTCGGGCGTGAGGTCGTTCTACAACTATCTGCTGCTCGACGGGGCGATAGACACGTCGCCTGCCGAACTGCTGCCTTCGCCGAAACTCGGGGTCTACCTGCCCGAAGTGCTCACCGTGGGCGAGATTGACAGTATAATATCCTCGGTTGACCTGTCGCAGCAGGAGGGGCAGCGCGACCGCACCATAATCGAGGTGCTTTACTCGTGCGGTTTGCGGGTGAGCGAGCTTTGCAACCTGTGCATGTCGGACGTGTTCAAGGAAGAGGGCTTCATACGTGTGTTCGGCAAGGGACGCAAGGAACGCCTCGTGCCAATTTCGGGACGGGCGCTCCACGAACTGGACTTGTGGTACGCCTGCCGCTGCCACATCGAGCCAAAGCCCGGCAACGAGGACTATGTGTTCCTTAGTTTCAGGCGGCGGAGCAGGCTGTCGCGCATTACGGTGTTCCACATCGTTAAGGTGCTGGCCGGGCAGGCAGGCATTGAAAAGGAGATAAGCCCGCACACGTTCCGCCACTCGTTTGCCACGCACCTGCTCGAGGGCGGGGCGAACCTGAGGGCCATACAGGAAATGCTCGGGCACGAGAGTATTTCGACCACCGAGATTTACACTCACATCGACAGCCAGCGCCTGCGCGAGGAGATACTCTTGCACCACCCGCGCAACATTATCCGCACATCCGATGACGGACAGTAATACTCCTGCCGCGCTTGCAACAGACGCAGCGGCGGGAGCGTTTTCATCGCAGTTGCAGGGGCGCGGTTAACCGCGCCCCTGTTTTTTCTCTGCCTTTGACATTGCCGTTTCCGTTGTTTGTGTCGTTGCCGTCGTTACGGATGTTCCGGGGTTGTGGTTGGAACACGATTTATCACGCCCAAATCGTTGGAAAACCCGTCCGCAAAAACGGGCGTTTTCGGTGCGGAAAATTGAAAACTGGTTTTCAGTGTGTTTACCCCACATGGGAGTAAAGAAAAAATACAAGGCACATATTTCAAAATATGTCTGACCTATTTTAAAATATCTCAGACATATTTTTTGCCCCCTGAAAACTACATTGAAACATGCCCCGAAAATGCGGACAAAACGCAGACACGGCCGCGGGTGACGGCTGTAGAGAGAACATTTATCCTATGATTAAAATAAATGGGAACATTGTAGAGACGCGATGAATCGCGTCTCTACAAGGGTGGTTTGTCGGGCGCAGCCCCGTTCGGTGCCGTGCGACGCGGCCGAATGCACATTAAAAATCCCGCAACCCTTTGCGGGGCTGCGGGATTCATGTGTTATCTGTAGGGGATGTCCCTTACTTGACGAGGACTTTCTGTTTTCCTACGATGTAAATGCCTTTCGCGAGGCCGTTGGTAGCACCAGCGCGTGCAACGTTGCGGCGGATGAGAACGCCATCAATGCTGTAAACGTCAACCTTCTCCTTCTGGTCTTCGATAACAACATCCTTGATGTCGTTGAGCATTCCGGCTCCCTTGACGTAAACAATCTTGTCTACTGCGTCGGGGTTGCCTTCGGTGAGGTCTTCAACGAGCCAGGGAATGATGTACGCGCGGTTGTAGCCGATGAGCACGCCTACCGGTTCGTCGACTACGGAATCCTCGAGGAAGTATCCGAGGTGATCAATGTCGGTCGTGTAGGAGTCGATGTTGCCCGCAAGTCCGTTTACGGTGTCGGGAAGGTTTGTCACCTCGCCGTCTATATAGGGATTGAACTCTACTTCGTAAGATACGTCGGCATTGTAGCTGTCGCCTTCGGTGATGTAGATTACCGGTGTGCCGGCCGGGATTATCTCGCCGTCCTCATAAGCCTGGAGCTTGTAGGCCGTTATTATCGAGTCGCTCGAGCCTTCTTCGGTGAGTTTGCCTACTATCCTGTAGCCCTGTACTGTGCCGTATTCGGTTGTAGGCAGGCTTTCGAGGTCGTGCGGCTTGGTGATTGCTATCACGCGGCCTTGCGCAATGCTTTGCGTTTCGGTTATCTGCGAGCAGATGTCGGATACGGGGTAAACCTGCCAAGCGAACGCGCTGTAGGCCATGGGCTCGTTGCCTTCGTTGTATTCGTATGTCATGCCGTCGGCATACCATGCGGCATTGCCGCGGATGTAGCGGCCGCTCTCGAGGCGGAAACCTACCTGGCCGTCGCCAAACGGAATGAGTTGTACCGAATGAGGTTCGTACCACTGTATCGGGCGGTAGTCGTAGGTGGTGTTGCCGCTGCCGATTTCGGGGCCGAGGAAGAAGCCAGAGCCCACATTCTGCATTGTGAGCGTGCCGTCGGCGTTGCGGCGGAACACGAACGAGGTGCGCGAGTTGGTCTCCACGTTGGCCGTGGTGTACTGGTCGAGCCAGTAGCTGTACTGGTTGCCGTTCTTGTTGGAGTGTGCGTACCAGCCTCCGGCGTTCATCACCTTGTTGGCGCGTTCGGGGAAGTCCTCGGCGGTCTGTATCACGTACCACGTTCCCTCTTCGGGCAGGGTGACGCTGGCGAGGAACTCGTCCTGCGCCGATTTCATGGTGGCGGTGGCCGATTCTATCTCCGACTTCGACAGCGTGTAGAGCGGTTTGCCGGTGAGGCCGCTTTCTTCTATCGCGCCGGCAATCTTCTCGATAGCGTCGTAGGGAACGTCGCCCACAACGGTGCCGTCTCCCTCGCTGAGCTCGGAGAACATCACGTTTTCGTTGAGCACGCGGCTCAGCCCGGTGGTGTCTTTCCATGCGTCGAGCAGTTTGTCGTAAGCTGCCTGGAGCGCGGGTATGTCGCCGTCGCCCACGGTGCCCGAGGCTACCACCTCTTCGGCCGTTGTTATTGCGGCTTGCAGCTCGTCAACGATGGCCTTGATTTCCGGGTCGTTGATCTGCGAGGCGGGGTTGGAGCCCGTGTATGGATAGAGGTTGTATTCCGACATGGTGAAGAACGGGTGGCCGAAGTTGTCGGACATGGCGAAGTTGTCGTTCACTTCGAGCACTTTCATTATGAAGTAGGTGTATCCCGTGCCGTCGATGGGTTTCTTCGAGGTGTAGAACGTGTCGGTGGTTATCGTGGGCAGCCCGTCGGCCGTTGTGAGCGTGTCGGGGTGCTCCCACGTTTCGCCGTCGTTCGACAGCGCGATGGCTATCTTTGTGGGACGGCAGGCGGCGTTGTTGCTCTCGCTGGCGTTGAAGCAGCGCTTTGCCCAGTGTATGCCGAACTTGTCGGGCAGCCCGTCGGGCGCGTAGACGCGCAGATAATGGTAGTCATCGATAGGCTCGAGGCTGTTGTAGCGCGAGTGGAAGATTGTGCCGTAGTCGCCGTCGATGAGGTTCTCATAGCTGGTCTGCTCGTTGGCTGTGTAGGCCTGCGCGTTGCTGTAAAGGTTGTTCGCGTCGGTTACTACGGGGTCGTCGTAGTCGTAGACGGGGATATCGGTGTCGAGAATCTTGCTTTCGGCAGCGGAAATAAGGCTCCTCAGCGTGTCTAAGCGGTTGCGGTTGAGTGTTTCGGCAATGATTTGCTCAGCCTCTTCGGTGGGCACTTCAACCATGTACCAGCGCGAGGGGTCGCCCTCGGCGTAGCAAATCGTACCGTTGTATGCCATGTTCCAGTTGAGCGCATGGTAGGGATATTCGGTGTATGTGGTGTTGTAGACGTTAACCACGCCGTTGCGTCCCATGAAGTCGAGGTAGTGTTTGGTTACGGGCTCGGCGGTGGAGTTGATGTTATTGCCGCGTGCGAGCACTGTGCCGCATGATATGTAGCGGTAGGTTGACATGTTCTGTATGTAGAAAGTGTCTTTTTCGGTAAAGGTTACTTTCCAGATGTAGTCGGCGGTGCCGTCGTCCTTGCTCCATTCGATTACGCTGGTGTTGCTGGGGTGTTGGCACCATGACAGCGTGTGCAGCGTCTCGTCTTCCTGGTCGAGGAAGTACGGGTTTGCCACGACGAACCTGTAGTAGCCTTCCTTGAGCGGGTTGGTGTAGTTTGCCTCGGCGTCGGCTATGGCAGCCTTCAGTTCCGTGAGGTATGCGGCGTATTCTTCTGGCGTGTGCATCTCGTCGATTGCGGCAACGGCCGTTTCGTAAGCCGCCTTTATGCGGTCGTAGGCGGCCTGGTCGTTGAGTTGTCCTACCATGGTGCCGACCGAATAGTTGTCGAGCAGGTCGGGGTTCATGTCGAGGTAGTTTTTCAGCAGGTCGAGGTTGCGCTGTTCGGTGAGGCGTTGTACGATGTCGTCGGGCACTTCGCGCAGGAACCACGACGAGGGTGAGCCTGCCTGCCCGTTCCAGAGCACGATGTTGCCGCTTTCGCCCGCGCCGTCGGCGTGGCCGTCCTGGTGGTAAACTGCTACGGCGCCGTCCCATTCAAGGCTGAACACTCCGGCATAGGTTAGGTTCTTCACGAGTTGCTTGTGCGCGGGCAGCTCTGCGAGGTAAGGCACTTGCGAGAGTGCGTTCACCTGCGTGGAGTCTACGTAAAGTCCGGTGAGCATGTTCTGTATCATGTAGCTGCCGTCGTCGTTCTTGGTGAATTTCCAAACGAATTTGCTGCTTTCCTCGGAGTGCTTCCAGCCTATGTGGTTTTGTTCGTCGGTAGGTGCGTACCAGCCGTAGTTTTCCTTAGAGTTGCCGGTGAACTTGGGGTTGGCTGTGGTGATGTAGTAGTAGCCTCCTTCTTTTATTGGTATTATTGAGTTGCGTATGTCCTCCTCGGCTGCGACGAACTGTTCCTTGAGCGCGTCCATTTCCTCGTCGCTGTGCGTGCCGTCATTCACGTACTGCATGGCCTTGAGGTAGAGGTCGTAGAAGTTCTGCCATTTGTCGTAGTCGTTGATGAACCCCGGGTCGGTGCCGTACTGGTAATCGTCGGGCGAGAGGCTCATCGAGTTGAGTATGTCGGCCAGTGTCTCCTCGCCTTTGACAACCACGGGGTAGAGGTTGTATTCGGCAAAGTTGAAGAAAGGATGGCCGTCGGTACTCATGCCCATGTCGTTTGTCTCAAGCACGGTGATACGGAAGTAGTTGTATTCGCCGTCAAGGGTGATTACGGGCGATTCGTATTCGGGCACGTCGGCCGTGACGGGGAATCCGGCTTCGGGGTTTTCCCATTCGCCTATCTCGGTCCATGCGGTGCCGTCAACGCTGACGGAGAGCACGATGTGTATGGGGCGGTACATGTTTGACCACTCGTTCGCACGTGTGCGCCAGTGCATGACGAACCTTTCGGGCAGGCCGCTCTCGGCGTACACCTGGAGGTAATGGTACTCGTCGGGGTTGTTGGTTACGCGCGCTTCGTTGTATGCCGAGATGAAGTGCGTCTGGTAGTCGCCGTCGATAAGGTTGGCGAGCGAGCCTTCGGTAGAGAGGTTGTTGCAGTAGAACTGCGAGGCATCAGTTACCACGGGGATGGAATATTGCACGGAGTATTCCGGCTCGTCGCCTTCGGTGGCGGGCATTGGCCCGTAGGGATGAGGCGACGCCTGCAAGTGTGCGGGCATGGCGGCAAAGATGGCCGTTATTGCCAGCAGCAATGCAGATAGCAAACTTTTTTTGTTGAAATGTTTCATGATATAAAAGATTTTATGAAATGAATGTGGTCAGTTTTCTATGCCTTTTGCGGCAGGAGCCTTTCTCTGCGTTTTCATACAGCAGCAGGCAATCGCACAAATATACAAATTCCCGCCAATTGACGTTATTAAATTTATACGAATTTTCAATTATTTTCCCTGCGGGCATGCTTTTCCGGTAATATAAGCCATTTTTGTTGCCTTCGTAGCGGATTTTCCGGGGCTGTGGTTGGGACACGATTTATCGCGTCTGAATCGTTGGAAAACCCGTCCGCAAAAACGGGCGTTTTCGGTGCAGAAAATTGAAAACTGGTTTTCAGAGCGTTTACCCCACATGGGAGAAAAGAAAAAATACAAGGCACATATTTCAAAATATGTCTGACCTATTTTAAAATATCTCAGACATATTTTTTGCCCCCTGAAAACTACATTGAAACATGCCCCGAAAATGCGGACAAAACGCAGACACGGCCGCGGGTGCCGGCCTGCGCGGGGATGAATCGGTGTTAGGCCGAATGCACATTAAAAATCCCGCAACCCTTTGCGGGAGTGCGGGATTCCTGAAAACAGGTATGAAGAATTTATTACTTGACAAGCATTTTCTTCTTTCCTACGATGTAAATGCCTTTTTTGAGGCCGTCGGTAGCACCGGCGCGTGCAACGTTGCGGCGGATGAGCACGCCGTCAATGCTGTAGACGTTAACTTTCTCTTTCTGGTCCTCGATAACAACATCCTTGATGTCGTTGAGCATTCCGTTGCCCTTGACGTAGATAATCTTGTCTACACGTGCGTCGGGCAGTTCTTTCACGAGCCAAGGTATGAGCGTGGCGCGCTGAACGCCGATTGTGGTGCCTGCGGGTTCGTCCACAACCGAGTCGGCAAGGAAGTAACCCATGTGTGCAACGGGCGTGAGTATGCGGTCGAGGTTTCCTGCAAGGCCGTTTACCGTGTCGGGAAGGTTGGTAACCTCGCTGTTCACGATACCGTTGAATGTTGCCGTGTAGGTAACGTTTTCATCGTACTTGTCGCCTTCGGCCACGTAAACCACGGGGTAGCCGGCGGGTATTATCTCGTCCTCGCCAAGAGCCTGGAGCTTGTAAGCCGTAACGATAGAGTCGGCCGAGTTGTCGGCGGTGAGCTTGCCTACAACCTTGTAGCCTTGCAGCACGCCGTAGTCGGTTACGGGCAGTCCTTGCAGCTCGTAAGGCTTGGTTATTGCTATGGCGCGAGCCTGCGCAACGTTTTGTACGTTGGTAACAAGGCCGTTTGTCAGGTCTTCGGAGGGCTGTATGCGCCAAGCGTACTTGCTGTCCAGGCCTTGTGTGCCGTCGTGTGTCTCATAGGTCATGCCGTAGTTGAGCCATGCGGGGTTCTGGTAGAAGTAACGTCCGCTCTTGAGGCGGAGGCCAACCTGTCCGTCGCCGAAGGGTATGATAGTTACGGGGTTGGGCTCGTACCACTGTATCGGGCGGTAGTCGTAGGTAGCGTTGCCGCTGCCTGTCTCAGGACCGTTGAAGAAGCCGCTGCCCACGTTCTGGATTACGAACGAGCCGTCCTCGTTGGCTTTGAATACGAAGTGTGTGAGTTCGTTTACGGCCACATTCTCGATAGAGTCCTTCGTGAGCCAGTAGCTGTAGCTGCTGCCTGGGTTGTGGCCGAACCAGCCGCCTGCCGTCATTACGTTCTTTAGGCGGTTGGGAGTGCTTTGGTCAGACAGCTGGAGTACGTACCATTTGCCTTCCTCGGGCTTGACCATGGTTGGGTAGAGCTTGTCGTAAGCGGCTTTCAGCTCGTTTACAACGGCTGTTACTTCGTTTCCGGTGAGGTTGTCGCCCGCTGCTTCGTATTTGTCGATTGCGGCATATACCTCGCTGGTGTATGTGTCGAGTGCGTCGCTCGGGAAATCACCCACGAGGTCGCCCGTTGTAAGGTTTTGCGCATTGAGGCGCGCCATGGCGATGGCCGAGTCGGCAACGCTGACGTTGTTGAAGTTGATTACCGCTTTTTTGAGCAGGTCAATCGTGTTCTGCGTTGCGGTGCCGGCAACGAGCTCTTCGTAGCCCTTGCTGATTGCGTTGAACATCTCGGAACTGATGTTCTTGTATTTTGCCGAACATGTGAGAGACTTTTCGGTGTCTACTCCGGTTATGGGCATGAGGTTAGCTTCGGAGTATTCGGCAACGGGGTGGTTGTTGAACGTGTAGTCGGGCTGCACGGCCAGGAACTCGAAGCGCACGTACTTGTAGCCCTTTGTTCCGTTGATTAGAACGTAGAACGGGTCGCCGATATGGTTTGCCAAGTCGCGCGTGGTGATGTCGTTTTTCTCGAGTATTGTTGGGAGATATTTCCATTCGCTTGCGTCATTGCTCATCGATACGCGCAGTTTCGACGCAACGCGGTGCCATGTTCCGTTGTTGCGCTCCACGAAGTAGAATGCCAGGGAGTCTGGCAGGCCTGCGGGGTCGGTAGTTTCGAAACGCAGGTAGTGTGTTTCGTTAACTGTCTCTGTGTCCCATGCGGAGTTCCAGAACGTGTCGAAGTTGTCGTCTATGAGGTTTTCTAAGTGCTGTCCCTCGTTGACCGACGGGTTGTTGCTGTAAATCTGCGAGGCGTCGATTATCTGCTTGTTCCCGTAAGTATATACGGTGTTCTGGTTGTATGTGTGCCTTGCCTGCGCAAGCACGTCTGCAAGCTCGTAGTTGCGGCTAACCTGGTCGTTGCCGGCTGCGATTTGGGCGTAATCCTCTTCCGAAACAGGCTCGATAGCCCATGCCGTGCCGCCGTTAACGCTGCGGTCGCTCCAGTATTTTAGCGCCGACGAAGAATTTGTTCCGTTGTTGTGGTCGCCTGTGTCGTAGAACAAGTTAGAGTCGTCTTCGTTTGAGATGTAGAACTGTCCGTTCATTGCTTCGAACGGAGCGATTATCTGCGCAACGTCGGCAGCGTCGCTGAAGTTTATGTATGCGCCGTTGTTGCCGCTGTCGCCTTTGTGAAGGAATTTGCCGTTGCCCATGTTTTGGACATTGTATTTGGTGCCGTCGATGTGGGTGAACTTCCATATCTGCGCAAGGTCCACGCCGTGGTCGGCTCGCTTCCATCCCGGACGGCCGTTGACGATGTTGAGGTACATGTCGGGGTCGTTTTCTTTGTATATAATTTGCTGCACCTTTATGCGGTAGTAGCCGTCGGGTATGGCTCGGTCGCGGTTGGCAACGAATGCTTCGGCGGTTGATTTGAGTACGTCGTAAGCGGCTTCGTATTCTTCTTCGGTGTATGCTTTCTGCGGGAAGTGGAGCATGGTGTCGGCTTCGGCAGCTGCTTTCTTGTAGTTATTGAGTATTTCCATTGAGGAAATGTATCCGGGGGCGTTCATTGCGGTGTCTACGCCTGCTGCGAGTCGGCCTTCTTGCGCCCAGAGGTTAAGCAGCTTTGCTCTGTTTTGCATTGAGGCGAGCATGTCTACTTTGTCCTGCGGAACTTTCTTTATGAACCAGTCGGAGGCCGTGCCTATGCCGCCGTTGTAGAGAACTATCTTGCCGGCTGTGCCTGCGCCACCCTGGTGGTTTTCCTGGTGGAAGGGGCGGGGAGGATATTCATCCCAGTCGCGCTGGTCGGAGATTTGCCAGTGGCCTGCGTGGTTGAGGCTGATGAACACCGTGGGGTGTTGGAATTCCGGCGACCACTCTATGGGCTGGCTGTCGGCTTTGCTTGTGGCCTGGTTGATGTAGAGGCCGGAACCCATGTTCTGCACGGAATAGCGTACTTCGCCTTTTTCGGTGACGGTTACGTTCTTTACCTGCCAGATGAACGAGGGATCGTTCTGGTCGAATGCTTTCCAGCCGATAATCTTGGGCTCGTCCTGTTTGGGTGCATAGATTGCGAAGTTGCCGTTGCTTGCGTTGGTAAAGGCTGTATTGGCTGTGAAGAAGTAATAGTAGCCGCCGTCTTCAAGGGGTACTTGGCTTTCGCTGCTTTGCAGCCAGGTGTATAGCTCGTTGAGCTCATTGTATGCGGCCATGCACTCGTCGTCGGTCATTTTGCTGATTTCGTCGTTGGCCTTAATCCAAAGGTCGTAGAAACGCTGGAATTTTTCGGCGTCTTTAATGTATCCCGGCTCGGTGCCTACCACATAGATGTCCTGCCACTCGTAGGGTATGTTGTTGAGGAACTCGTTGAGGTAGTCGCGTCCCGTGGTGAGTTGCAGGTAGCGGCGCATTGACCAGATGTTTGTGTCCTGCCATTCGTAGAAGCCGCGTATCGTTTCGTTGGCTTCGTTGGCCACGAATCCGCGTCCGTTTGTAATGGCGTCGTTAACCTCGCATATTGTTATGGTGCTGGGGTCGTTGACCCAGTCGCCGCTGTCGAACGAACCGGAGTTCACACCGCCGTAGGTATCTCCGCTGTTGGCATAGTGGAACTCGAACGGAGCGGCGTCGGCCTGGTCGGGTACCATGAACAGGCGGTAGGCGCGGTTGTTGTCGGCGTTGTTCCAGTCGCCCGAGGCGAGATATTCGCCCGTTGCCTTGTTTTTGAGGTTAAACAGCTTGTACTGTGTCTTGGGGCTTACGCTGTCGAGCTCGCATAGAATCCATACGATTTTCTCGGGCACCTTGTCACCCTCGAAACGAGTTAGCTTCGGGGCGTAGCCCGAGGTTATCTCGTTTAAACGCACGAGCGGACCGAGGTAACCTCCTTTGTTGGAGTTGTCGGAACGCCCTTCGAACACGACCTCCATGCCGTCGGCAGCCTCGTCGGCACCCACGACGGAGCCGATGATGTACTGGGCGTGAAGGCCAGGCATTGCAACCAAAGAGGCGCACAATGCCAGGAAAAGAGATCTAATCCTTTTCATAGTTAATTGTTTTTAGTTAATAATGTTAATAATACAGATTGTACTGCAATCCTTTAATTTCTCTCGTATTTATGCGCCCTAAACTTATGACAATTTTTCTACACACAGGGTGGTGCCGTGATTTTTATTGCATAATTGTGATTTTTTTTTAATCTGTGTCACTAATTTGGGTGGTATCCCTTAGAATTGCCATACGTACATTGCAATTCGTGGTGTTTTCGGCATCTGTGCCGCTTGGAACGGCTATGGAAAAGGGGGTGGAGGAAGTAGAAAACTTTGTGACCGAAAAGGCCGGTTCAGGGTATGGAAAGATGAAAACTGGTTTTCAGTGCGTTTACCCCACATGGGAGAAAAGAAAAAATACAAGGCACATATTTCAAAATATGTCTGACCTATTTTAAAATATCTCAGACATATTTTTTGCCCCCTGAAAACCCGCCCGAAAACCGGGGCAAAAAAGGCAGACAAAAACGGCGGCGGGAACAAGAATCCCGCCGCCGTTGTATTTTTAAAGGCTTGTTGGTTATTTTATGCCTAATTTGGTTTTGATTTTGTCGGTAAGGTCTTCGCTCTGCGACTTGCTGATGTAAGGTATGCCGCCTGTGGTGTCCATGATGTAGACATATTTGCCTTCATCGCCGATTGCCTGTACGGCCTGGAGTATCTTCTGCGTGATTGCCTGCATTTTCTCGGCCGATTTTGCCTGGAGCGAGTCGCGGTTGTCGTTGTAGCTTTGCTGTATGCGCTGGTAGAGCTCCTGGAGTTCCTGCTCGCGGCGCTGTTTTACGTTGTCGGGCAGCGAGTCGCGCTGTTTGTCGTATTCCTGGCTCTTTTTCTGGAGTTCGTCACGCATACGTGTGAGTTCGTCCTCGTATTGTTTTGACAATGTTTGGAGCTCGGTTTGCGAGGTTTTGTATTCGGGCATTGCCTGTACTATTACAGACGAGTCGAAGTGTCCGAACTTTTGTTGTGCGAAAAGGCTCAGCGGCGCAAGTATGAGCGCCATGATAATTACTTTCTTCATTTTGTGTTTGTATTCTTAGTTTCGTTTTGTTCTTATCAGCGTGCAAAGATACGCAAAGGCGGGCGCAAGGACAAATTAAATTGCAGATTTTATTGTTTTTGCCGTGCCGGCACGCTTTATTTCTGTTTAAACGCGAGGGAGTTAGTTGGAGGCGTATCCCAATTTGGCGAGCACCTCGTTCGATATGTCTATTTTGGGCGAGGCGAATATTATGCCTGTGTCGGAGGCGCGGTCGAGAATCAGTGTGTAGCCCTTGGTCTGCGAAATGTCCTTTATGGCGTTGTATATTTCGTCCTGTATGGGTTTCACGAGGCTTTCGCGTTTTTTGAACAGTTCGCCGTCGGGCGCGAAGTATTTGCGCTTCAGTTCGGCGGCTTCCTTTTCCTTGTCCACTATGGCCTGCTCGTTGGTTTTTTTCTGCTCGGCCGAGAGGAACACTACTTCGTTCTGGTAGTTTTTGTATAGCGTCTGCGCTTCGTTCTGTATGGCTTCCACTTCGGCCTGCCATTTCTTTGATTGCTGGTTGAGCTGTTCGCTGGCGCGCTCGTAGGCCGGAATGTTCTTGAGTATGTATTCCATATCGACAAGTGCGAATTTTTGCGCCTGCGCACCGGTTGCCGCAGACATTGCGACAGCTATCGCGATGATGACGTTACGGATAGGTTTCATAATAGTATTTGTTTTTTGGGTTTGCTTATGTGTGTTGCTGTACTGCCGGCCGGGCTTTCAGGCCGAAGGCAGGGGTATCAGAATTCCTGTCCTATGATGAAGTGTATGTGCGAGCCGCTGTTGCTCTTCGTTCCGAACACCTTGTCGAAACCGTATGCCCAGTCGAGACCCATGAGGCCTATCATCGGGAGGAACACGCGCACACCTACTCCGGCAGAGCGTTTCATGTCGAAGGGGTTGAACTTCTTTATGTCGTTCCATGCGTTGCCGCCTTCGGCAAAGGCCAGGGCGTAGATGTTTGTGGAGCCTTTGAGCATGAGCGGGTAGCGCAGCTCGAGCGTGAGGCGCGAATATGCGTAGCCCTCATAGTTGAGCGAGGGAGTGAGGCAGCCGTTTTCGTAACCGCGCAGGCCGATTGTCTCGGTGGCGTATCCTGAGGAGTATCCCGACATACCGTCACCGCCCACGTAGAATGTTTCGAAAGGCGATTTCTTGTGCTTGTTGTAATGTCCCAGGAGTCCGAAGTCGGTGCGGGTCATCAGCACGGGGCATTTGGTCTTTCCGGTAAGTGCGGTGTAGGAGCGGAACTTGAGTTTCCATTTGTGGTATTCCACCCAGCGGTATTTCTCCTGCATTTCCTTTTGGTAGCTTGCGGCACGGTAGTCGCGCGCCAGCTTTGAGTAGTCCTTGCCGTCCCAAAGCGAGTAGGGCGGCGTGGCCGATACGGAGAATGTGAATTCCGAACCGCTGCGCGGGAAGATGTTGTTGTCTATAGAACTGCGGTTTATGGTAACGCCTATGTTGAAGTTGTTGCAGTTACCGTCGCTGATGATGAAATATTTCCACGACTTGAGCATGTAGCGCATGTATGTGGCCTCGAGCATGAGCGAGAAGAAGTCGTCGGGCCAGCGCAGGCGCGTTCCCCATCCCAGCGAAACGCCGAATATCTTTACGTATGTGTCGGGGTCGTAGTAGTTGTAGTAACCGTTGTAGTAGTCCGACATTCCGTAGCCGTAAAGGTACTGGTTGTAGCTGTTGTAGTAGGAACTGTTGTAGTAATCGCTGTTTACGTCGGTTTGCTTGGAGTAGAAAATGGAGAACGACAGCTGGTTGGGGCGTTTGCCTCCGAACCACGGGTCGAGGAAGTTGAACGAGTAACTTTGGTAGTACTTGGCGTTGGTCTGTGCGTTGAGCGAGAGTTGCTGTCCGTCGCCCTGTGGGAACAGCGCGCGGCGGTTCTTGCTGCTGAACAGGTTCTGCATTGAGAAGTTCGTGAATTTCAGTCCCACTGTTCCCACTATACCGGTCTGTCCCCATCCGAATGACAGCTGAACCTGGTCGCTTGCCTTAGGCTCGAGTTTGTAGTTGATGTCGACGGTTCCGTTTTCTTGGTCGGGTTTGATGTCGGGCTCTATTTTTTCCGGGTCGAAGAACTGCATGTTGGCCAGTTCGCGGACAGAACGCATGATTGCGTCCTTCTTGAAAAGGTCGCCGGGCTTTGTGCGCAGCTCGCGCCGTATCACGTTTTCGTAAACGCGCGTGTTGCCGCTGATACGTATGTTGTTGAGTGTGGCCTGCTGTCCTTCGTAGATTCTCATCTCGAGGTCTACGGAGTCGCCGTCGATGTTTACTTCAACGGGGTTGAGGTTATAGAACACATAACCGTTGTTGTAGTATTGGTTGCCTATGGCGTCTTCGTCTTCTACGAGGCGTTTGTTCAGGAATTTCTGGTTGTATACGTCGCCACGTTTCATCTTCAGTGCTTGCGCGAGCGATTCGGAACTGTAAACGGAGTTACCCACCCATTCTACATTGCGGAGGTAGTACTTGTTGCCTTCGTCGATGTTGATGTATATGTCTACGTGCTTTTCGTCGTATGGCACAACGCTGTCGGTGTTTATAATAGCGTCGCGGTAGCCCCATTCGTTGTATTTGTCGATTATCAGGCCTTTGTCCTTTTCATACTCTTCGGGAAGGAACTTTTTGCTTTTGAAAAGGTTGTACAGCTTGTTTACCTCGTGCGTCTTCTTCATCGCGCGTTTGAGTTTCTTGACGTATTCCTTCTTTACGCCGGTGAAGTAGATGTGTTTTACTTTTATCTTTTCGTTCTTGTCGATGTTTACGTCTACGATAACCTGGTTCGTTGCCGATACGTCGTCTTTCTGAACGATTTCGATAATTGCGTTTTTATATCCCTTTTCTTCGAAGTAACGCTTTATTATGATTTTTGCACGGTCGACGATGTCGGGCGAAATCTGGCTTCCGCTTCTCAGGCCGAGCCTTTCTTCTATGTCCTCGCGTTCCGATTTCTTTACTCCGTGGTAGGAGATTGTTGAAATCTTGGGGCGCGCGGCAAGAGTTATGTGAAGGTATATCTTGTGCCCCACAATGCTGTCGGCCGCGATGGTTACGTCGCTGAAGATTTTCTGGTCCCAGTAGCGGTGCAACACGCGGGAGATGTCGTCGCCCGGCACTGTGATTGCCTGGCCTACTTCGAGGCCGGAGATGTTGCGAAGCACTTCGTCGTCGTAACCTTTTATACCGTCGACAACGAAACCGCCGAGCAAGTAGGTTTTCCTGTCGGTGGAATATACGATGTCGGGCTTTACTATTACGCTGTCGCTTTGCGCAAGTGTTTTCTGGGTTCCCAGGATAATCATTAGCGCGGTAAGAACGAGGTATTCTATCTTGTTTTTCCTTTTCATCATGTTTCGTGGCGATACGGCTTAACGATTTTATCTTTGGCCGTTATCATTATATATTATAATGTGTGTTTTCTCGCAAGGATTTTACTTTGCGTTTTCTGCTTCGGCCTGTTCTTCTGTTTTTCCGAACCTGCGTTGCCTTGACTGGTATGATATTATAGCCTGTTGGAAGTCCTTTTCGCTGAAGTCGGGCCAGTATGTGTCGCAGAAGTACAGTTCCGTGTAAGCGCATTGCCATAAAAGGTAATTGCTCAGCCGGAACTCCCCGCCTGTGCGGATAAGCAGTTCCGGGTCGGGCATGAACGATGTGGTCAAGCATTCGCTCACTGTGTCTTCGCTTATTTGGGATATGTCTAGCTTGCCTTGTACGGCTTTGCTTGCTATCTGCTTTGCAGCTTCTGTTATTTCCCACCTGGCCGAATAACTTAAAGCTACAATCATTGTCATTTTTGAGTTGCCGGCCGTGTTGCGTTCGCATTCGGCAAGTTTGTTGTTTACCACCGAAGGGAGTTTGCTCCTGTCGCCGATAACGCGAAAACGCACATTGTTGGCCATGAATATTTCCTCTTCCAGCGAATCGAGAATAAGCGCCATGAGTGCTGCTATTTCGTCGCTCGGGCGATTCCAGTTCTCAGTAGAGAAAGTGTATAGCGTCAAGTATTCAACACCGAGGCGAACGGCTTCTTCCGTAATACGTTTAACTGTTTCCACGCCTTCTTTATGTCCTGCGCTTCTTGGCAGGCCGCGTTTTGTGGCCCAGCGTCCGTTGCCGTCCATTATTATGGCGATGTGGCGCGGAATCCTCTGCATGTTCAGTTCAGTATCGTTCATTATTTTATGTTGTGCCTTTGGTGCGGTATCAGTCTTTGTTGCATTCCACGCATTTGGGAGAGAACTCGTAAGTTATGTACAGCAGCGTGGTACAGTAATGGTCTTTGTTCTTGAATCCGGAGCTTGATATGGCGTGCGGGTTTTTGAATCCGTCGAGCCCGTCCGACAGTGTAAAGTGGTACAGGAAATCGAGGCCTATGTTCAGACGCGGCTTTAGTTTGTATTTCACACCCACGCCCACCGGTACCTGGAACGTGAATGCCTTCCCTGCCTTTCCGTATGCCCCGCCTATGCCGATTTGTGCGTATGGCGTTATGCGTTGCCGGCCTTGGTAGCCATGGTGCAGGCCGTAAGGCCAGAAGTTGTATTCATAGGTAACGCTCAGGTCTATTATTCCGTCGTTCAGGTCGTACTTGCGTTTTTCGGTCGACGTAGCCGGTGAGTCCGGGGTAGGCGGAAAATAATCGTTCACGTTATCGGTAGAACCTTTTATTCCGTTGTAGCCTAATGTTCCTTTAACGGCCATGTAAGGGTTTATCAGCCATCGCCCTGTTATTCCTCCGGCAAAGCCCGGCTGCCCGAAGAATTTATGGTTCAGGTCGCCGTTGTAGAAACTCGTTCCTGCCGTAACGCCTATCTCGAAGTTGTAATCCACGTCGTCCTGCGCCCAGGCCGCTGTTGCGGTGAAGAGCATGAGGCATAGCGTCACGGCGCGGATTTTCATTTGCTTGCGTTTTTAGTTGTTGTCAGTTTTAAGTCTGTTCAGGTATCCCCGCCACATTTGTCCCGTGCCGGCACATACCAGCCAGATAGTATTTTCTTTTCCGGTGGCGAGTTTTATCTCTGTCGGCAGGCCGATGTTGGCGGGCAGTATAGTCTTTCCGTCGGGCACGGCCCATGTGCGTGCGCCGTCCACACTTTCGTATATTTCCACTTTGCCGTCACGTATTCCGGCAGCATAAAGGTTGTTTTCGTACTTTATCATGCTCAACCCCTGCAGGTAGGGCAGATTCTTTGTATTTTCTTCTGTGTATGGGTAGTAGCTCCACGGGTTGGTCTCCACGCCTGTTAGGTCTATCTCTTTTTTCCATACTACCGAAGTAGTGCCGATATATCCTACGGCTACGATGTTTTCGATTTTGCTGTTTGTAATAAGCGGCTGGCGGGCTGTAACCACGCTTGCCTGGGGCAGTAGAGAAGCCGGCGCGTCGGTTTCGCAAGCCGTCCATGTGCTGCCGTCGTGCGAGCCGTATATGCCTTCGGCCGTGGAAGCGAATATTTCCGTGTCGCTTGTGCCGAAAAGGTTCAACGGGACGATGTTTGCCGTTACCGTTTCCCATGTCTTTCCGTCGGCTGACTTCATAAGTCCGTCGGTACATGTTGCGAAGAATGTTCCGTTGAAGCGGGTTATGCTTTGGAGGTCGATGTTTTCAGCGCCGGTCGTTTCGCTGTACATCCACTGTGTGTTTTCCGCGTCTTGCCGTGTCATGAGAACTGTGGTTCCGTCTTTCTTTCCCCATAGATACAGCATATCGTTGTCTACGAGCATTTTCATGTCGCTCATGGCTGCAATGTCGACGTTTGTTCCGCCGTCGGCAATCCATGTGTATGCTTCCGGGTCGGCCTGGTGCACGTTAACCTTTACCGTGTATTCGCGGCTGCCAGAGCCGTCGGACGCGTAGACTGTGAATTTGCGCGGAGTGGTGAAATCAAGGGTGTCTTTGGTTGAATACAGCGTATCGTTGCCGTCGAGCTTGCGCAACAGCACCGAGCCGTCGGTTGTAAATGTTGAGAATATGATTTTGTCGACCATTGTTCCCTGTGGCAGCGAGTCGGTGTTGTACACTTCGTTTTTCAGCTGGTCTATTTGCATTGGGAAGGCTGAGCCGGGCACGGTAATTACGTATGAAGTGTCGCGCCCGTCGTCAAGTGTGGTTTGGTAATTGCGATATAGTGTACCCATCGTTACTGCCGTTATGGCGCAGTCGGGTGTAAGCCCTGATGTGATTTCGTTGTCCGACGAGCAGCCGGAAAACATTGTAACAAGCAGTAATGTTGCCAGGGTGAGGAATGATTTCTTTATCATCGTGTTTCGGATTGTCGTGTGTTTATGGCGTGCCGTCCCGCTTCAGTGCCTTGCAGGCGGGGCATGCCCGTGGCTGCGGGTTTGATATGCGGTTTATATAAGTCACATACTCTGCACAATAATCAGGCAAAAGTAGCCATATTATTTGTTTTCAGAAAATTTGAACCGTTGTTTTATATTAAAAAGCCGATAAAAAGCCTTATAAATCCGCTGAATGCTTTTATTTTAAGGGATTTTTGCAACCTCGGTTTGCGGCGGCCCGGTTGTGTGGCGGCATTCAGGATTGTGGTATAATAAAAGCCTTTCCCTTTACAGGAAAGGCTTTTGTGTAGCTCCGAGGGGAATCGAACCCCTATCTAAAGTTTAGGAAACTTCTATTCTATCCGTTGAACTACCAAGGCATATCGTTGCAAAATTACTCTTTTTCCATCATTTAGCAAGTGTTTCGGCATAAAAACTGTATAAGCTTCAGCTTGAAGCAAATAATCGATTTTTTATTTTGTTTTTTATTTTAAGTTCCCCATTTTTGCAAAATATGGATTAAAAAATACGCTAACTTTAAATTGTGAATTATGGCAGATAAAATGACAGTCAAGGAGCTTGACGATGTAGTAGTCCGTTTCTCGGGTGATTCGGGCGATGGAATGCAGCTTGCCGGTAATATGTTCTCTAATATTTCGGCGACAGAAGGAAATGACATCAGTACATTCCCCGATTATCCGGCAGATATTCGTGCTCCGCAAGGCACTTTGACAGGTGTGTCTGGTTTTCAGGTACACGTAGGTTCAGATAAAGTATATACTCCTGGCGATAAATGCGACGTGTTGGTGGCTATGAACCCCGCGGCGCTGAAAACTCAATATAAATTCTGTAAGCCTCAGTCTGTTATTATCATAGATACAGATTCGTTTACTAAACGCGACTTAGAAAAAGCACAGTTCCAGCTTGAAAATCCGTTCTCTGAATTGGGAATCAAGAACGAAGTAGTAGAAGCTGCCATTACTACAATGTGCAAGGAAAGTCTGAAAGATAGCGGATTGGACAACAAGACCATCATGCGAACTAAGAATATGTTTGCATTGGGATTGGTTTGCTGGTTGTTCCATCGCGACATCACAATAGGTGAAAAACTCCTTCGCGAGAAATTCGCAAAGAAACCAGAGATAGCCGAAGCAAACGTGAAAGTATTGCACGACGGTTATCACTTCGGTGAAAACACTCACGCTTCAATTTCTACAAGCTATACCGTACCTACTAAGAAGGCAATGCAGCCCGGACGATACATGGATATCAACGGTAACAAAGCCGCTGCTTATGGATTGATTGCAGCAGCCGAGAAATCAGGCCTTCAGTTGTATTTGGGTTCATATCCTATCACTCCTGCTACAGATATTTTGCACGAATTGGCTAAGCACAAATCTTTGGGCGTAAAGACCGTGCAGTGCGAAGACGAAATCGCAGGTTGCGCATCGGCTGTAGGTGCCGCATTTGCCGGAGCCTTGGCTGTAACAACAACTTCGGGTCCGGGTGTATGCTTGAAGAGTGAAGCCATGAACTTGGCGGTTATCACAGAGCTTCCTTTGGTTATTATCGACGTGCAGCGTGGTGGACCTTCTACAGGATTGCCTACTAAATCAGAACAAACCGACTTGCTTCAGGCATTGTACGGACGTAACGGTGAAAGCCCTATGCCAGTTATCGCTGCAACTTCGCCTACCGACTGCTTCGACGCTGCTTTCATGGCATGTAAGATAGCAGTAGAACATATGACACCGGTTATCCTTCTTAGCGACGCATATATCGCTAACGGTTCTGCCGCATGGCATTTGCCTAATTTGAACGACTATCCTGCTATTGTTCCTCCATACGTAAAACCGGAGATGGCAGGTTCATGGACTCCGTTCCAGCGTAATCCGCAGACAGGCGTACGCTATTGGGCTACTCCTGGCATGAAGGGCTTTATGCACCGCATCGGAGGTTTGGAAAAGAGCAACGAAACAGGTGCTATCTCTACCGAACCCGAAAACCATAACCTCATGACTTGCCTGCGTGCAGAAAAAGTTGAGCGCATTGCAGCTTCTATTCCTGATTTGGAAGTGGAAGGCGATGCAGACGCAGACTTGCTGATTGTAGGATTTGGCGGTACTTACGGTCACTTGCATTCGGCTATGGACGCAATGAACAGACATGGCAAGAAGGCTGCTTTGGCACACTTCAAATTCATCAATCCGTTGCCACGTAATACCGAAGCCGTGCTTCGCCGCTACAAGAAAATCGTTGTTGCCGAGCAGAGCATTGGACAGTTTGCCGGATACCTGCGCATGAAGATTGAAGGATTGCACTTGCATCAGTTCAATCAGGTAAAAGGTCAGCCGTTTGTGGTGAAAGAATTGGTAGATGCTTTCGAACGTATCTTGGCATCTGACATGTAAAACATTAAAATCAGGAGGAAAAACAATATGTGTGAAACTAAATATACAGCAGCCGACTATAAAGCCGGTCAGCCACGTTGGTGCCCCGGATGCGGCGACCACGCATTCTTGAACTCGTTCCATAAGGCATTAGCCGAAATCGGTATCCCGCCCCATCAGATAGCGGTAATATCAGGTATCGGATGTTCTTCACGTCTGCCTTATTATATGAATACTTATGGCATGCACACCATTCATGGACGTGCGGCAGCCATCGCTACAGGTGCTAAAGTCACTAATCCCGATCTTACCATCTGGCAGATTTCAGGCGACGGTGACGGACTTGCTATTGGCGGTAATCACTTTATCCATGCTATCCGTCGTAATATCGACATTAATATCATTTTGCTGAACAACCGTATCTACGGTCTTACTAAGGGACAATATTCGCCTACTTCGGCTCGTGGTTTCGTGAGCAAGTCATCACCTTACGGTACTGTAGAAGACCCGTTCCGTCCGGCAGAATTGTGCTTCGGCGCACGCGGACGCTTCTTTGCACGCTGTGCAGCAGTAGACGGTGGCCCATCGGTAGAAGTATTGAAAGCAGCTGCCAAGCATAAAGGAACTTCTGTAGTAGAAGTATTGCAGAACTGTGTGATTTTCAACGACGGTACACACGCTTCTATCGCAAAGAAAGAAGACCGCGATAAGAACGCCATCTATCTGGAACATGGCAGACCAATGCTTTTCGGTCCGAACAAGGAATTTGGTTTGATGCAGGAAGGCTTCGGATTGAAGGTAGTTCGTTTGGGTGAAAACGGTATCACAGAAAAAGACATCCTTGTACACGACGCTCATTGCATGGACAATACCCTGCAGTTGAAACTCGCGTTGATGGAAGGTCCTGACTTCCCGATTGCCCTCGGTGTGATTCGCGATGTAGAAGCTCCTACTTACGATGAATCGGTAGCCGCTCAGATAGAAGAAGTTTCCGCAAAGAAGAAATACCACAACTTTGCCGAACTGCTCGACACGAACGATACTTGGACAGTAGAATAAATTCGAAAATAGCGGGCATAAAGCCCGATGAGTACATGACACCTGGGGGCAACGCTTTAGGTGTTATGTGTTTACATACCTACGCACTGAAAGTGCAAAAGTAAAAACATCAAGGTTTGTGATTTTACTTTTGTATTTTCAGTGCGTTTTTATTTATGTTACCATGTATTCATGGTGCAGTTCGGACTATGGAGTTTGCGGACTTTTAGCCCGCATAAGTTGGCAATAATACACCTTCTTTTTTTATTTCTATGAAAGATTTTAACAAAGTCATCTTACTTCGTTCGAAGTGAGCATTCACTTCGTTCGAAGTAAGCACGTTGACCGACCGAAGTAAGCGTTCACATCGTTCGAAGTGAGACGACTTTATTGGGATAATTTATCGGCAATCTGTTTGTTGATATCGAGATTTTTTGCGAATATTGCATTTAAGTTATGCATACAATTGTTTTATATGGAGGGTTTATATCGTTGATCCGTAAAGAATATGCACGGCTTTTTAATCTTAATATTTAAAAAAACAGCCAAGAGGCCAGCATAAGCATAATGGAAAAAATCTCAGATATAGAATTATTCAATGAACTATTCACCAAGTACAAAAGTCGTTTCATTAGGTTTGCCAAAACCTTTACACGTGATGACGCTATAGCCGAAGACTTTGTAATAGATGCCCTTGTTTATTACTGGGAGCATAGAACAGAGCTTAGTGAAGAATCTAATGTACCAGCGTATGTGTTAACCATAATAAAACACAAATGTTTGAATTACCTTCAGCGTGAAACTATAATAAATGCGTCCGAGCGGTTGTATCAACATGCCCAATGGGAGTTGAGTACCCGTATTGCCACTTTGGAGGCTTGTGAGCCTTATGAAATATTTGCCGCTGAAGCACAAAAAATAGTCAATGAAACATTGGAACGTCTGCCAGATAAGACCAGAGAAATATTTATAATGAGCCGTATACACAATCTTTCGCATAAAGAAATAGCCGAAAGGTTGAATATCAGCTATAAATCAGTAGAATTTCATATCACTAAGGCGTTAAAGGAATTGCGTGTACAACTTAAAGATTACCTGCCATTCTTCATTTATTTAATTTTAAAGTAAAAAAAGCGTTTTTTTCATTAGGGATACGTCGGTCTAATTTGCTTATATCTA
>OIWT01000750.1_pt1 | contig 43707 bp, 46 predicted proteins | sample 1587701 | NCBI WGS metagenome assembly OIWT01 (sample SAMEA3888904, study PRJEB22519) | human gut metagenome | biome: human gut; feature: human-associated habitat; material: faeces | place: Denmark | collected 2009 | reverse complement strand
ATTTAATTGAAATAAATAGTTACTTATATAAAGGATACTATTATGATAAAGAAACGGGATTATTTTGGCTATCCTCAAGGTATTATTCTCCAGAACTTTGTAGGTTCATCAGCCCAGATTCTATTGAATATTTAAATCCCGAAAGTATTAATGGATTAAATTTATATGCGTACTGCGGAAATAACCCGGTGATGGGTTATGATCCTTATGGAACTTTTGATTTATGGGAGTTTTTTAGAGGCGTAGGAAACATTGTCACTGGTGCTCTTGCAATTGGAGCTGGAGCCATTGTTTTAATTGGTGGTGCCCCAATTGGAATGTTAATCGTTGCTGGAATAACAGTGGGCGCTGGAGTGCTAACTTTAAATAACGGTATTGCAGATACTGTTGGTTCCTTTACCGGATACAATTATATGTCAGATGGGTTGTTTAATGGAAATACCGCAGCATATAATTGGTATTCAGGAATTACAAGCACTGTGGCTGGAATTGGTACAGCTATTTGTGGTAACTTCATAAAAACAGAATATTTTATGAGAGGTGCCACACCTGGAACGGAAGGAAAAATGACGCTTCAACCTGGAATGGAGTTAGATAGATATGGGTCAAAATATGGACGATTTTTAACTAATCCAGGAACTGCACCGGGTCAACTAAACTTGCCTGCTTCTAATAATTTAGTATTGAATCATTATAAAGTGTTAAAACCATTTAAAGTGGCAACTGGTATTGTTGATGGTGGAGGAGGATTCCAATATTTTACTTGGAGATCTGTTCATAGGCTTATTCAAATGAGATATTTAGCAATTATTTAGGAGGATAACATGAACATAGTAATAGATATTGATAATATAAAGTTATCATCTAAAACGACAAAAGAGGAATTTGAATGTATTTTTCCAAATGCTAATTTAAAAAAATATGATAAAGTATTTGAATATTCCATGATAGGGATAGTATTTGAAATGAGTTATCCTAGCAATGTCGTTGTTTATTTCAAGAATAACAATATAATTCAATTGTCGGTTTTTCCTACAAAAGAAAGAATAGATTCTGGAAAATTTGATTTAGAAGAATCATACAATGATTATAATGATGCATTAGAAAGAATTTACGGAAAAAAACTATTCAATATCTTTGGGAAACAGAAGATATGGCATTTTAGTGATGCAACCTTAAAACATTATTTATTTGAAAGGTTCTGCATGGAAGAAAGAATTGAAGTCCTTTTTAAAAAATAGTATGAATTTTTACTAAATGGACTTGTTGATAAAGGGACTAAGTTTGAACTAAGCGGATTCACATTTTTTGTGGATTCGCTTTTTTAGGTCTAAACAATTGACAAAACAAATATAATGATGTAAAATATATTTGACAAAATGTCGGGTGATAATTATGGAAAATATGAAAATGAAATTAGCAAGAGTGGAAGCAAAACTTTCGCAAGAAGCTCTAGCAAAACTTATTGGCGTATCAAGGCAAACTATTAATATGATTGAAAGAGGAGAATATAATCCTTCTCTTCAATTATGTATTAAAATATGTAAAGCATTGGATAGAACTTTAGATCAATTATTTTGGGAGGAGAAATAATTATGTTTAATGATGAAAGAATTAATTTTGAAATGACGAGGTTAAAAAAATAATAATAATTCTGAGTTGAATATTAATAACATTATTTAATCTAATTTTGTATAAATAAGATTCAAGTAAAATGATTATCAATTGTAATTTAACTTGTTTATAATAAGTATATAATTTTTTTACATATTTTTCAAGTTGCAAAAATAATAAAAGTATGATATACTATAAAAAAATGAGGTAAAATATGAAGAAAAGATTATATATAATTGCATTTACTTTATTGCTAGTTTTATTTACAGGATGTAAGAATGCTAAACGTTATAAAGTTACTTTCATGTATGAAAACGGTGATAAGATAATTGAAGTAAAGGTTAGTAAGGGATCTAGTATTAGTTATCCTAATACCAAAGAAATAGAAGGTTATTATTTTGAGTTTGATAAAACTCTTGCTGAATTATCAAATATTCAATCAAATATTAAAGCTACAGCATACCAAAAAGAATGTGACAAAGTATGCAGATATTATGATGGAGAAACATTATTAAAAGAAGAAACAATCAAATATACGGCTAGTTCTACTGCCCCTACTATTGAAGGCGTAGCTAATCCTAGTTGGATATTAACTACAGAAAGAGTAAATAATGTATATTATTATACTTACACCCTTGATTCAGGAGAAGAATTCGAAGTAATTTTTGAATATGAAAATGGTAGATTCATTTCCAGTGAAAAAGTTAAATATGGTTCAAAAGTTGAATACCCAAATTTAGAAGATGAAGAAGGCTATTATTACGATTTCGATTCAGATGGTGATTTAAATCATGTAACTAGCAATATAACAGTAGTAGTTAGTAAATTAATTTGCGATAAAGATTGTACTTTTTACATAGATGATAAATTAGTTGATGAACAATATCTTGAATATTTTGAAAAGCCTCAATTTCCAGCCAACCCTAAAGGGACGACAAACCAAGTTTGGAATGAAGTTAAAGAACGTATTGATAATATTTATTATGTAAAATATACTTTAAGCTATGATATTTTAGAACCTACTATTACATATTATGATGATGGTCAAGTTGTAGATTTATTACCTAATAAATTTACTTATGGTGAAAAGGTAACTTTACCAAGTTATTCTAAACCAGGATATGAATTTTTAGGATGGTATATATCTGATATATCTAATACTAGCTGTAGTGAAGTTGGTGGCTATTGCGAAGATAACATCAAAGTTTATGCTAAATTCGTTCAAACAAGTGGCTTTAAAGAATTTGTTCTTCCCGAAAGTAGTGGTAATTTTACAGGGATAAGACGAGTTGAAAATGGTAGTGGAACATATGTATATCAACCAGTTTTTCCAACAACTGCTAATTCACAAGTAACTTTATATGATTGGTCTACTAGCGATAGTAGCATTGCAACAGTGTCTACTTGGTCATCAATTTCTGCTAAAAAAGCCGGATATTGCGTTTTAACCGCAACATTGAAAACTAATCATAATTACAAAATTAACTGTGTTATTCATGTTACATCTAGTGGTATAGAATTTTCAAATGTTAATGAAGCAAACAATCACATTTTATATAACGTTACATTCTTAGGCAAAAATGATGAAGTAATAGCCGTAAGAAAAGCCGAAAAATGGGGCGCAGTGATTCCACCAACACCTCTATCTTATGATGGTTTTGCTTTTGTTGGATGGGATAAAGATGTATTTAATATAACTGAAGATACACAAATTCATGCAACGTATGTTGAAGGTAGCAATCCGTACATTGGTAAAAAAATCTCAATAATTGGAGATAGTATTTCTACTTACGAAGAATATGTACCAGAAGGTTATAAAACTTTTTATCCATACCCTACTGCCGATGTTAGTGATGTAAATCTAACATGGTGGATGAAAGCAATTAATAAGTTAGGTGGAAAGCTATTTATTAATAATTCATATTCGGGAAGTTGTGTTTCTACTGGTGGTTCTAGTGCATCACAAAGTATGGAAAGACTTTCAAAACTTGTAGTAAATGGTGAAACTCCTGATGTAATAATTATCTATATGGGTTCTAATGATTGTCATGCTCCATACACAGTAAATAGTTTTAAATCAGCATATAAAAAAATGTTAACTAACTTAAAACAATTATGTCCAAATTCAGAAATAGTACTATGTACTTTACCAACATCTAATTTATATACAAAAGAAAACCAAAATGCATACAATAACGTTATAACTGAATTCGCGACAAATTATAAATTAGTTAATTTGGATAAAGTTGATATTACAAATTATTTAGTTGATTCTGCTCATCCAAACAAAGATGGTATGGAAAAAATCGCAGAGCAAATTGTAAAGGATATGCTAAAATAAAAGGGCTTTATAGCCTTTTTTGGTTTTTTAATAGTTGAATTAAAAAATACCTCTTTTAATAGATTAAGTTAAATTATTGAAAAAAAATAGCAATTGTGCTATAATAAAAAAAGTTAAAATAATTGGAGGCGTACTATGTATAAAATAATGGCAGTAAATGCAGGTAGTTCATCACTTAAGTTTAAATTATTTGAAATGCCTGAAGAAAAAGTTATTGCGGAAGGAATATTTGAAAAAATTGGTTTATCTGATCCATTGTTCAAAATCAAATATGGAACAATTGAAGAAAAGCAAAGAGTAGATATTAAAAATCACCAAGATGCAGTTGAAATGTTATTAAAAGTTTTAGTAGATAAAAAGATTGTATCAAAATTAGAAGAAATCTCTGGTGTAGGTCATCGTATTCTTCATTGTGGTGAGTTCTATAATGATTCAGTTTTAATGACTGAAGAATCAATTAAAAATGTTGCTTCTGTCAATGATTTAGGTCCATTACATAATCCTGCTAATTTAATGGGTGTAGATGCGTTTATGAAAGCTTTACCAGGCGTTCCAAACGTAGGTGTATTTGATACATCATTCCATTTAACAATGGAACCAGAAGCATATATGTATGCAGTGCCTTATGAATGGTATACAAAATATGGCGTAAGAAAATATGGGTTCCACGGAACATCACACAAATATGTTTCTAAAGAAGCTGCAAAATTCTTAGGAAAACCAATTGAAGAATTAAGATTAATTACATGCCATATGGGTAATGGTGTTAGCCTTGCCGCAGTAAAATATGGTAAATGTGTAGATACAACAATGGGTCTTACTCCACTTGATGGAACACCAATGGGAACTCGTAGTGGTACACTTGATCCTGCTGTTGTAAGTTTTATTGCAAGTAAAGAAAACTTAACTGCTGCAGAAGTAGTAAATATTTTGAATAAAAAATCAGGATACCTTGGTATTTCAGGAATATCAAGTGATTCAAGAGATTTAAGAGCAGTTGAAGATACAAATGAATTAGCCGCATTGGTATTAAGAATGCAAGAAAAGAAAGTTGCAGATTACATTGGTAGCTACTATGGATATATGGGTGGTGCAGATGCAATTATCTTTACTGCTGGTATCGGTGAAAATTCTTCAGAAACAAGAAAAGCTATTTGTAATAGATTAGAAGAAGCATTTGGTATCAAAATTGATGAAGCTAGAAATCTTGCCGCAAGAGGTCATAATGCATTAATTTCTGCAGATGATTCAAAAATTAAGGTATTAGTAATACCTACAAATGAAGAAATAATGATTGCACGTGATGTAATGCGCATTGGCAATATTAAATAAATTGTTGCAATTCTAAAAAAAACGTGTTATAATTAATACACTAAAAAGGAGGAATACTATGAATCAACCACAAGATATGCTTTCTGCTAAACCGGTTTTAAAGGTTATCGGTGTTGGTGGAGGTGGCGGGAATGCCGTAAATCGTATGATCGATAATGATGTACATGGAGTTGAATATATTGCCATTAATACAGATTGCCAGGTATTAAGACTATCAAAGGCTGATGTTAGAATTCCAATCGGTAGTGAATTAACAAAAGGTCTTGGTGCTGGTGCAAATCCTGAAATTGGTAGACGTGCCGCTGAAGAGTCAGAACAAGAAATAAGAGAAGTATTAAAAGATACTGATTTGGTATTTATTACTGCAGGTATGGGTGGAGGTACCGGAACTGGTGCAGCACCTGTAATTGCAAGATATGCTAAAGAAGCTGGTTGCGTTGTTGTAGGTATTGTTACTAAACCATTCAGTTTTGAAGGAACAAAGAGAATGCAACAAGCATTAGCCGGAATTGAACAAATGCGTCAATATGTTGATACACTTGTAATTGTACCTAATGATAAATTATTAGTAGGCGGAGATATTCCATTCTTACAAGCATTTAGCGAAGCAGATGACGTTTTAAGACGTGGTGTACAAGGCATTTCGGAAATCATTACTTTACCAGGATTAATTAACGTTGACTTTGCGGACGTAAAAAATGTACTACAAGGAAAAGGTTCTGCTCTAATGGGTATAGGTATAGCAAGTGGACCTAACCGTGCAATTGAGGCCGCAAGACTTGCAATTAGTAGCCCATTACTTGAAGTAGATATTAATGGTGCGACTGATGCAATCGTTGAAATAACAAGTGATGTTGATATTACAATGAAAGAAGTTGAAGATGTTATCTCAGAAATCAGAAATGCGTCATCAACAGATATCGATATAATTTGTGGAACAGGCTTTAACTTAGAATTAAATGGTGAAGTAGTTGTAACTGTTATCGCAACAGGTTTCGATTCAACTAACAGAATGTCAGATGATGATGAACAATCACAACAACCTCAAGATCAAGGAAGAAACTACAACTATTCTCAACCACAACAAAGTAATTATGGATATCGTCAAAATAACAATAGTTATTCAAATTACAATAATAGTTATAGTCAAAGACAACCACAACCACAACAACCTCAAGAACCAAGAAAACCTTATGTCAATGGTGGTAGCACTAAAGAAGAACCAAAGGACAATAGTAATACAAAAGTTCCAAGTTGGTTACAAAATCGTTTTAGATAAAAATCTGTTTCAAAAACAGATTTTTTTTAATATTCCTTGCAAAAAAATTAATCACTATGCTATAATATAATTGCTAACAAGCAATAGATAAAAAGGGGAATAATATGGAACAAAATCAAAACGAATTAAACCAAAATGAATTAAATCAAACAAATCCAGTGGAGGAAAAGAAAAACAGATTTGTTAAATTTATGGATGACAAATTAATTAAAGCATTATTTATTTTATTAATATGTAATGCATCATTAACAGTTTTATCATCTATAATGGCCGGGAATAATATTTTATCTTTAGCACTTGATGCAACATTCCCAGTACTTTTCACTGTATTTTTAGGATTGGCAATTAATGCAAAAAAAAGAGGTAGTGATGATTTACAAAAATCAATGAACGCTATCGCAGTAACTTATAAAGTATACGCAATTTTATTATGGGTATTGCTAGGAATAGTAATCATTGCATTACTATATGCTTTATCTGCAACTGATATTATTAGAACCATTCTTGTTGAATCTGGTGGAAATCAGCAGGAAATTGATTTATTTTTATATGTATATAGTTGGATTATGGTAGTAGTGCTAGTTGTTTTTGTAATAGCTACAGTTATCATAACAATTTATAATGTTAACTTAATAAAAGTGTTAAAAGGCATGGCAGATGCTACTAAAACTGGCGAACATAGATATGGTAAATACATAAAAGTAACTAAAATATTTTCACTAATAATGGGTATATTTATAGGCCTTAATGCCCTTTATAACATTTCAAAGATATTGAATATCGCTTCTTGGGAAACTACAATACAACAATATGCCGAAATGATAAAAGAAGCTTATGGAGTGGATATATCTGCTTATTTAAGTGCAAGTAGTACTGCCTTAGGCGTAATTAATGTCTTATTTAATGCCGTTTCTGCCGCAATCTACATTTTACTTTATGCTATCTTAAATAAAGTTGAAACTGAACTTGTTTTAAAACAAGGACAAACATCAGTCAGTGATTATAGTACTAACCCTATGAATCCATTTTAATTAAAGAATCTCACATTTTGTGAGATTTTTTCTTTTCTATCTTACTTTTTTCATCAAGATATTCTAATAAAAAAATATATAATAGCTATTGGTGATATAGATGATTGTATATTGGGATCTATTAATACTTTCAACCATAATTGTGAATTATGCTTTTATTAGAACAATTGCAATGTTACTTAATGATAGGCTAAAAGTATATCGTGTGATACTTGCTTTAATTGTTTCGGTTTTAATGTTGTTATTATATTTTTTACCATATAAAACCTATTATGCAATTAGATATATAATGGGAGTTTTGGTTGGTTTAATTGCTTTTTCTAATAAATCAATAAAAATAAAGATAATTGAAATAGTTCTTTTTTATTTACTTACAATGACTTTTATTGGTACATTATTTGTTTTTAAAATTAAAAGTATTATTTTAATGATTATAAGTTTGATATATGTTATTTGTTTATATATCATTCAAGGTTATGCTAAACACTTTAAAAATATATACTCTTTAAGGATAGAAAATAAAAAAATTAATGGGTTGTATGATACTGGTAATAACACAAACTATCTAAATGTACCTATAGTTTATTTAAGTCAAAGTTTATACAGTGAACTTTTTTTATATGTAACTGATATCGAAATATCAACAGTTAATAACATATCTAAGATCGCAATATATCAAGGCCCTAAAATAGTAATTGATAAAAAAAGTTTAAATGTATATTATGCCTTTTGTAATATAGATACCAAAGAATATCAAGCTATTCTACCAAATAATATTTTTGATTCATCCCATAATATAACAAAATAAGTAGTATTATTTTGTTAAAATAACTTAGAGGTGATGAAATGATAAAACTACTTAAAAAACTTTTAGATAAATTGTTTGTTAATAAAGGCAAAAATATATGCTATTACATAAATAGTAATAATGTTTTACCACAGCCCCTATCTGAAGAAGATGAGGCTAAATTGCTATTAGAGGTCAAAAATGGTAGCATAGATGCACGGAATGAGTTAATTGAACATAATTTACGGCTAGTTGTTTTTATCGCTAAAAAATTTGAGTCAACAAAGATAAATATGGAAGACTTAATTAGCATTGGTTCTATTGGCTTAATTAAAGGCATTCAAACATTTAAAATGGAAAAAAATATTAAACTTGCAACATATGCATCAAGATGTATAGAAAATGAAATATTAATGCATTTACGGAAAACCCAAAGAACTAGACAAGAATATTCATTAGATGAAGTACTTAGCATAGATTCAGAAGGTAATGAAATGATACTATCAGATATTATAAGTTCAAACGAAACTTTAGCACTTACTAAAATGACTGAAGAAGAAGATGTTAAAAATTTATACTATGCAATTGATAAATTAACACCTAGAGAAAAAGAAATTGTAATTATGCGATATGGTTTGTATGGTGAAGTACCACTCACCCAAAAAGAGGTTGCTGATAAACTTGGAATATCACAATCATATATATCTCGACTAGAAAAACGCATCATTGATAAAATGCGTCAAGAAATAGAAAACTTAGTGAAGATAGCTTAAAAATAGACTTTATTTTAAATGAAAAATTCAAGTATATTTAACAACTTTTTTAAAATTGCATAAAAACTTTCAAAAAAACGCATACTCCTTTTGGAAGGTGAAAATATGCGAAATAAAGTTGAAATAACAGGTGTTAATACCCTTGAATTAAAAGTCATTCCTCAAGAGGAAATGATGGATTTAATTAAAAAGAGTCAAGCGGGAGATAGAGCCGCAAGAGATATGTTAGTAGAAGGTAATCTAAAACTAGTACTTAGTGTTATTAAAAAATTTAATAATCGTGGTGAAGACTTAGATGACTTATTTCAAGTAGGCGCAATGGGATTGATGAAAGCAATTGATAATTTTGACTTTATTCATGGAGTTAAATTTTCTACCTACGCGGTACCGATGATAATTGGTGAAATAAGAAGATATTTACGTGATAATTCAGTAGTTAGAATAAGCCGTTCAGTTAAGGATACTGCATATAAAGCTCTACAATTTAAAGAAAAATTCTTTAATGAAAAAGGAGAAGAACCTACTATTGAACAAATAGCAGATGCTCTTAATGTTGATACAATTGATGTTGTCATAGCGTTAGAAGCAATTCAGGACCCGGTTTCAATATATAGCCCTATATACAGTAATGGTGGTGATGAAATATATTTGATAGATCAGATTGCGGATGACTATGAAACCGAAGAACAAAAGTTAAACAAAATGATAATTAATGAGGGAATTGCTAAACTAAACAGTCGTTTAAAAGGCATAATATATAGTAGATACTATGATAACAAAACACAAATGGAGATAGCTGAAGAACTTGGTATTTCACAAGCACAAGTATCAAGATTAGAAAAAAGTGCTTTAAAGATTATTTTTGAACAAAAAGACAAAATGAAGTATCAATAGTAATTTATTTCTTGCGAAAAATAGCGAATAATGATATAATATACCTGTAAAGATAGAGGTATGTTATGAAAAAAATAATCGGATTCATTATAACAATATTAGCAATGTGCTCTTTTGCATTTTGCAATATTGAAAGTAAAGAGGTAGTATATGCTAGTGGTGAAGAAGAGGCTGTATTTAACACACCTGAGTGTTACCAACAAGCAAAAGGATTATGGAGTAGTTTTGTAATTGGTGGTAGTTCAATTGCCACAAGTGGTTGTGGACTATTGTCATTAACGAATGCGGTAAACTATTTAACTGGTAATTTTATAGAACCAACTAATCTTGCTAAATACGCTTATTCGATTGATGCATACAATGGCTCAATTGGTGGTGGTACCGCAAGATGGGTTTTGTATAATCAATTACAAGCATATGAAAAAAAATATGGTTTTAAAGTAACTAGTGCTGGTCGAGATGGAACTATTACTAGACCAGATGTAAAAGCACACTTAAAAAAAGGTGGAACCGTTATTGCTCACGTATATGGACATTTTATTGCAATTGTTGGTTACAATGAAGCAAATAATACATATTGTGTATATGACTGTGCTGCTAATGCAAGTAAAAGATATTCATATCCTTATGGCACATGGCTTAGCGAAGATATTTTGAAAAATTCTCAATATATGTCAGTTGACTGGTATTGCTTATTAGAAAGAGCAACAAATTCAATTGTTAAATTAGACCAAGAAGGCGGTACATATAAGAACAGTAAAGCTACTGTTTCATATTTTGTAACAAGTAATGAAAATACTTTAATAGATGTATCAGGGTTTGCATTAGATGAAAGAGGAATTGAAAGTTTCTTCTATATTGTTGATGATAAAATAACTGAACAATACCCACTTTCAACTGTCGCAAGATATGATATATATGATAAGTTTACTAATTATCAAGCATGTGATCCTACTAAAATAGGTTTTGAAGGTCAAATTGATACTACAAAACTTACTAAAGGAACTCATCGCATTATTATTAGTGCTAAAACACCAAATGGTGGTGTATGTGATGTTGCAACAGTAATGATTAATAAAGGAACTGTTGATGGCACAATTGATAAGGTAAATAAAACTAATACGGTTGAAATGTCAAGATATTCTAATCAAGCTGGTTTAAGGGATACTTGGCCGGAGGCTGGTATTTATCAACCTTGCTTTAGAGCAGAATACAATTATGTTTTAGATTTAGGCCAAATTGATTTTAGTAATTATAAAAGAGCAGATATATATTATTCAACTGATCAAAGCTTCATTTCCAATAAAGATGGCGTTCAATCAGTAATTGGTTTTAAAAATAGTAATTATTCATTTGGATATCACGGAATGCCTTTAGACTTAAAAGATAGTATAGCCTATACTAATATGATAAATGCAAGAGGTGGATGGACAACTGATTCTGTTGTGAGTGTTGATTTAACAAATATAAATTACAATGGTCCTACATATCTAAGTGGTTATAACCAAGAAAGTGCACTATATGTTGTAAAAAAAGTAGTCTTCTACTATAATGATGATTATGAATTCCATAATTTCAAAGAAGCAACATGTACAGCTCCTAAAACATGTACAGATTGTGGCGCAACTGAAGGAGAGGCTTTGGGACACTACTATTTACCAGCTACTTGTTTAAGCCCTTCTAAATGCTTTAGATGTGGCGATGAAGTAGGTGAGATTGGTAGCCATGATTATATAGAAGCAACATGTACAACTCCTAAAACTTGTAGATACTGTAATGAAGTAGTAGGTACAGCTAATGGTCATAATTATGAAAGAAAAACCAAAAAAGCTACTTGTAAAGAAGCCGGTGCAATTTATGATGAATGTAGCGTATGTAAAGATGTTCAAATAATACAAACTGAAGATAAACTTCCACATGAACTTGTTCATCACGATGGTAAACCTGCCGAATGTATCAAGACAGGATATGAAGCATATGACACATGTAAAAACTGTGATTATACAACATATAAAGAACTACCTATATTGATGCATAATTATGTAGAAACGGTTGTTCCACCAACATGTGAAAGTAAAGGTTATACACTTTATAGTTGTACAAGATGTCAAAATAGTTATCAGGCTAATGAAAAAGCAAAATTACCACATAAAGAATCAAATTGGATAATTTCTGAACCAGCTACATGTGTAGATTCAGGAAAAGAAATAATTGAATGTGAAGTATGCCATACAATAACCAATGAAAGAGAAATTGAAGCATTAGGTCATGACATTATTAACCATGAAGCACTTCAAGCAACTTGTGAAAACATTGGTCATTATGCATATCAAACATGTTCTAGATGTGATTACACAACTTATGAAGAAATTCCTGCACTTGGTCACGATTATCATATTGTTATAATTAATCCAACTAAACAACAAGATGGTTATACAATTCATAGATGTAATAGATGTTCAGAAAGTTATACTGATAACTATACAACAGTAAAGAGTAATTGTAAAAAATCTAGCATAGCGACAATTATTGCAATGGTAACTACGCTATGTTCATGTTTGTATATATATCGAAGTAAAAAGAATTAATAAATAAAAAGTGCTATTTAAATAGCACTTTTTTAAACTTTGATATAATATATATGATGATTATGAAAGGATGTGATAAAATGTTAAAAATTAACACCAAAAAGTTAGTCTTCCTAGCAATCATGATGGCACTAGGTATCGTCCTAAAATCATTCCTATCAATAGGTAATAATAGTTTTCGTATTAGTCTTTGGAACATTCCAATATTTTTTGCGGGAATAGTTGGAGGTCCCATTTATGGGGGAATTTGTGCACTTGGTGCCGATCTCATATATGGATTTTGTTTTTCAAGTTATCCGTTTTCAGCTATAATGACCTTAACTTGTGTAGTTTGGGGGATAAGCGGTGGATTATTTTTCAAAAAAAATATAAAATTTATTCCACTTGGAATTACTGTGTTGATAACTTGCCTACTCGAAACAACTATTAATAGCATATATTTATACACATATTTTGAAAGTGTTGAAAGAGTATTAGCAGGTCTACCATTAAGATTATTAGTACAGCTAGTAAGGTGGCCACTTTCAACAACAATAATATATACTTTGTATAATAAGGTATTGATTAACGCAAATTTTGAAAATCAAAAAGGAAAGTCTAAAAACTAGAAAAAACTAAAATAAAGTAATATAATAAATGTTAAGAAGAGGTATAAGAAAATGAGTCAAAAAAAATTAGTAATGTTAGTTATTATGGATGGCTTTGGAATTAGAAAAGAAACTGATGGTAATGCAATAGCAGCAGCTAAAAAGCCTAATCTAGACAAACTATTCGCAAAGTATCCTCACACATTAATTGGCGCATCTGGTGAAGCTGTAGGTTTACCTGATGGGCAAATGGGAAATAGTGAAGTAGGTCACTTAAATATTGGGGCAGGTAGAATTGTTTTCCAATCATTAACAAGAGTAAATATTGCTTGTCGTGAACATAAACTTGATACTATGCCTGCAATTGATAACGCAATTAAACATGCAATAAATAATAATTCTACTTTACATATTATGGGATTAATGTCAGATGGTGGTGTACATTCACATATAAATCACATAATATACTTAATGAATAAAGCAATCGAACGCGGAGTAAAGAAAGTAGTTGTTCATTCATTCTTAGATGGTAGAGATGTTCCACCAACTTCCGCAAAACAATATCTTACACAATTGAGTGAAGCACGCGAAAAGGGTGTTGAACTAGGTGTAGTATGTGGTAGATATTACGCAATGGATAGAGACCGTAACTATGATCGTACCCAACTTGCATATAATGCATTAGTGTTTGGTGATGCGCCAGTTAAAGGTTTATTAGAAGGAATTGATGAAAGTTATAAAGAAGGTATAACTGATGAATTTGTTAAACCTTACATTGTTACTAAAGGTTGCACAATTGAAGAAAATGATTCAGTAATATTTGCTAACTTTAGACCTGACAGAGCAATTCAAATTAGTGTTGCATTAACAAATCCAAAAGAAGCAACTGGTGAAAAAGGAAGTTTACAAAGATATGTAGAATTCAAGAACTTATGCTTTGTACAAATGATGCTATACTCTGAAAAAGTAAAAGGTGAAGTAGCATTTGGATTACAAGAATTAGATAATATGTATGGTGATGTTATTTCTAATCTAGGATTAAAGCAATTAAGAATAGCAGAAACTGAAAAATATGCTCATGTTACATATTTCTTTGATGGTGGTGTAGATAAAGAGTTAAAAGGAGCAGATCGTATTTTAGTACCTTCTCCTAAAGTTGCTACTTATGATTTAAAACCAGAAATGAGTGCTTATGAAGTAACTGATAAAGTAGTTGACGCAATATTATCAGAAAAATATGATACAATCATTTTAAACTATGCTAACTGTGATATGGTAGGTCATACAGCTGTATTTGATGCTGCAGTAAAAGCAGTAGAAACTGTTGATACTTGTGTTGGTAGAGTATATGAAGCAATTATGAAAGTTGGTGGCACAATGGTATTAACTGCTGACCATGGTAATGCTGATATGATTTGGGATGAACATCATAACCCATTCTCTGCTCATACAACAAATCCAGTACCATTCTTAATTACTAATGAAAATGTAGAATTAAGAAAAACAGGTAATTTAGGTGACATTGCTCCAACAATGTTAGATTTATTAGGCATAACTAAACCAGTAGAAATGACTGGAACTAGTATGATAGCAAAAAGAAAATAATATTATTTAATATAAAAAATCTGTAAATTGAGATGTATCTCGTTTACAGATTTTTTTATTTTATCTAATAAAATGCAACTTAAATATATTTATACATAATATATTATTGATGGTACCAAAATTACAAAATGTCTTTACAAAAAGCATAATATATGTTAAAATATATTTGTCAATAGTCAAAAATGTCAAGACTTACAAAAGTATCGGCATATTCGACATTTTTCGACATTGATTATCATTATAATTTCTACAAAAAATATTAAATGAAAGGGGGAACGAGATGAAAAAAAGGATTTTCTTAATATTAATTCTTATAATGGTAATGACTTTAATTTCTTGTAAGAAAGAAACTACAAAAGGATGTGAACACGCATTCCAAGAAGCAACGTGTACACAAGCAAAAACATGTAGTAAGTGTGGTGCAACAGAGGGAGAAGCATTAGGACACACATTTCAAGAAGCAACATGTACACAAGCAAAGACATGCACAAGATGTGGAGCAACGGAAGGAGAAGCATTAGGACACACATTCCAAGAAGCAACGTGTCAAGCACCGAAGATATGTTCAAGATGTGGAGCAGCAGAGGGAGAAGCATTGAAACATCAATATATTCTTGATTCACAGGGGAATTATTATTGCACATCTTGCAAAAAATCTGTTATTGAAATACTTGGTAAAAACTATTTTTTAAATAAATTTTCAGAGATGGATGGTTGCGAATATGAGGCAGTGTATTATGAATCAGGTCAAGGAGTATTTGTGCCACATCTTCGGGCTATGGCTAAATACAAGTTATTAAAAGATAATGTGACATATGATGAAAAGACAGAAAAATATATTGTTCCAATAAAAATTGAAAAAATGTATGCAATAGATGGAGATAAAGGTGAAATATCATATGTAATCCATTCTGAAAAACCTGGTAAAGAGTATGTAATCACTACTCTAGAAGAAATAAATAATAATTATAATATATATATAAGCATTCCAGGATCATATTATGAAAAAATAATGGAGATAGATATGATTATCTCATCAGGATCATTTTCAATAGTTGGAACTAAAATATTTGGTAATGATATTACAAAAGAATTTCGTATAGAAAATACATATATGTTTTACGAAAGTTCATCTAAAGAAGAACCAACAATAAATATTAAAATAGATTTAGATAATTTCTCATATATAAAGGATGGTAAGTTTTATATTAACAATAACAAAAATCTAGAATTAATAGCACATTATTACTATCAAGCATTAAAAGATGAAATGAGTATTAAAGAATTTGATGAATGGGCCTTTATAGCAGAATATCGACATTTTGTTAGAGAATTAGACCCAACAAATACCGATTTGGCTAAATAATAAAATTTAAATATAATAACAAATATAATAAATCATGGGGGAAATTATATAGCTTACGTTATGCTTTAATAAATTTTCTCCATTAAGGAGGATATGTGAAAAAAATTTTAACCGTTTTATTAACAATAATTTTTACGATAACAATTTTTATTTATAATAGTAAGAAAGTAATTTTAGCAAACAACTTAAACGAAGTAGCAGAAAATAATTATATGGTGAAAATAGTAAGTGATAAAAATGTAGATTTCTCTAAAATTGGAATTGATATATTTAATCAAGTAGAAAATGATCCAATAGGTATGAAAGAATATTATGAAACATATTCCCATAGTGCATATTTTTCTGCGAATGGTGAATACCATTTTATGGGAGAAAACAATAATTATTCTGTATCTATAAATATTGATAGTTTACCTACTAATTATGGGGTGATATGTAAAAATGTATTCTTAAACAATTATAGTCCAATAGCAGAGTTCATAATAACTGAAATTAGTGATATTAAAATAGATATAGACAATGAAGGAAATGGCAATGCAAAATTTTTTGCATTTAATGGGCGTGAATTATTTGCGGATTATAAACTAGAGATAACATATTCAGATAAAACTATTAATCAATATTGTGATAAATTAAACTATACTGCAAAACTACAGGTTAGTGGCGAAAAATATATTATTAATAATAGTAAGGACATCTCTAAATTATCTGATTTTGAAAAAGAAGAAATAGTGAGCAAAATTAAAAAAACAGATTATTTGATAACCAAACCTAAAAATCAATTATTAAGTGAAGAAAAAATTATAAATGAAGATGAACTACCATTTATAAAAATAGGACGATTTAAAGTATCATATACACCAAGCGAAAATCAAATTATAAATGATAGAACAATGATTCTTGCAAGACAAATTGCAAATAACATGATAGAAGCTGAGAACTATTTTGTAAATGTTTTAGGATTTCAACAAGCAGTAGATACAAGAAAAGAAGTACCTAATGAGTATAATATTACATTGAACATATATAATGATGTAACTATAAATGAATTAACTTGCAATGTGTTAAATTCTAGAACGGATAATCAAGGTTATGATATGATTGATGAAATACATTTTTTCTATTATACATATATAACGATAGATTTAAGATATAACTTAAACAATAGTGATATAATAGGTAGTTATTTCAATGAATTTTTAAAAGAAGTATGTGCACATGAATATTTCCACGCTATTATGAAAATGAGAGGGATAGATAGTGTATTTATTAGCGAATCGTTATCGAGTTTTATGGACCTATATTATTGCGATGCGTATTTAAAATTAAAAAATTCATTAATAAAAAGTGCAGTAACAAAAAGAGTGATGAATTATACAGTTGGTCAAAATGGCATAATAACAGATAGTAGTTATATAAATAGTAATTATGAATTAATTCCCCCAACGACAAATGATCGCAATTATGAATATGGTTCAATGCTTTTTGTAGCATTTTTATATGAAAAATTTGGTACATTTGATTTTATAAAACAATTAATTTATAATTTTGATATAAATAATTTATATTATACATATGAATATGTACCTACGTTGTATGGTACGACATTAAGTGCATTACTTGAAGAATATCAAATTTATAGAAAATTTCCCAATTTGTATGTTACTTCTATTGATAATTATTATACAGAAGATTGGAAAATGTTAATAACTGAAAACAAAATAACAATTGATAACATTGGAAATGATAAAAAACTAAATAAGTATTCGGCACGATATATTATGTTTACTGGCAAATCAGTTGTTGCAAATGATAGTATATATCTTACGATTTCACTTAACCAACCATTGTCAGAAAGTTTTGCCATATATACGGTAAAAAAGAAAGGTAATCTTGCACCTATTGTAAAAAAAATATCCACTAACGAAAGTCGCATTACAATAAGGGTAGATGCAGTTGATCTTAAAGCAGATGAGGAATTAGTGGTAATATTTATGAATCTATCAAATAAAGACATAAATAACTGGATTGATTATAGTGTTTCTACACAAAAAAATAGCGCAAAGCATTCATTAAGTTTAATAGATTCTGAAGAAGAGGTTGAATTAAATATATCAGAATATTCAAGCTTTATAAGTTTAGATGTACCTTATGTAGGATGGTATCAAATTGAATTAATTTTTAATGAAAATATTCAACAATTGTCTAAAAATACTATTGAGTTGTACGATTATAACAATAACATTGTAAAAAAATGCAAATATATAGATGATGAAGCTAGAAGTAAAGATAATGAAAAAAGTATGTTTGTTTACTTAGATTCAACTAGAGATGCCTCTATGAATGTAAAAAATCCATATCGATTAAGAGTAGGCTATATGTATTCAAACATAAATTGTACGCTAAAAATTAAAAGAATTCGTGGACAAGTACCAACATTTGGAAATAGTTCATTATCAAAAACTGTTTTATTAAGCAATATGTCTGGTGATGAAACAAATTATGTAAAAACAGCTTTAATAGGAAGTTTATTCATAACTCTAACTATTCCTAACATTGATGATAATGAATCTCAACAAGTTCTAATTATAAAAAAATTAAAAACTGAGGCATTTATAGAATATTGTGATATCAAAACATTAACAAGTCTTAATTCTACAATCCAACTATCATATGATACGAATATTTATGAAGATTTTATAATAGTAATTTTGAATGGCAAAAATACAATGACAATAAACTATAATATGGATGTTAAACATGATTTTGACATAATATTGGATCCTGAAGATAGAGATCCGGCATACTTAGGAACTGAAGTAAGACTTAATGGTGGATTAAATAATGGAAATACAATTACAAAAGGATTCACTAGATGTGCATATTTAGGCTCGAACGCACCAACTTTGTCTAGATTAGATTATGTATGGACTTCTTCTAATGATACTATTGCTACGGTTAGTAGTTATGGTACTATACTAGCAATTAAACCAGGTATTGCAGTTATTACTGCTACTAATTCTACGGGTGAATCTAGTTATGTTGTAGTCGAAGTATTTGAAGATGAAAGACATGATATTGTAAATTTTGAAATAAGTACTGATCAAGGTACTGACACTGGTGTTGGGACATATGTTAAGCAAGGTTTAGGATTACCAGGTGGAACAGATTTGATGTGTGGATACACAAGAATAATTTCCTTGATGAGTGATGCACCATCCACAATATTACAGAATTATAACTGGACATCAAGTGACTCAAGCATTGCATATGTTAGTAGTTATGGTACAATAATTGGAAAGGGTGCTGGAACTGTAACGATAACTGGTGTTTATAAATATAATGCAAGATATGTAACTACAATTACAATAGTTGTTAGATAATTGCAGTTTGTAATAAGTTTTAAATAAAAAATATAAAATAAAAAGAAGGAGACTAAAATGAGAAAAAGGATTTTTTTAACACTAATACTTATAATGGTAATGACTTTAATTTCTTGTAAAAAGGAAACTACAAAAGGATGTGAACACACATTCCAAGAAGCGACATGTACACAAGCAAAAACATGTAGTAAGTGTGGCGCAACAGAAGGAGAAGCATTAGGACACACATTTCAAGAAGCGACATGTACACAAGCAAAGACATGCACAAGATGTGGCGCAACAGAGGGAGAAGCATTAGGACACACATTTCAAGAAGCAACGTGTAAACAAGCAAAAACATGCACAAGATGTGGAGTAACTGAAGGAGAAAAATTACAACATAAGTATGTAATGAGTAAATTTGGAATTTATACTTGTACGTACTGTGATAAATTCATTTTTGAAATACTTGGAAAGAACTACTTTTATAATAAATTTTCAGAAATGGATGGATACAAGTATGAAAAAGTAAATTATTGTAGCTTTGGCAATGCACAATACATAAAACTATTGGATAACTTTGGAAAATATAAACTATTAAAAGAAGAAGCAACATACGATAAAGAAACAGAAAAATATATTGTTCCAATAAAGATTGAAAGAACATATGCTTTAGATAAAGATAAAGGAGAAGCAAAATATTCTGTCTATAAGCTTGGAAAAAGTGGTAAGTATGTAACACTTGAAGAACTAAATAGTAAGTATAAAATCTACGTAACTGTCTCGAAAGAAGATTATGAGAAATTGGCTGATATAGATACTCTCATCGCCATTGGATATTTTAAGGTAAAAGAAGTAGAGAGAATTGGTGATGATATAGTTGAAAAATTTCATACAATAATAGAATACTCATTTGAAGAAGATGATACTACAGGAGAACCATCAATAAAATTGTCAATAGATTTAGGTAATTTCTCATATATAAAAGATAATAAATTTTATATAAATAATAATGAACATTTAGAATTAATAGCACATTATTACTATCAAGCATTAAAAGATGGAATGAGCAGTGAAGAATTTGATGAATGGGCATTCATTGCGAGTTATCGCCATATGATGCGACTTTTAGATCCTACAAACACTGATATGGCAAAATAATAAAAAATATAATTGAATTCTACTTAAAGGAGAGTTATAAAAAATAACTCTCTTTTAACTTTTTTTACTAGATAGTAAAAAAGCAAAAAGGAGGTTGTAAAAATAATAATACTAATCTATAATTAAATTGCAAAAAGGAGAATGACTATGACAAAGAAAACTTATCGATTAAATAAAAAGGCTCATAAAAAACAATACAGACTTTCAAAAAAAGAATTAAAGAATAATTACAAAAACATTAGAAAAAATTTACGAAATCAGTATATAAGTGAAATTGATTTAGAAAGCAAAGAAAAACAAATAGTTAATCCACCATATAGGACAGTATTAGAAGAAATAGGTAATTCAGTAACACATGGAATTGGTTCTATTCTATCAATAGTCTTTTATGTTTTAATGTTGATTCACTCAAATACGGTAAATGAATATATTGCTTCAACGATTTATTTTTTAGGATTATTTTTTGAATTTACAATGAGTACTTTTTACCATGCATTTCCGTATGGCAGCAAGGTTAAAAGAATATTTAGAAGGTTTGATTATTCATCAATATATTTACTAATAGGTGCTAGTTTTGCGCCAATATTGTTGTGCTATATAGGTGGAATATATGGAACTATTTTTGTTATTATTCAATGGATTATAATAATAACAGGTGTTACTCTTGTTGCGGTATTCGGACCAACAAGATTAAAATTTATTCATTTCCCTTTATATTTTATTCTAGGATGGAGTGCATTAATATTTGTTCCTAAAATGTTTGTTAATGATTTCAATTTATTTTTATACATCTTAGGAGGAGGTATAATTTATACACTAGGTATAATTCCATTTTTCATAGATAAAAAAGTATCACATTTTATTTGGCATTTCTTTGTATTAGCGGGTGCAATTGTTCAATGGCTTGGTATATATATCTATTTATACTTAAAGTAATTAAATAAAAAAACTTAATATTTGAAAAAAACTTATATTTCGGTTATAATGATATAGCTTATAAATGTCAAATAAAGGAGAAAGAAACATGAACATGAACTATACAAAAGAAGTCGAAGAAATGTGTAGTGTTAAAGTTGGTGCAAGTCATGGTTGTGCTCCAATTCCTCAAGAAGGCAAATGGACATATTCACGTGAAATAAAAGACATCAATGGGTTTACACATGGTATTGGATGGTGTGCACCTCAACAAGGCGCATGTAAATTAACATTAAATGTTAAAAATGGTATTATTGAAGAAGCATTAATTGAAACTGTTGGTTGCTCTGGTATGACTCACTCAGCAGCAATGGCAAGTGAAGCTATCGTTGGTAAAACTGTATTAGAAGCAGTTAATACTGACTTAGTATGTGATGCTATCAATACTGCAATGCGTGAATTATTCTTACAAATAATTTATGGTCGTACACAATCTGCATTCTCTGAAGGTGGATTAAACATCGGTGCTGGTCTTGAAGATTTAGGTAAAGGCTTAAGAAGCCAAGTTGGTACTGCGTATAGTACAAAAGCAAAAGGACCAAGATATCTAGAACTTGCTGAAGGATACATTACTCGTTTAGCATTAGATGATCAAAATCAAATTATCGGATATGAATATTTAAATTTAGGTAAATTTACTGATTTCTTAAAGAAAGGATTAAATGCTGATGAAGCAGTTAAAAAAGCTATGGGAACATATGGTAGATTTGCTGAGGGATCTAAATATATTGATCCACGTCAAGAATAGGAGGCAGTAATAATGGCATTATTTGAGAACTACGAAAGAAGAATAGATCAAATTAATAAAGCATTAAATGAAAATGGTATTGCTTCAATTGAAGAAGCTAAAGCTATTTGTGATGCTGCAGGTATTGATGTATATAATACAGTAAAAGGTATTCAACCTATTTGTTTTGAAAATGCATGCTGGGCTTACATAGTTGGTGCTGCAATTGCTTTAAAGAACAATGCAAAGAGTGCTAGTGATGCAGCTAAGTATATTGGTGTAGGACTTCAATCATTCTGCATTCCAGGGTCAGTTGCTGATGATCGTAAAGTTGGATTAGGACATGGTAACCTTGGCGCAATGTTACTTTCAGAAGAAACTAAGTGTTTTGCATTCTTAGCTGGTCATGAATCATTTGCTGCAGCTGAAGGTGCAATTGGTATCGCTAAAACAGCTAATAAAGTAAGAAAAGAACCACTTCGTGTAATTTTAAATGGTCTTGGAAAAGATGCAGCTAAAATTATTTCTCGTATCAACGGCTTCACTTATGTTGAAACTGAATTCGATTATAAAACTGGTAAATTACATGAATTAAGTCGTACTAAATATTCAAACGGTGAACGTGCATTAGTTAACTGCTATGGTGCTGATGATGTACGTGAAGGTGTTGCAATTATGCATTATGAAGGTGTTGACGTATCAATCACTGGTAACTCAACTAACCCAACTCGTTTCCAACATCCAGTTGCTGGAACATATAAGAAAGAATGTATCGAAATGGGTAAAAAATACTTCTCAGTAGCATCAGGTGGTGGAACTGGTAGAACACTTCATCCAGATAACATGGCTGCAGGTCCTGCTTCATATGGTTTCACTGATACAATGGGAAGAATGCATTCAGATGCACAATTTGCTGGTAGTTCATCTGTACCTGCTCACGTTGAAATGATGGGCTTAATCGGTATGGGTAACAACCCAATGGTTGGTGCCACAGTAGCAGTAGCAGTTGCTGTATCACAAGCTTTAAATAAATAGTTATAAAAGGTCTATGAATATATCATAGACCTTTTTAAACACAAGCAATTACATTGAATTAAAAAATTAGGTGTGGTATAATAACTATGAAAAATTTGGTTTTTTTCAAGTATCAAAAAAATACTAAAGATATATGCATGATGTATATATGAAATACGCGAATATTCACACAAAACGTAAATACGCAAAAAGTTATACATCTGTAACTTTTTGCTTTTTTTCAACTAAGGAAACCAAACAAAAAATAAATAGAAAAGGAGTAATAAAATGGGTGTAAAAATTGTTGATACTTGTTTAAGAGACGGACATCAATCATTACTTGCAACTCGTCTAACAACTGAAGATATTCTTCCAGTAGCTACTTTATTAGACAAAGCTGGATATTATGCTTTAGAAGTTTGGGGTGGTGCAACATTTGACGCATGCCTAAGATTCTTAAATGAAGATCCATGGGAAAGATTACGTGCTATTCGTAAAGCTTGTCCAAATACTAAATTACAAATGTTATTTAGAGGTCAAAACATTTTAGGATATCGCCATTATTCTGATGAATTAGTAGAAAAATTTGTTGAAAAATCATTAGAAAACGGAATAGATATTATAAGAGTATTTGATGCATTGAATGATTTACGTAATTTAAAGAGTGCTGTAGATGCTACAAATAAGTATAAAAAACAATTTGGTGGTCATTGCCAAATCGCATTATCTTATACAACTAGTCCAGTACACACAATTGACTATTATGTTAATTTAGCAAAAGAAGTAGAAAAGATGGGTGCTGATTCAATTTGTATTAAAGATATGGCTGGTGTTTTACTTCCAAATGCCGCATACGAACTTGTAACAAGAATTAAAGAAAGTGTTAAACTTCCACTTGAATTACATACTCACTGTACAGGTGGTGTTGCTGAAATGACAGTAATGCGTGCAATTGAAGCAGGTGTAGATATCGTAGATACTGCTTTATCTCCTCTTTCTGGTGGTACTAGCCAACCTTGTACTGAAGCTCTAGAATATGTATTACAAGGAACAAAATACGATCCTGAATTAAACTTAGATTATTTAAAACAAGCATGTGATAAACTAACTGTTGTAAAAGACAGATTCCTTGCTAATGGTGGTTTAAATCCAAAAGCATTGACTACTAATCCAAATATCTTGAAATATCAAGTACCTGGTGGTATGTTATCAAACTTAATGAGTCAATTAAAAGGTCAAGGTGCTATGGATAAATACGAAGAAGTATTAAACGAAATACCTCGTGTTCGTAAAGACCTTGGTTATCCTCCACTAGTAACTCCACTTTCACAAATGGTTGGTACACAAGCAGTTATGAATGTAATTAGCGGTGAACGTTATAAGATGTGCCCTGCTGAAATAAAAGATTATCTAAAGGGAAAATATGGTGCAGCACCTGCTCCAGTAAACGAAGAAATTCGTAAAAAGATTATTGGTGATGCTCCAGTAATTACATATCGTCCTGCTGATGATATCGCTCCAGAATTTGAAGCAATGAAAGAAAAATACAAAGATATAGTAAAATCTGATGAAGATGTATTATCTTGCGCATTATTTGAAAATGTTGCAGTAAAATTCTTAGAAGCTCGTAATAATCCTAAAAAGGATGAAGACGAAGTAGTAGAATTTGATGTAGTAATTGGGTAGGTAAAATATGAAAAAATTTATTAGAATTTTAACAGTTTTAATGTTAGCTGTTGTAGCATTAACATTTACTGGTTGTAAACAAAAGAAACAATATGAAACAAAAGAAGTATATTTAATTGCTAATACTCCAATTGTTGCTATTGAAAAAGAAGGATGCACTTTTGTAGGATATTATCAACTTGAAGAAAGTTCTAAACGTGCAATTCTTTACCGTGAAGGATCAATTGCTCCTGCTGGTAAATACGAATTAATTTATGTTGAAAATAGCAAAAAAGATATAACTGGTAAATATTCATTCCCCGCAATGGTTGAAGATGGATTAACATTTGCCGGATGGTATTCAACTGAAGAATTAAAACAAGGTACAAGAGTTACAACAAATGCTTCAACTGAAGCCAAAGTACTTTATGCACGTTTCATTACATTTGGTGATGCTGCATTAGTAACACTTGTTTGTATTATTATAGTATTCTTAATGCTTGCATTACTTTGTGGAATTGTAACATTATTAAAGTTTGTTGCTCCAAAAGAAAAACCAGTTCAACAACAAGCTTCTGCTACAAAAGCTGAAAAAGCATTAACAATGGAAGATATTAAAGATGATGATATGATGGCTGCAGCCTTAGTTGCTACAATTGACTATCATGAAGAAACAGGCGAAAATGTTCGTGTTGTTTCAATAAAAGAAATTAAATAGGAGAGTGTAATTATGAAAGTATATAAAGTTAAAGTAAATGGTAAAGTTTACGAAGTAGAATTAGAAAGTGTTTCTGAATCAAGTGCTAAAATTGAAGCACCTGCTAAAACTGAACAACCAAAAGCTGCTGCACCAGTTGTAAGTGGTGAAGGTTGCAAGTTAAATGCTCCAATGGCTGGAACTATTCTTGAAGTTAAAGTAAAAGTTGGACAACAAGTTAATGCTGGTGATGTATTATTCATCTTAGAAGCTATGAAACTTGAAAATGAAGTAGTTGCTCCAAATGGTGGTGTTGTTAAATCAATCACTGTATCTAAAGGTGACGCTGTAGAAAACGGTAAATTATTAGCAATAATCGGGTAATAAATATGATTGGCGAATTATTTGAAAATTTCTATAAACAAATGGGATTTTTAAATGATGGTTCATTCGATTTAACAAGCTTTTTACTACGTGTAATAATGATTATCGTTGCTTGTGTATTAATTTACCTTGCAATTGCAAAAGGCTTTGAACCTTATCTATTAATCCCTATTGGAATTGGTATGCTATTAGTAAACTTAGCTCCATCTCTATATAATGATGGATCAAATGGTGAAGCTTTAGGTCTATTGTATTCTTTCCACAAAGGTATTGAATGGGAAATCTTCCCTCCACTTATCTTCCTTGGAATAGGTGCAACAACTGACTTTGGACCACTAATTTCTAGACCTAGTAGTTTACTTTTAGGTGCTGCTGCTCAACTTGGTATTTTCATTACATTCCTTGGAGCTATTCTTCTTGGATTTAATGCATTAGAAGCTTCATCAATTGGTATCATTGGTGGTGCTGATGGACCTACAGCTATCTTCTTATCTAATAAATTATTGAATGGCGCTGATGGTGGTGCAATGTTATGTGCATCAATTGCGGTTGTTGCATATTCATACATGGCCCTTGTTCCAGTTATTCAACCTCCAATTATTAAAGCACTTACAACAAAAGAAGAACGTCAAATCAAGATGGTTGAAACAAGAAAAGTTTCTAAACGTGAAAAGATTTTATTCCCTATCGTAGTAATGGTAGTTGTAATTATTCTAATCCCTTCTTGTGCTGCTTTAATCGGTATGCTTATGTTAGGTAACTTAATTAAAGAATCTGGTTGTGTTCCTAACTTAGTTGATGCTGCTGCAAAAACATTGTTATATGCAATCACTATTTTCTTAGGACTTGCTGTTGGTGCAACCGCAATGTTATCTGAACTTAACCAAGCAATTAACTTTGCTAAGATATTACTACTTGGTATGATAGCATTTAGTTTTGCTACTGCTGGTGGTGTATTAGTTGGTAAATTGATGTCTAAATTATCTGGTGGTAAGATCAACCCTATGATTGGTGCTGCCGGTGTATCTGCTGTACCAATGGCCGCTCGTGTAGTCCACAAGATTGGTCTTGAAGAAGATAAGTCAAATTACTTATTGATGCATGCAATGGGACCAAACGTTGCCGGTGTTATCGGTAGTGCTGTTGCTGCAGGATTATTATTAAGTATTTTTGGATAAAAAACAAAGCAGGTACTAATGTACCTGCTTTTTATCTAACAATAGAGGTGAAACATGAAAGTAAAAAAAATAACATTAATTGGCCTTTTAGCCGCATGCTTATGCATTCTTGCACCAGTATCATTTCCAATCGGTGTAATACCTATTTCGCTTGCAACTTTTGCAATATATATAATTGCTTCTTTATTGGTATGGCATAACACAATATTAGTTATTCTTGTATATATAGTTATAGGAGCTGTTGGCCTTCCAGTATTTTCTGGTTTTAGGGGCGGATTCAGCATACTATTAGGGTATACTGGTGGATATATTTTCGGTTATATTTTAATGGGTTTAGCTATCTCACTTTTATTAAAAAATAATAAGAATAAACTTTGGATGTATCCTATTGCTATGCTTGTTGGAACAATATTCTGTTATTTATTTGGTAGCATTTGGTATATGGTAGAAAGTAATAATAACTTAGCTTCTACTTTAGCTGTTGCTGTAGTACCATTTATATTACCAGATTTAATAAAAATAGTTGTGGCAAGTTATGTAACATATATTCTTAATACAAAAACATCTATATCTTCAACACTTTCTTAAAAATGTTGAAGATATATGGAAAATTACTCAAGCGGTTGAAGAGGATGGTTTCGAAAACCATTAGGGTGTAACAGCTGCGGGGGTTCGAATCCCCCATTTTCCGCCAATAGAAAATATAGGGTTGATACGATAAAAACAGAGTATCAAGCCTTTTTTATTGCCTTTTATAGGCTTTTTAGGGCCTTTTTATCTAAAATAGGCATCATTTATCCTGGTTTCCACTAAAAACGCAACAGTGAGCCAGGATTTTTTGCTTATTTAGCATTTCTATAAAAAAACGAAAGGTATCAATAAAAAAACAATAGGGGTATTAAAAAACGATAGATTGATTTGCAAATATAAGAAAAAAGTTTTTATTTGTAAATGCGTAAAAATATTCGAGTTCTCAAACAAAAGAATTGCGTTCGCATAATTTTTGTGATATAATAGAAGAGTCAAAGGAGGAATTATATAAAATGGCGTTATCATACAACAAATTGTGGAAGTTACTAATTGATAAAGGATTAAAAAAGAGTGATCTTCATATTCTTGCAGGATTAAGCCAATCTACAATTGCGAAATTAACAAAAGGAGAAAATGTCAATACAGAAGTATTGGAAAGGATTTGTAAGGCCTTAAATTGCGAAATTGGGGATATTGTCGAATTTATTAAGGAGGAAGTCAAATGAATTATATTGGATCAAAATTTTCACTATTAGAGTTTTTACACGATACTATTTCAAAAGTGTCAGGATTTAAAGATGGTGACGATTATGTATTTGCGGATTTGTTTGCAGGAACTGGAGTAGTTGGTTCATTCTATAAAAAATTAGGTTGTAAAGTATTCTCAAACGATATTCAATATTATAGTTATTCAATCATTAAGCATTATATTGAGAACGATTCTTCAAATATTAGAATGGATTTGTTTGATTATTTTAATTCTTTACCAGGAATTGAAGGTTTTATCTATAATAATTACTGTATTGGTTCTGGGAGTCAGAGAAATTATTTTACTGATGAAAATGGAAAAAAATGTGATGCAATTAGAACGGAATTAGAACGCATGTACAAAGCAAATGAAATAGATTCGCATACATATTATTTTTATTTAGGTAGCCTAATAAACTCTATTGATAAGTATGCTAATACTGCATCTGTTTATGGAGCATTTCTAAAACACGTCAAAAAGTCAGCTCAAAAAAAGTTTGAATTAGAGCCTCTTCAGATAATAGATGGAATTGAAGGGAAGGCTTTTAATGAAGATATTAATGATGTTGTTCGACATATTTCAGGTGATGTTTTATATTTAGATCCTCCGTATAATTCTAGACAATATTGTAGTAATTATCACGTTTTAGAGACTATTGCTCGATATGATGAACCTATCTTGAAGGGCATGACAGGTTTGAGAGATGCTGGTGAACAGAAGAGTGAATTTTGCTCAAAGAGAACGGTAGAACAAGCTTTTGAGGATTTGATTTCAAATGCTAAATTTAAATATATATTCCTAAGCTATAATAATGAAGGATTGATGCCGTTGGGAACAATCAAACAAATAATGGAGAAGTATGGTGAGTATTCTGTTTATACAAAAAACTATAGAAGGTTTAAGGCTGACAAAGATGAAAATCGAAATATTATTGCAAATGAAACAATCGAATATTTGCACTGTTTAGTAAAGAAGGATATCTAATGGCAAAATATAATGATTTAGATATGAAAAATTGGAAGGAGTATAAAGACATTTATACTGATTCTTTGTGGATTATAAACAGGAGAGATAATAGTGGTGCTCACAAGTCAAAGTATCATGGAAACTTTGTACCTCAAATTCCACATCAATTGCTTTCAAGATATACCAAAAAAAATGACTGGGTATTAGACCCTTTTATGGGGAGCGGTACTACTTTAATAGAAGCGCAAAGAATGGATAGAAACTCGATTGGCATAGAATTACAAAAATCTGTCGCTGATGAAGCCGAAGCAAGAATCAAAACCGAATCCAAAGATAATGTAGAGGCAATTGTAATTAATGGAAATTCTATGAATTATGATTTAAGTGAAGAATTAAAAGCAAATAATATTGATTATGTTCAATTTGTTATGTTTCATCCCCCATATTGGGATATAATCAAATTCTCTGAGGAAGAAAATGATCTTTCAAATTGTGATTCCTTAGAAAAATTTAAAGCCGATTTTGGTTCTGTTGTTGATAATTGTACCAAGTATCTTGAAGACAATCGCTATTGCGGTATTGTCATTGGTGATAAATACTCGGATAGTCAAATCACTCCATTAGGCTTTATTTGTATGAATTTATTTCTTGAACGAGGATTTATTCTAAAGGCGATAATCGTAAAAAACTTTGGTGATACAGAAGGCAAATCTAATCAACAAGCCATTTGGAGATATAGAGCCATGTCTGCCGATTATTATGTATTTAAGCACGAATATATTTTTGTATTTAAGAAACCAAAACCAAAAAAAATAAGAAAATAGATCATAATGAAAAAACCCATAAGTTTAACCAAGTTTTATTTAGATAGACTTATGGGGCTTTTTTATTCATCAAAAAACTTTTTATAAATATCTAGTAAAATTTATTGCAGTAGCAGTAACATCAAAACCAATATATTCTAAAGGAGACACATTAGCTCCTGGGATATTATATGCGAATTCTTGATAAGCAGTTAATAATGCATTAGATAATGGACCTTTTCCAATAATTGTTGGAATAACATGAATGTTTTTTCCAGTATATTTAGGTAAGACATAGTAAGAAAGCCATTCTAGATACCAAGGCAGTTGATATTGAATTATTGCTAAATATGGTGCTTCATCTTTTAATTCAATTAATCTAATATATACATCTGTATCTGTTTCTTGTTTTAACATAACATCAATACGTTGCATTCCAACACCGCAAGATACTTCGTTTCCTATCCAACATTCTTGATTTCTAACACTAAGTAATAGGTTAGCCAAGTTACCGGAATTAAAATTCTTTGTAATATATGCTTGAAGATGAGTTTCAAACGCATTATTTCTTGAATTTTTATATATTAATCTTGGAAGGATATCTAGTTGATTTCGCCTTCCTAAATATGGATTGTTCATATTGCAAGTAACAATTTCGTAAGTGGTTGCATTAAAAGTGAAATTATTTCCTGTAAGACAAACATTATTATTTTTAATTCTTAGCTTATTTAATAAATCATCGAACTCATAATCCATAATCATTGTGCATCCACGATTTCCTTTTAATTTTCTATATATTAAGCTCCAACATAAATCATATGGATGTGATTTTCCCTGTAATGAATCTAGATATTCGTGTTCTGTTATTCCTTTTGCGTATACTTCATCTGCTTCTATAAGTACTCTAAATGATAATCCTTTATTTGTAAAGCTTTGCAAATAGTTATTAAAGTCATTTTCATCAAAAAATGGATTTGATGCAACTCTGAATACGCCAAAAAAAGATCCTGAAGATGAACCATTAGCTTGAAGATAGAAAACAACTTTATCTCCAAGTCTAATTCTTGATATATCTGCTATCATTCCAACAAGCATTCTTTCTGTTGTTGAATTATAATTAATATTAGCATTTGCTAGAAACGGAGATGTTTTATCTTTTGCACCTGTTCCTGCAAAAAGGTATTCTAAATGATATTTAAATGTAGTTTGATCTACAACAAAAACGTGTGTCATTTCATCCTCCTAGTTATAAGAAATATAGACTATATCACTTTGCAAATTATACGTTATGCCATTATCAGATATTTGTATTGTATTTACACCATTTAATAATGAATAATCCATAAAAGCCTTTATTTTTTCTCTTAAAATAGTAAAATCACTTTTCATTACCAAACATTCATATGAGTCCTTCCCATCACATACAACGTATAATCTGTTAAGCATTTGCTTTCTTGCTTGTTGTGATTGATTTGCATAATACCACCTAATCATTTGATTTTTTCCTTCCCTAGTTTTAAGGTTATATGGTCTGTTAGATAACTTTGCAGGATATACAGTGACTTTGACGTCAAAAGGAACACCATTGATATAAATATCAACATCGTGATTGTATGCATCTTTATCATGAATGGCTCCGTAATCACAGAATAAGTATTCGCAAGCGATAGAAGTCATGTAATTATACCAACGGTGTAAAGCGTAATGCTTGTCGACACCTGTCAGTCTAATATTTTCAAGGCAAGATGCTAATGTTTCACATCGATAGATAAAATTGGTTCTTTTATCCATATAGTTGCTTTGCATTTTCCAGTCCGAACCAATTATAGCTAAACAATCTTTTAAATCTTTTTCTAAATTGTTATTCATTATTTTTTTTCCATTAAATGCTTTCTGAATTCAATTGGATCGTACCAAAAGCATCCAACACAAGCATTTTCCTCTCCGTTATGTTTTGCACCACCATAGTAATAAGACATAGGATAGCCAAGTTGTTTCGCATCATATCTGATTCCAGTTCTCATGCATTCTTTACAGAATTGTCTCTTTGCGTCATTTGCTGCCTTACTTAATGGTTGAAAGTCAGAAAGCTTTTGATCTTCGTTCTTCATTACTCGAGATTCATTTTTCATCCCGTTCTTGTGATCTACCTCTGGCTTTGAAGTTCCTAGTACAACACATCTTCTAGAACTTATGGTTCTTTTTATTTCAGCATTGATGTGTTGAGAGAAGTCTCCATTATTAAATCCATTTAGTCTTATTGCGTCTATTACGTTACCAGGTGTAATTGTTTTATCAAATTCGATTATATATTTTTTTGCTAAAGTTGATTCCTTGCGAGCCCATGAAGCTCCATTACCAAACGCTAAGTCTGCATATTCTCCAACAAATTCCGTAACTCTTACCCATCTTGTTTTACCGTTTGAATCTGGCTTAGCCAGTTTTAAAAATAAATCATTTTTTGTCATAAAATCCTCCTAGTTTAAAATGCCTTATTACGAGAGAAAACCTCAATAAAGAGGCTAATATTTATATTTGAAAATATATTTATTCTGGAATATATTCCATTATATCACCAAAATCGCAATTTAAATATTTGCATATTTTGCAAAGCACATCAGTTGTGACATTTGCTCCTTTGGTGAGTTTAGCCATTGAAGAAGTGCTAATCCCTGTTTTTTCAATAAGATCTTTCTTATTCATATTATTATCAATAAGAAGCTTCCATAATTTTTTATAACTTACCATTTCATACCTCATTTCTAGTTTTGATATACATCATTTAAAAAACCATATCTGCCGTGAGTTCTATTCTTGGTGAATTCAATTACTTTATTAGTGTCGCCTGAGACATCAGGTAATTCATGATTATCTGTATTTTCTATGATGATAATTTGATCATCTGCATAATTCTCAAATATGTATTTGAAGAATCCTTTTCTTAAATCGTCATCATTGTTTTCATCACTTGTTTCAGTCATTAATCCGTGAAGTGGGGAATCAAGGAAATAGAAGTGTGGATTTATCTCGCCGTGATCATTCATATATTTTCTTAAGGCTAATACAAGAATTGAATTGAGAATTGCGGCATAACCTTTACTACGATTAGGCTTAGGATTTTCATTTACTATCATATCAAATGTGGCCATATCGAATTGAACAGTTTCCACAGGTGTGAAGTTCATTGCTATCAGAATATCTCTGTAATTATTTGCAAGTTCAACGGCAAAATCGCTAGCAAATAAATTTCTTGGTTTGAAGTCTATCTCAGCTTCAACTTTTTCATATTCAGTAAAGTCTGTTCCGTATTGTTTTTCCATATCTTCATACATAATTAACGCTTGTTGATATGATACTATGTCTTGATAATTTTTAAGTTTATCCTGAAGCTCGTTTTGAAGCGGAAGAAGGGTATTGTTTAGTTCTTCTTCTAGTTTATTATTCTTATTTTCAAGATCAATAATAGTCGATTCGAGTTCTGTTTTTTCTTCTTGAAGGTCTTTTTTGGATTCATTTAATCCGTTCAAATCAGTAATTGTACGATTCAATTCACCTCTAGAAGCTGAAATATATGATTCGTGACTGTGTGTGGTAGTTACGGTTCCGTCGCAGAAAGGACATTTAGTCGTTTTTGGTATGCCATCAGCAATTTTTGCGTTATTAACGATAAAGCTTAATCTTTTTATATCAGATGTATATTGTGATTCTAAAATTTCAAATCTACTTAAAGAAACTAAAACCTCGCTCTGTCTTTGTTTGGCGGATAGAAGAAGTGGACGTATTTCACCTTGTTGGGAAGTAATGAAAGAAATTCTGTCATTAATCTCCTTAAGTTTGATTGATACTTCACTAAATAACTTTTCTATATCTTTTGGTGTAAGATTCTTATTTTTTTCTTTAAGCTCATTTAATTTTAAGGTGATCTCTTCTTGCTTTGATTTAATATACTTTTGGACTGCAACTTTTCTTGCCTTTTTCATTCTTGTGTCATCTTTTGCATCATAGTCTGTAAAATCTGTTCTATATAAAAGATAAATAAGCTCAGCAAGTAAATCAGTATTATTTGTTTCATGCTTAGAAAGCAGTATGGAGTCACTTGTTTCGGCTCTTCTCTCATGAGTCATAAATTCTTGTTTTACATCGCGCCAAGAAAAGACTTTCATCTTTCCATCAAAACTCCAAGGTATCTTGAAATCTGGATCTATACCAAGGACTTTATTGAAAAATTTCCCTATCCATTTTTTACTAGAAGTGGTGGTGACGTAGGGTTTTTCGTTATTTAATTCTGGTACATCAGAAGAAACATATATTTTTGTATCTTCGACGTTCCTAGTAAGGGTAAAATCTCTTAAGTCACAGCTAAAATAACCTTTTACAGTGTCATAACCAGTTGTAGTCACAAATGGTTTATGTTTGGCATCTTTATCTGCACCGAATAGATAATCTACGCATCTCCAGATAGTTGATTTACCTGTTTCTGACTTACCCATTATTAAAGTAATATTTTTTGCAAATTCAACAGAAGAAGTGCCTTTTGGCCCTATCGCTTCTATTTTATTTAAATGTAATCTTGCCATTATTCAGCCCCCTTTTTAATTGTCCATATGTTAAATCGTGTATTTCTTTTAATGATTTGCCTGAAATATATGCTTTTGTTTTTATTACTGACTGTTTGTATTCAATAGCATAATCGGATTCCATTTGTTTACATCATTCAATTCCGTTCTTATTAATTTGGTATAAAAATCCTTCTGAGCTAGATCTAACATTAATTAAATTACTTTTGACAAGTGATTTTAATGAACTGGTGATAGTGTCGTGTCTTGATGCAACTTCTGAAAAACTGTAGGAACTATCACCATGCAAATTAGTATCTGAAATGTCATATTGCTTGCTATAGATAGAAGATCAATAGACTTTATATATCCTGCGTTTAAAGGTTCATTAAAAGTTGAAAGTAATAAAAGAATTCTCATAGAGATTTCAAATTCTGAATTAAATACCTGTATCATAATCTACAATCCATTCAACCTTTCCGTCGTTTACAAGCATGTGAATAATGCCTTTCTTTTCGCTTGAACCTATAATTCTATTAGCTTCGCGTCCTAAATAAGATTTACCATAAGGAAGAAATGTAACGACTTGTAAAGACTTATTTAATCTATCTAAACCATTTTTTTGAGGCCGAGCAAGGTATCTTGAATACCTTCAAGAGTCTCTTTTTTTAATGCCTCAAACTCTTTTATGCTATCGCTGAATACATCTCGAATTTGATGTAAAACACTTAGGGCTGAGTAGTAGTAGCTTCTCTGAACTTTAAAGTGTTTAAAATAGTAAACTCGTAATTTTGATAAATCATCTATGCATTTAACTTTAACACCAGAATCTTGCTCATAAACTTCTAAAAGAGCTTCGATGTATTTATCCTCATTTTTTAGTGGTTCATAAGGTACTGCTAGTTCTGACGGTAGATTAATTGTCTTGCTTCCGATTTTAACTTTATTATCTGTAAGAAACTCTGCATATCTAATTGATTCTTTTCTATCAACTAGAGAACGTGCATCTAATAATTCAAAAAGTATTCTAGTTAAATCTTTCACAATATTTCTTTTGTTTATTTTGATATCTTCATTCTTAAATTTTTTAATCAAAGCATCAATGGCCAATTCATCTAGTTCAGTTTTATCATAGACTTCTTGAAACAATTCTGGGCTTATTCGACTTTTTAGATAGGTTGCATCGGAGATTGGCATATCATCCTCAAGATTAGGATTCATTATCTTGTTTGCATAATTGTCTTTGCCTTTCATCATAGCTTCATTTATACGTTCCGTCTCCTCAGCACCATAGGTAACGAACCAACTAATAACTGTTTGATATTTTAATTGATTTGATGTTCTACCAGTGCTTTCACTTGGTGGAATTTGAGATGCAAATGTATCGCTAATTATTTTAATAAAAGTACCTATTTTCAATGTTATACGCCTCCAAACAAACCAGGACCTCAACCATTAGTCCTAGTCCAGAAGAGTTGAAAAATACCCATTTATTATAATTTTCTTGTAATAAATTGTGGCGGGTACGAATCCCATCGTAGTCTATTGCAAAAATTATATCACATAATATCAAAAAACACAAAAAAAATGTGCGATTGCAAAATTGAATTATGTGATAAACAAAAAAATAGTGTCCACCGGTGGACCAAAGAAAGCAGGAGGTAATTAGTATGAATTCAAAAAAGAATATCCTTCCAGTCTTTGGTAAGGACATCGTAGATGATTGGTCTTGGGATCGAGAAGAAGAGGAAATGCGTGAATGTCACGAGGACTCTGAAGAAGATTCTAATGCCAATGAATAAATAGAAGAATAGCTAGCTTCTATTGATGCTGATACTAGTTATTACGCAGCATCACAATATATAAATTTTAACTTCAAACTGTCGTAATCAGGGCGAAGCAAAACGAAATGGAAAAATAGAACGTCCATATCTTTTGCTGCGCCCATTTTTAGGATGTTTGCTACAGATATCGCTCCATTTCGTCACAGGACGTGAATGAAAACGGATAAATATCATGGCAAGAATTAGCAAACAAATTAAAGACCAAAATCCAACTATCTATGGATATGGCAGCCATCTTCAAATTCCAGGAAACGAAGATGGTGTTATTAGGTCCTACTATATAGGATTCACCGATGCAGATGGTGATATTAGATTCTGTCCAACATCTAAAGAATTATACGAATGGGACAGAAACGAAAGACGAAGAGAAAACCAATATAGAGATCGTCGCAGCAGATGCATGGTCCCATTATAAAAATACGGGTTGAAAATCTGCGAATGCAATTGCGATGAGTGTCCATTCGGCTTAGATAAGAGAATTCCAAGCGTTGAGTCAATAGACTACTTATACGACAACTGCGAGATGGAATTTGCCGATAAGGCTCAACCATCAATAGCGGAAGTGATAAACAAAGAAGAACGTGAGCGGGCATTAGAAATTGCAGTGAACAACCTTAAACCAGAAGACAGAGTAATCATCGAGTTGTTCAAGAAACGTTATACCGATGAGCAAATCGCATCCGAAATAGGCGAGAAAAGAAGCACGGTCCAACATAGACGCAAGCGCATATTCGATGAGCTTAGAGAACAATTGAAAGACTTCTAGAAAAAAAGTTTAACGAATTTTTGGAAAAACGTCGATACGCTGCCATATACCTCTGAAGGGGCAAGGATGCAACTTCAAAAACACTTCAGGAGGTATTGGCATGTATCGACCAAAAGCTATAGACGAACCGTCTAAAAATTTATTTATCAAATCTTATTAATCTATATTTCAAACAATTAGAAAGGACAAAAAATTATGAAAAACGAAGTAAAAGAATTCTTAATTGCATTGAAGGACATTGCTAAAGACTTCATTGCAGAATTATCAACTATCAGTTTAGAAGCTAATAAAATGTCAGAAACATTCACCAAGGGAATCTCAGTCATCGATGCATTGCTTGGTGGTGAAAACACTCCTAGAGTAATTGAAGCTAATGTAGTAGAAGAGTCAAAGGAAGAAAAGAAAGAAGTAACACTTGAGGAAGTAAGAACCAAGTTAGCCAACCTTTCAAGAAACGGCCATACAAAGGAAGTAAAAGCTTTGCTTTTAAAGTACGGTGCAGATAAGTTATCAGCTATTGATAAAGATAAGTATGAAGCATTGCTTGCTGACGCGGAGGAAATTGGAAATGCCTAGTGATCATTCAAAATTCTTCTCTCCGTCAAGTGGTGCAAGATTACTTACTTGTCTGGGCTCAGCTAAGGCAAGCGAAGGAATCCCGGAGCACATTTCATTATTTGCGAACGAAGGTACCGATGCTCATGAGTTAGCGGAGATTAGATTAAAGGAAAGCAATGGACAATCAACAACATCGACTCAATCCTTACAAACAAAAAGTACAAGGGCGATGCATTGCTTCAAAAGACTTACATCGCTGATTTCCTAGAACACAAATCGGTTAAGAACAATGGTGAGGTAGCACAAGCGTATGTAGAGAATAACCATCCAGCCATCATAAGCCGTGAAGATTGGGAATTAGTCCAAGCAGAAATGAAAAAGCGTGAGGGTGTTGGTGCAGCATATTCCGCAAATACAATATTCTCATCGAGAATCAGATGCGAGCATTGCGGTTCCTTTTATGGAAGAAAGGTATGGCACAAAGGTAGCCCACACGAGAAGCAAGTGTTCCAATGCAATGGAAAATACGACAAGAGCCACAGTCAATGCAAGACTCCTCATTTCACCGAAGATGAAATTAAGCAGAAGTTCGTGCTAGCTTATAATGAAGCAATGACTGATAAGCAAAGAATCATTAATGACACTAAAGAAGTAATAGATCTGCTATCCGATACCAATGAAATCGAAAAGCATATAAATGATGCAACAGCAGAAATTGAAATCGTCGCTGGCTTGGTTGAAAAGCTAGTTCAGGAAAATGCATCAAAGATTCAAGATCAAGACGATTATGAAACTAGATACCAAGCGTTAAGTGAAAGGTATGACAAAGCCAAAGATGAACTCGAAAAGGCAAATGACGAGTTGTTTCAAAAGAAGGCTCATCAAAAGAACCTAGATGCGATTGTGGCTAAGATGGAAGAATTGAATACAGTTTTGCTTGACTGGTCTGACGAGATTTGGCTAACGCTTATTGAGGAAGCGGTGGCGCATGAAAACGGAACGCTAACTTTCAAATTCAAAAATGGATACAACATTACAAAGTAAAATTTACGCCAGTCGAAAGGCTGGTTTTTTGTTGCTGCCTGGTAGACAAAATGAAAAGAAAGTGATATAATTCAATTGTCCGATAAGGAAGGATTAGTTTCCTCAAAGTACTTGAGTAATGGGATTTATCTAAAATGCATTATGCGAGTGGTGTGTGTTAGATAGGTAAACTTACAAAAATTATTTTGATTAAATTAAGACTTATTGCAAAAGGGCTAAGTGTACTTACTGCTAGAAGTGGGCTTACTCTATATCGGCATAAGTCTTTTTTAATTCCTCGGACGAAGGAGGAATAAACATGAATTATAAAAATGTACGTGACCACTTAGATGAGGTCCAACAAAAAATTAGTTATTGGTTTGATAACACAGACCTACTGCTTCAAGCTTTCACAAGAAGCTCTTATTCAAAACAATATGGTGGAGAAAACAATGAGGTACTTGAATTCTTAGGCGACAGAGTACTTGATATGTATGTCGTTAAGGTGATCGCAGTCAGATTTGGATTCGTTAAGTCTCAATCAGGATACTATGATGAAGCAAACGACAATGACGAATTCTGTATCGTAGCTCATAAAAATGAAGAAGACTTCACAGAGCTAAAAAAAGAAATCGTAAACAACAAAACACTCGCAGATAGAATCGATAAGCTAGGATTCTTCAAATATATGTATTTAGGTGACAGCGATTTAGATAATCCAAAATTTACTGAAAACCTAACTAAAGTTAAAGCGGATTTGTTTGAGTCAATTCTAGGTGCAATCGCAATTGATAGTGACTGGAATCCTGCTGAATTACAAAACTCTGTAGAGTTCATGCTTCAGATTGATAACTTTCTAGCAGACGTTGATGATGAAGAAGAAAGACCAGAAAAGTTTCAGGAAGAGAATGCCATCAATACATTAAAGGAAATGGCAGAGCACGGAAGATGTTCCTTTCCTGAATACGATCAACCAGACGAGATGGTTGAAATGAATGATGGTAGAATGAAGTGGAAATGCACATGTTACATTAGAAGCTGGTCAATGAGACATACAGCTTATGCCACTTCAAAGAAAGAAGCAAAAAGATATGCGGCATATTTGATGCTTTGCGATTACTTCGGACTTCATGATGAGTTCGATGAAGAGGATGAGACAGATGAGTAGTTTAAGTTATGAGCAATTCAAAGTCCTACATAGTGAAACAATTATGTGTTGCCAGATAATTGAGGGTGACCTTAAATGGATTTACGCTTTTATGCATAAAGGTGATCCAGATGAAAACAGAAGTAAAGTATCTAATTATACACTCGGACAGATAGTAAATAAACTTAAGGAACTCGACAATTCAGACGGGAAGCCATATATCAGTGCTTCAGATTATAGCTTCTTAAGTCAAATGACTGAGAAGAGAAACTACTGGTGTCATCAATGTTATAGGGACTTTTTGTACGAAGATAATTGGCTTTCTTCAAAAGATTACGAGAAGGTATGCAACAAGCTACAAAAAGACCACGATAGGCTTGATATTGTATATAAGAACGTTGAGCAGATTAAAATCAAATTAAAAAGATAGCTGAAGGAGGAAGTGGCTATGGTAGAAAAGGAAAAGTATTTATATTGGCTTAATGCTGATGATCTAAAGTTGGACAAGGAAGTCGTCTTCCGCGAGATGTATTCTAGGATTGGATTGATATTTCATATCGTGCAAATGAATGAATATAACATCGCTAACATCTTAGCTATAGAAGAATTCGAAAAAGAAAAAGGTAGAACTTTTACTGAAGAAGATATAGAACGAGTTAGAGGAAAAATTGATAAGAAGTTTGAAGAACTGTCTGAGTTAACTTTTGGTCAGCTTAAAAAGCAGGTTGAGAAATCCATCTACCTTAAAGGTATTAATATAGAATTACTAGAGAAGATTGTTGATTATAGAAATTATCTAGCGCACAGATGCTTTAAAGAAAAGTTACTAAATAATCAATTAAACACCATTGAGGATGCAGATAAATTTGTGGATGAGTTGAATGACTATGAAGTTATCGTTCACGACTTCAATGAATGGCTATTAACTATATTCAAAGAGAATAAAATTAAAAGAATTTGTGCCGTGAAGGAGATGGTTTCATGACAAGAACAGAATTAGCTGAAAAATATGTAATGCAGTCATTTCTGGTGAAAAACTAGCAAAGGAAGAAATGGAATTGTGCTCAAAATGTAATAATGATTCGTACAAGTCCGGTTTGTATTTTCTATATAATGATTTAAACGAATGTATTTATGTTGGACAAACAGGTAACGGTGAATATGCATCGCTGTATATGAGAATGGTCGGTAATGTCGATGTAGCACATAAAAAAAGATTCCTGGAATAATGAAGTATCGTATGGTTACTGGCACAAATTTAATATAACTGATGAAGAGCTTCTTATTGTTGAGCGTTTTGCAATAATCGGTATGCATCAACCTATTTATAAAGACAAGTTTACGGATCAATCGACGGTTGATACTATTAAGTCGTTACTGGGATATGAATCATCAAAATAGTTGTAATAAGATAAATAGGAGCAGATGCATATGTTCCGTAGTGACACTAAGCATTCGTGTGTCCCGCATTCAAGTACCTATGGGCGGTAATAGATAGCCGTACGCAAGTTTAAGGCAATTAAACGGGTTCAGCCTCTTAACCTAAATAGAAAGAGGCTTTTTTAAATTAATGTTTTGGAGGAAAAAGTATGAGCAAAAAGAAGGAAAAAGGCGATAAGTACGAAGCCTTTACTAAAGAAGTACTTTTGCTAAAGCAACTCACTTGGTCTTATGACGAAAGCAATGAAAATATCTCGTTTGATGTGGTGTCAAATGAAAATATTATTTACGGAATTTCAGGCGCCCACCATCAGATAGATGTTCATCTTACATCAAGTGTAAATCCGAGCGTTCATTTGCTATGTGAATGTAAAGCACATGATCCGGCTGTTGAGAAAACTCATGCGTGTTCCTTTGTAACTGTAATAAAGGATATAAAGGAAAAACATAAGGATTGGAAAATAATTCCAGTATTTGCAGCTGATGACGGATATCAAAGTGGCGCATTTACAATTTTAAAGTATTATAAAATTATTCCAATCGAAATGAAGGACTATAGAGAAGCAAAGAGGGTAATGACGCTCTCTATGAAATCTATTAGTCCAATCTTTAAAACACTTAATGCTACTTTAGAAGATGGAACAATAGTAGATAATAAATCATGTTTTAGAAACGCTTCTAGAGGGTCATATTTAGGTATTTCTAATGCAATAAATAGTTTTGAACTATTAGATGAAAATAATAATGAGATTAAAGATTTAGTATATTTTGTAGGTAAATTTCATACTGGTAAGAGAAAAGTCAGATACGGCGAATACGATGAGTTTATTGAACAAAACTCTATGAAAAAACTTATCTCGATTAAAGGTGAAATAACAGGCAATACTGAGGAATCTCTAGGAACTCATACGGATGTATTTGAGTCAAAGGTTATTACATCAATGAGTGTTGGTGATGGATATTATTACAAAATAAATAAGAATGAAACTTGTGAAAAGTTTGAAAACGAAGAAGACTCAAAGCGTATTTTCAAATAGGTGGGGGGTATTCAAAATAGCCTAAGGGTGTTCAAATCTCTCTTGGGGTGTTCACTTTGTATTAAAATGGTTCATCTTTGCCATTAAAAAACAATAGGTTTGATACAAATTGTATTAGACCTTTTTTTGCAATAATAATTTTAATCCCTTTTCTTTTTATATATTCTACGTTATGAAATACTTATTAATAGAACAAAAGTTGCTGCTATGGAACAAATGTTATATATTGAAAAAGTCTCATTTAGTTTCTATAAATGTAGCAATAATTAAAAACTTAACGTTAAGTTAATATATGGTTAACTAGCGGTTGGTGTAAACACATTTATTTGATGATATAATATTATTGTGAATTAATTTACATTGTAATTAAGGCTGATATTACAAATAATATAAAAGCAAAATTGTTTTAAGAAAGGCATGTATTTATAATATTAAAATTTCAGAAAACATCAAAAGATTACTCAAGATGGCAAAAATCGAACAACTATACCCCAAAGGCACTAAAGAATACTACTATCAGCTAACATCAAATTTATATGAACTTACTACATTTATAGAAAATAAATTTGGTAAGTATATAGCATATGATGATAATCTATCAAATGAAGAAAAGATTAATAAAGTAAATAAATTAGCAAAATTATATACTAGTATTTCAGGTGATAATGACTATGAGATTTTAGGCATGATTATTAGGGGCACTATTAAAGAATTAATACATATAAGTAAACTAATTGGATTTGGTAATCAAGAAATCGAGACTTTAGTTAGCATTAATAAACAAACCAATAGATAAGTAAATTAGTCAGTGGGTATAGCAGTTATTGTTATATGCTTACTAACTTTTTTAAATATAGTAAAATAGAAAGAAAGATGATGTAAATATATAAATAATATCGTATAATATTATTGAGGTATAGTAATGAAA
>OIWT01000742.1_pt1 | contig 43844 bp, 33 predicted proteins | sample 1587701 | NCBI WGS metagenome assembly OIWT01 (sample SAMEA3888904, study PRJEB22519) | human gut metagenome | biome: human gut; feature: human-associated habitat; material: faeces | place: Denmark | collected 2009 | reverse complement strand
ATGTCCGAATAATCCTCCATCACGTTCTCAAACAGCCGGTTGTTCTGCTCACGTGTCAGAGCCGGCGCCTCAGTCATCAGGCTGTCGGTTATTACGGTGGCCTGCAACTCGTAGTTGTCGTAGTCGGGTAGTTGCAGCCAAAGGTCGGCAAAGCGGAATCCGTACAGCTCGCGCACGTTTCTCACACGCTGCACCACTGCCCTGTCGCCGTTGGCGAGAAACGATATGCCGGTCGTAGCGGTGTCCGTAGTGTCGGACTCTCCGCGGTCCGCCTTCTTCGCCGCGTCTTTCTTTATACCGGCATCGGTCGGTGCGTCCTTGCCAGCCCAGTAATAATTGTTGCGCACCACCATTATCATGTCGCCCGTAGTGAGCATCTCCTCGCGTCCGAGCACCGTGTTGCGTATGCCCTGATTGTAGATGTTTGCACGCTTGTTAGAGCGTGTCACGACCATCGTCTCGTCCATCCCCACCTCCAAATAGCTCGACGCGAGCGACTCTATGAGCTCGCTTCCGTTCACCATCACCACATCGGCAAAGCCGTTGAACTTCACTTTTGGCATGAGCGTGAGTCGGTCGCGCGTTATCAGGCTGCGTATGGCGGTGGCGTTGAATAGTATGCCCGACATGCTGTCCTGGCGCACCACCTCGTTGAGGTCGCTCTCATACACCTTCAGTCCGTAGCCTTCCATGAACGCCGCACTCAATGCCGGCGACTCTTCCTCGCCCACCGGAGGCAGCTGGGCACGGTCGCCTATGAGTATCATGCGGCAGTTGCGCCCGCCATATACAAACGACGTGAGATCGTCGAGCAACCGTCCACCCGCGAAAAGCGTGTCCATTGAACCGGCGTTGGCTATCATCGACGCCTCATCTATCATAAAGAGAGTGTCCGACAGCATATTAGGCGCAAGACTGAATCCTCCGCCCAGCGACCTCTGCCGGTATATGCGGCGGTGTATGGTGCAGGCTGCGTGTCCGGCATTGAGCGCAAACACCTTGGCAGCACGGCCCGTGGGCGCCATCAGCACCACCTTGCAGCCCAGCTGCTTCATGGTGCGCACCATCGCTCCCGCCACCGATGTCTTACCCGTTCCGGCCGATCCGCGCATTATCATCAGCACCCGGTCGGAGCGGTCGGTCATGAAGGCGGCAAACGTACGCATGGCCGCCAACTGCTCGGCAGTAGGCTCGAAGCCGAGCTTTTCGGCTATCATATATGTCAGTTCGTCGGCTATCATTTTTCTTTTCTCCTCATTATTCACGTGCGCCATGAAGGCATCGCACGCCGTCGCCGCGTATGGTCGGTCATCGTCCGCCATCCACGGTCTTTTACTTACGGCGTATGCAAAATTAGTCTTTTTGCCCGACATTAGACTGCACGGGCCTATTAAATTAGGCGAAAATGGGCCCTGCACTGCCGTATTTACGAAAATTCTTAGTAAGTTTGCATATTATTAATTAACGACAAGGGCAAAAGCTCCAAACGTATGCGGTTATCCACGAGAACCATAAACATCATACTGCTGGTGTGCGTTGCGGCAATGGTCGCGGTGTGTGCCATGAGTATCTGCGCGCCAGTGAACTTCGACAAGCATCGGGCGCAGCGTGAGGCTGTGGTGAAAGAACGTCTCGTGAGGATAAGGGCCGCACAGGAGCGCTACCGCAAAGCCACCGGCACCTATGCCGACAGTTTTGCCCGTCTCGTCAGCGGCGGATTTCTTGCCGACTCGCTTCAGTATGTGCCGTTTGCCGAAGGGCAGCGTTTCAACCTCTCAACCACAATGCAGACCACCAAGAGCGGCCGTACGATACCGCTCATGGAGTGCGGCGCCGAATACAAGACCTATCTGCAAGGTCTGGACAAGGGCATGACCGACAATCTGACGGAAGAGGCTGAAGCCGAAGGAAGATACCCGGGGCTGAAAATAGGAGACCTCACAACACCAAACGACAATGACGGAAACTGGGAATAGAAACTCATCAGGCGCGAAGCTAACCATAAGAGTGAGCAACAACGCGCTATCGTTCGCCACAGACAAACGGACAACCGGCGGAGGCATCGACTACGAGCCTTACGACGTGAACCCCGGAATGTCGATGGCGGCAAACCTCAGACTGGCTTTCGCCGAAAGCAGACTGCTCAGGCGCAAGTATGACTCGGCAACGGTGATGATGGACACACCGGTGCTCATGATACCCATAGAGGAGTTTGAGGACAACAACACCGAGCTGCTCTATTCGCACATGTTCACTACAAACAAGAGCGAACAGATTCTCACTGCCGTGCTGCCAGGACAGAACGCCGTGGCTGCCTTCACCATGAACAGCGACCTGAAGCTGGTGGTGAACGACAATTTCCCCTCCTCAACCATCATGCCGCTGATGCAACCTGTGTGGAACTACATGCACAGACGCAGCTTCACAGGTGCCCACCGCAAGCTCTTCGCCTACTTCCACGACAAGCATGTGGAAGTGATGAGCTTCAGACAGAACAGATTTGTATTCTGCAACACGTTCGAGGCAACACACGCCAACGATATACTGTACTACATAATGTATGTGTGGAAACAGCTCGGACTCGACACTACGGAGGCCGAACTGCACATGGCCGGAGAACTGACCGAACGTGACAAGCTGACCGAACTGCTCAGGCAATACATATCGAATGTTTACATCATAAATCCTGCCGCCGACTTCGGATTCCCTGCCGCATCTGAGATGAAGGGGCTACCATTCGACTTGCAGGTGTATTACGCAAAAGGAAGATGAGAATTATCACAGGACTATATAAAGGACGTCACTTCGACATTCCGCGCACATTCAAGGCGCGGCCTACCACCGACTTTGCCAAGGAAAACATATTCAACGTGATAAACGGATACATGGACCTCGACGGAGCCGTGGCACTCGACCTGTTCGCAGGCACGGGCAGCATATCGCTCGAACTGCTCTCGCGCGGATGCGACCATGTGGTGAGCGTGGAGGCCGACCGCGACCATGCGGCTTTCATACGCCAGTGCATGGCAAAGATCGGCACTGACGACTGCCTGCTCATACGTGGCGACGTATTCAGATTCATGAAGAGCTGCAAGCAACAGTTCGACTTCATCTTCGCCGATCCGCCTTACGCGCTGAAACAGTTGCCTGAGATACCGTCGCTCATATTCCAGTATGGTCTGCTGAAAGACGACGGACTGCTGGTGTTCGAGCACGGAAAGGACCACGACTTCTCCACACACGAGCACTTCATAGAGCATCGCAACTATGGAAGCGTGAACTTCTCGCTCTTCAAATGACGCACTGCCGTGACGCAGGAATGCTTCTCACACGTCTGCGCCAACGGCATTACAACACCCAACACGACTACAGATGCCACGCTCCGGACATTGTTCCGAACACGAAAACCATCAATACACGGGCATACACTCTATACCATTGTATGCCTACATGAAAAACAAGACAAAGGGAAAATAATGAAACCGTCAGAGCAACGGCGAGAGAAGTCTCACCAATGACTCGCCAAGACGACGGAGGAAAGGACGTTTCTTCTTTTTGATTGCCGACTCGAAGGTGACGCACTGCTCCTGATCGGTCAGGAAAATCTGCTTCACACGCATGGCGGCTTCCTCCCCATAAAGAAATATATTGGCCTCAAAATTGTTCTCGAAACTGCGGAAATCGATATTCGTAGAGCCGCAGGTGCACAGATAGTCATCGCTCACGAGCAGCTTGCTGTGATTGAATCCCGGGGTGTAAAGATACACCTTCACGCCTGCTCTCACAGTATTGAACACATAGGTCATGCTCGCCCACTCCAACAGACGCGAATCACCGTGCATCGGTACCATCAGTCTCACATCGACACCCGACAGTGCCGCCGTGCGCATGGCGAACAGTATGGGTTCTGTCGGAAGAAAATACGGAGTCTCCATATACACATAATGCTTCGCCTCGAGCAGTATGCGCACGTAGCCTTGCATGATGTCGGGCCACGGAGCGATGGGACTGCTCGTCACCACCTGGGCAAGGCAACCGCCCGTAACGGCGTTGTGCAGCGCAGGATAATACTTGCGGTTGGAGACGAGTGTGCGATCGACGAAATACCAGTCTATGAGGAAAGCGCACTGCACTGCATACACCGCACCACCACGGACACGCACATGAGTGTCGCGCCACGGCTGTCCGGAGGCAGTACCGCTGACATAACGCCGGGCAATGTTCATTCCTCCGAGAAATGCCACCTTACCGTCGATGACACAGAGCTTGCGGTGATTGCGGTAGTTTATCTTACTCGTGAACGCCGGAAACTTCACCGGCATAAAGGCATGCACGTCTATTCCCGCGTCGCGCATACGTTCGAAGAAGGTGTTTGGCACGTGCCAGCAACCCACATCGTCATATATCAGACGCACCTCCACGCCCTGACGGGCCTTGTCTATAAGCGCGTCTGCAACGAGACGGCCCAACGGATCGTCGTCTATGATGTAAACATCAAGATGTATGTGGTTGTCGGCGCGGCCTATCTCGCGCAACAGTGAGAGGAAATAACTGTGACCGTCGGTATAGAACTCCACCTCGTTGTCCTTGAAAGGAAACGAAAGGCTCTGGTTCTTGAAGAGTTGTATGAGTGTCTTGTAGCGGTCGGGCAGCTGGAGATTCTTCTGCTCTGCAAACTCGAACATCGAACGTTTGGTGAGCTGGTCGAGGCTTCGCTGGCTGATGAAACGCATCTTCCGCGTGTTCTGCCCGAAGAAGAAATAAAGCAATATGCCTACGACAGGAATGAAAAGAAGCACGAGAATCCACGTCACTGTCTTCACCGGCTGACGGTTGTCAAGCAAAACAGTGACTATTGTTGCCACAACCAGAAGGATGTAAAGCAACATCGGAATCCAGTGGATGTATATCATTTGAAGCCTGCTAATTTATGTATCTGAAGCGACAGACGCCATTCGGGATGTTCCTTGACATATTCCGTGCAGGCGGCGGTTATGCGACGGTTGCGCTCTTCGTCGCCCGTGTCGCACGGCTGGACGTAATAGTAGTCTGCCTCTATGCCGAAGTCATCGGCTCGGCCGTTCTCGTCGAACAGACATTTCAGCTCACTGCATCTGCGCAATCTCACTCCCGACTTCGGCGAACAGGTTATCCAGTCGATGTTGTCGGGCGGTATGTTGGTACCGTTTGTCTCCATCGCCACCTCAAAACCGGCGTCGTGCAACTTCTCAACGAACGGAGCGTCGGTCTGAAGCGTGGGTTCTCCACCAGTGAGAATCACCAGACGGGCCGGCCATTGGCTTATCTCGGCGATGATGTCCTCGTCGCTCATGAGTCGAAAATCGGCAAAGTCGGTGTCGCAGAACGGACATTTAAGGTTGCATCCCGAGAATCTCACGAACACAGCGGCGCGTCCGGCATTGCGTCCCTCGCCCTGAATGGAGTAGAATATGTCGTTGACTCGTTTCATGGGTCAGTCTTTTTCGTATATTGCAACGTTGCCCTCGCTCTCCTGCACCACTGCCTTGTAGCACGTGGGTATCTGCGAGACAATCCAGAACGCTATGTTCTCGGCCGTCGGATTGAACGGCAGCACGCTGTTCAGGTCCTTATGATCGAGAAGGTTCATTATCTTGTTTTTCACTTCGGTGAAGTCAACCACCATTCCGTCGGCATTGAGTTCACGCGCTTTGCACATCACCTTTATCTTCCAGTTGTGGCCATGTGTGGCCGTACACTTGCTCTCATACGAAAGCGTAAGATGATGACTGGCAGATATTTCGAATGTCTTTTCTATGTAATACATTATCTTCTTATATTTCCGTTTTGTGTTTTTGACGTATCATACCACGATATTCTTGCCGAGTACCTTGGCAAGCTGTCCACGCAGTTTGTGCACTTCCTGGTATTCTTTCATAAGCTCCCGCATGCGGTCGGCATTGTTCACAGAAGCCGTTATGTCGGTCTGCAGCTGACGGAGACGTTTGTCCAGATAGTCCATACGGAAGTCGTTGAGCAGATGTTCCACCTGATTGCGCAGATTAGTAATGCGGTCTTCCTCCTCAATCTGTAGTTCCTTCTCCGATTTCGGTTCGTCATCGGTGCTCTCTTTTGCCATGAACTGCAACTCGTCTATGCTCAGGCTGGCTGCTATCTTGCTTATCTCGATGTCGTCGTGATGAATAAAATATTGTTCAGCCACGAATCCCTTGTCACCCGAATGTGCCACAGCCTCTGAAAGGATGCGGGCATACAGCGGATTGCTGAAGCTGAGTCCGTCCACTCCAAGATTGTAGTCGATGTACTGGGCGACGTTAAGGCTCACCACAGAACCGTCCTCGCTCTCCACATTGTCGTATATCACCTCCTCGCCATGACGTATCACCGCGCCTATGAGCATCTGCTCCACACCCGATACCTGTTTCGCCGTTATGCTCACCATCTCCTGTTTCTGCGCCGCGTCAGACAGACTTTCGTCACGCAGAAGGGCCGGTTTGTCCTCACGGCCACTTCTTATGAACTTGTTCATCGTGTTGATGAGCGTCGTCTCATTGATGCCGAGCTTCACCGAACAATCATGTATATATGTGTCGCGCAGTATCTGGTTGGACACGAGCGAGATGCTTTTCACCACCGAGTTGATGGCTTCCGAACGCTTCAGAGGGTCGGTCTGACCGTCGAGCATGAGGCTTGTCTTGAACTGAATGAAATCAGTCTGATGGTCCTCTATATATTTTCTGAAGTCTGAAGCAGTGTGTTTGCGTGCGAAACTGTCCGGATCGTCGCCATCGGGAAGCAGCAGAACCTTGAGGTTCATGCCCTCTGAAAGAAGCATGTCCGTACCGCGCAGCGCGGCGTGTATGCCAGCCTCGTCGCCATCGTAAAGCAATGTGATGTTCGACGTGAAGCGGTGAAGCATGTGTATCTGGTGCGTACTGAGTGCCGTACCCGAGTTGGCCACCACGTTCTCAATGCCACACTGGTGCATGGAAATGACGTCGGTGTAGCCTTCCACCATATATACACGGTCCTCCTTGGCTATCGCTTTCTTTGCCTGATAGATGCCGTAAAGCTCACGGTCCTTATGATATATCTCGCTGTCAGGCGAGTTCACGTATTTCTGATTCACTCCCTTGGTGCGCGAAGCGAGCAGACGTCCGCCAAAACCGACAGTCTTTCCGCTTATGCCTACCCACGGAAAGATCACACGTCCAGCGAAACGGTCGATCAGATCGCCGCGCTCGGTCTTATAACAAAGACCCGTCTTGACAAGATAATCGGGATTGTAACCCTTTGAAACAGCTGTGGACGCAAGTGCAGAACGGTTGTTCAGGTCGAAGCCCAGGCGGAACTTCTTTATTATGTCGTCCCTGAATCCGCGGCTGCGGAAGTACTGCATGCCCACGGCCACACCGTCCACATTGTTATGAAGAATGTCCTCGAAATAGCCTGAAGCCCATTCGTTGACAATGAACATGCTCTCGCGCTCGCTCTGCTCCTTCTTTTCCTCGTCGCTGAGTTCGCGCTCGTGTATCTCGATATGATATTTTGCGGCAAGCCATCTCAATGCTTCCGGATAGGTCATCTGCTCGTGTTCCATTATGAAACTTACGGCATTGCCACCCTTTCCGCATCCGAAGCAATGACATATTCCGCGTGCCGGAGACACGTGAAAAGACGGAGTCTTCTCTTCATGAAACGGGCAGAGCCCCTTGTAGTTGGCTCCGCTCTTACGCAATGTGACAAATTCGGAAACCACATCCACAATGTTCGCGGCTTCCATTATTTTCTCGACTGTAGCCCTGTCTATCATTATGATGCGAAGTTACACAATTTTTTTTATTTTCCAATGATTGTAACTGATAAAAAAGCGGGTACATCACGCGCCGTAACAAAGCCTTGGCGGGAAAGCGTTTCGCACATTCCGACCTCTTATAATAGCGGCCGTTACGACGCTACGCAGCGCGGGCAGAAGGCCCTGACGCCGCATTTCTCCCGCCCGGATTGTCATCTCAACTTGTTGCGGTTGTAATGTGGAGTGACCCGCATTGTGAAGAACAGAAGCGAGACGACACAAAGCACCGAGCCGGTGAGATAAACCATATAGAACGTGAAGTGCTGGGCTATCACTCCACCGCTCACAATGCCGATACCGATACCCACATCCCACGCCGTAAGATATGTGCTTGTGGCGGTGGCGCGCTGATTGTTGGGCGCAAGATTTATGTAGAGTGAATTCATCGCCGGGAACATTATGCCGAAGCCGGCACCGAGAAGGAACGGAACGACATAGAACATCACAGTGGCCGTGCTGATGTCTGACATGGCCACGAAACGGCACATACTCAGCGTGAAGAAAGCCGCAATGACGGGATAATAGCCCACATGAATGCACTGGGTGATATATCCCCTATCGACCTTCTTGCCCGCCACGATACGCGACGCGCCCATACCCAAAGCCATAAACGTGAAGAACAGTCCGGCAGGAGCGGTGATGTTTATCTCCTTGGCGTACATAGCGACATAGTTGGTCGTCGCTCCGTAAGGTATGGAAAGCAGGAACAACGAGATGCTCACCGGTATTCCCTTGAGCAGTATGAAGCGGTCGAGCGACAGAGTGCGCGTTGCCGGCTCTGCCGGTTTCTGTCCGGCAGCCTCCATCTCATGACGTTTGCGGAGCGATTCCGGCATGCGTGCCTTCACGGATATGGCGCAGACGAGTCCCACTATGCTGACAAGCATGCCGGTGATGAATATCTGCATGTAAGTGAAATGGTCGTGCATGAACAGTCCGGTCATAGGTCCGAGCGCCATGGCTATGTTGTTTGTCAGGCCGTAATAGCCCAGTCCCTCACCGCGACGGCTGCTCGGCATGATATCGACACACAGGGTGTTGCCGCCGACTGTCACTCCGCCGAACGCCACTCCGTGCAAGGCCCTGAGAACGATGAACCACGATATGGCCGTGGCAACGGTGTAGGCAGGAAACATGAGCACGCAGACGAAATAACAGAGTATGTATATCGGCTTACGCGGAAAACGGTCCATGAGAAATCCGGAGAACGGTCTGACGCAAAGACAGCTCACCGTGTAACAACTAAGCACGATGCCGATGATTGTCGCCTGACAGTCATACGTCTCCTTTAGATAGAACGGCAGCACCGGCACAAGGAGCCAGAAGCCGAAGAACAAGAGGAAGTTAGCCGCCAGTATGCAGATGTAACTCCGGGTAAACAATTTGTCTGTAGCCATAATCTTTCAGTTTTTACAGGACTCGATACCTTATTAACATTATAAGCCTCAGCGGAAAGACAGCGGCAACGACACGCAAGTCATTGCACGGTCAAACCGTATAAAGGCGCTAAGCGACAGCAAAGTTAAACAAAAAAAGCGTCCTACGGGAAAAAGACTGATATATTATGAACATAAACGGGGCGTATTCCTGTATAATGAATACGCCCCGTATAAATATTCATTGAGTATGGATTAAACCATTAAATCATACATATCAGAGATTGGCGAGCTCTATCACCTTATCAGCTGCAGCCGAAAGTGCGTCGGCGTTCTTTCCGCCTGCGGTAGCGAAATGAGGCTGTCCGCCGCCACCACCGTTGATGAGCTTGGCAGCCTCGCGCACCATCTGTCCTGCGTTCAGGCCGTGCTCCTTCACCATATCCTCGCTCATCATTACCGTAAGCATAGGTTTGCCGTCGTCAACCGAACCGATGACACACAGCAGATTCTGCGGAACATCCTGACGTATCTTGAATGCCAGGTCCTTGGCATCGGATGCCTTCATGGGCTTCATGGGCATGACGGCCCTTACCACCTTCACGCCGTTCACGTCGCGTGCGTCGTCCAGAAGCTTCTGCTTGGTGCGTTCCACTGCCTCAACCCTGAAGTGCTCTATGTCTTTCTTCATTGAGTCGTGCTCCTCGATGTATTTCTCGATGACACCCTTGAGGTCCTTAGCGTTGTTGAACAGTGAGCCGATTGCCTTCAGAGTGTCCTCAATGTCGTACATGAGCTTCTCACACTCCACGCCTGTCTTTGCCTCCACACGGCGTATGCCGGCAGCCACGCTGCTCTCGCTTATTATCTTGAACATTCCGATGTGGCCGGTTGACTTGACATGGATACCACCGCAGAACTCGCAGCTCGGTCCGAAGCGAACCACACGCACCTTGTCGCCGTATTTCTCGCCGAACAGAGCAATGGCTCCGAGCTTCTTTGCCTCCTCGAACGGAGTGTCGCGATGCTCGTCGAGCGGTATGTCCTGACGTATCATGTCGTTCACAATCTGCTCAACCTTGCGCAGTTCCTCGTCGGTCACCTTCTGGAAGTGAGAGAAGTCGAAACGCAGCGTCGTATCCGACACATACGAACCCTTCTGCTCCACGTGGTCGCCCAGCACCTGCTTGAGCGCGTGGTCGAGCAAGTGTGTAGCGGTGTGGTTGGCAGCGCTGGCAGCGCGCTTGTCCGTATCGACACATGCCATGAAGTCGGCATTGACGTCCTTGGGCAGCTCCTTAACGATGTGTATGCTCTGTCCGTTCTCGCGTTTGGTGTCGATGATGTCCACGGTCTCGTTCTCGCTCACGATGACACCCTTGTCACCTACCTGTCCACCCATCTCTCCGTAGAACGGAGTGTTGTCGAACACGAGCTCGTAGAAGGTGTTTTTCTTCTGCGTAACCTTGCGGTAGCGCAGTATGTGACATTCATATTCGGTGTAGTCGTAGCCCACAAACTGCTGCTCGCCCTCCTTGAGCACGACCCAGTCGCTGTTCTCCACGACGGCGGCGTTGCGTGCGCGGGCCTTCTGTTTCTGCATTTCCTCATCAAACTGCTGCTCATCCACGGTGAAACCATTCTCACGACAGATGAGCTCTGTCAGGTCGAGCGGGAATCCGTAAGTATCGAACAGGCGGAAAGCCTGAACGCCGTCGAGCTGTGTCTTGCCCTGAGCCTTCAGCTCTTCCATGGCGCTGTTGAGCAGGTTTATACCTTTGTCGAGAGTGCGGAGGAACGAGTCTTCCTCTTCCTTCATCACACGTCCGATGAGCTCGCGCTGTGCAGGAAGTTCCGGATAAGCCTCTCCCATCTCCTGTATGAACACAGGCATGAGCTTGTAGAGGAACGCTTCTTTCTGTCCGAGGAACGTGTAGGCATAGCGTACTGCACGGCGCAGGATGCGGCGGATGACATATCCGGCCTTGGCATTGCTCGGCAGCTGACCGTCGGCGATGGAGAACGCCACGGCGCGCAAGTGGTCGGCGCATACGCGCATGGCCACGTCGGTCTCCTCTTTCTCACCGTATTTCAGTCCGGTGATGTGCTCTATCTCTTTTATTATCGGCTGGAACACGTCAGTGTCGTAGTTAGAGTGCTTGCCCTGCAGCGCGCGTACGAGACGCTCGAAGCCCATACCGGTATCTATGACGTGCATAGGCAGCGGTTCGAGCGAGCCGTCGGCCTTGCGGTTGAACTGCATGAAGACGATGTTCCAGATCTCGATAACCTGCGGGTCGTCCTTGTTCACGAGCTCGCGTCCGGGCACTTTGGCCTTCTCCTCAGGCGTACGCGAGTCGAGGTGTATCTCAGAGCACGGACCGCAAGGACCCGTATCGCCCATCTCCCAGAAGTTGTCGTGCTTGTTTCCGTTTATAATGTGGTCGGCAGGCACGTGCTTTGCCCAGAAACGTGCAGCCTCCTCGTCGCGTGCTATGCCTTCCTCAGGCGAGCCTTCGAACACTGTCACGTAAAGATCTTCGGGCGCAAGATGCAGCACCTCAACGAGATATTCCCACGCATAGTCTATGGCTCCCTCCTTGAAATAATCGCCGAAGCTCCAGTTGCCGAGCATCTCGAACATTGTGTGATGGTATGTGTCGTGTCCCACTTCTTCAAGGTCGTTGTGCTTGCCGCTCACGCGAAGACACTTCTGCGAGTCGGCACGGCGGCGCGGTTCAGGGTCGCGCGTTCCGAGAATGATGTCCTTCCATTGGTTCATTCCGGCATTGGTAAACATCAGCGTTGGGTCATCTTTTATCACCATCGGTGCTGACGGCACGATGGTATGTCCCTTCGACTCGAAAAACTTTTTGTACGAGTCGCGGATTTCGTTAGCTGTCATCATGTTATGTTTTTTATTTTAATTTTCCAATTCCTTACAAAAAGTTTTGCAAAGATACTTCCTTTTGATTATTTTTGCAAATAAATTAATCATTGTTTAATAAAAAACTGGTTTGCCCGACAATCTGCGGCACACCTGTTTCATATATAAGCGTAACCGGCATGGCACTGAAGACAGACAAGAACGTGAAACTCTACTACTCCATAAAGGAAGTGGCACAGATGTTCGACGTACGCGAAAGCACATTGAGATACTGGGAGACCGAGTTCCCTCTTCTCAAGCCCAAGACCGTGGGGCAAAGCGTGCGCCAATACACCGAGAAGGACATTGAACAGGTGCGCATCATCTACAACCTCATAAAGGTGAGGGGCTTCAAAATAGCCGCCGCACGCAAGTATCTGAGCAAGAACCGCACGGGCGTTGACAAGAGTTCGGACATACTTGACACGCTCATTTCCGTGCGCGACGAGCTAAAAGAAATAAAGAAGCACATCGACTCGCTCGTGTAAAACGCCACGAAACCATACCCCGTGCTTACCAGGCACGCCTCCACCCCGCCCCGACCTTGCTAACCAAATCATCAAATCCAAATATGAAAAGAATCCTATTCGCTTCGTTCGTAACACTGATGGCATCGGGAATATCCGCCCAGACAGTGAAGAACATGAACGACCTGACACCCGAACAGAAATCAATGGCAGTAAGCCTGAAACTCACCGGCGAACTCTCTACCGAGGGAAACTCCGACTACCGCCAGCTGCGCGACCTGTGTTTCCAGATGCGCAGCGTCGATTTGTCGGAGGCACAAAGCACCGTCATACCCAAGAACGCCTTCCACTCGCGCCACCAGATTGAGCACATCCTGCTCCCGTCGCGCCTTGAAAGCATAGGCACACAGGCCTTCTTCGCCTGCGACAACCTGTGTGAAATCGTCATCCCGCAGACAGTTTCCGCCATCGGTGCAGCCGCCTTCTCAGGCTGCAGCCGCCTTGCCGAGATAGAAATCAAGGGCACACCGCAAATCGGCGAGTATGCCTTCGCACGCCTGACGGGACTCCGCACGGTGAAAGTCGATTCAAGAATCCCGCCGAAAGCCGACGCTTCCGCCTTCCACGGCATCAACCGTGAAAGCGTGAAACTCATTGTTCCCAAAGGCAGCGAAGCCGCCTACCGCAAAGCCACAGGTTGGAATGTGTTCTTCGCCGAGCCGCGCCAGACACGACAGGTGTGCAGTCCGACACAGTGTCTTGTGCCCGCCCCGCTGCAGCTCAATGTCGCAGCCAAGGCGAAGCCCCTCGAAGTGAAGACAGCATGGAACGTGACTGCGGCAGAAGGACTCGACAACGAGGTGGAACAGGCACGCCACATGCTCACCGAACGCATCGGCAACATCGCGAACAGCCGTATGCGCGGAGTGCAGCTGAGCATGGCCATCGACGAAACGCTGACCGACGACGAGGCATACACACTCAACATCGATGCACGAAACGTGACCATCAAGGGACGCACAGCAAAGGGAGTGTTCTACGCTCTGATGACGCTCGACCAGCTTCTGCGCGGCAACGGCACTACGGAATGCGTGGATGCGATACCCGCACTGAGCATCAGCGACAAGCCACGCACCCATGTACGCGAGCTGATGGTGGATCCGGCACGCATCTTCATACCCTTCAACGAGCTGAAGGCATTCATCCCCGAAATGGCACGCTACAAGCTTAACGCGCTGCACCTGCACCTCGTCGACGACCAGTCATGGCGCATCGAGATAAAGAAATACCCGCAACTCACCGCACAGGCCTCCTACCGCTGGGGACAGGACGACCTGCAAATGCCCATAAGCGGATACTACACGCAGGACGAAATGCGCGAACTCGTGAAGTATGCAGCCCGTTACCATGTGGAGATTGTGCCCGAAATAGAGATGCCGGGACACGAAGTGGCAGCCATAAGCATATTCCCCGAACTCACATGCCACCAGCGCCAGGTGCCGATACGCACCACCTGCGGCGTGAGCAACCAACTGCTCTGCCCCGGCAACGAGTTCACCTACGAATTCTTGGGCAACGTGTTAAAGGAAATCACCGACATATTCCCGTCGAAATACATACACCTCGGCGGCGACGAAGCAGGCAACCCCGCCCTCGACTGCTGGACAGACTGCCCCAAATGCCAGGCTCTGAAGAAGAAACTCGGCATCACTTCCACCGACCGTTCAGAGAACTGGCGACTGCAAGGCTACCTCTTCGACCGCATCATAGAACTGCTGCGCGACACCTACGGCAAGACGCCCATGTTCTGGTATGAATCCGACTTCAAGGAAATACAGCCCGGATGCGTCACCTTCGCATGGCGTACAGGACAGACACAGGAAGCTCTCGACGCCGCCGTGCGCAACAACGCACGCATAATGCTGTGCCCCGGCGACCACTGTTACTTCGACTATCCGATGGCAAACGGCGACATGCCGGAGGTGAACTGGGGCATGCCCGCCACCACACTCAAGGACGCCTACGCCCTCGACCCGGCATGGGGCATGGACGAAGCGTTTGAGAAGAACAACCTCTTCGGCGTTGCCGGCACCCTCTGGAGCGAATGCATCACCACTCCGGAGCGCATCTACTACCAGGCTTATCCGCGTGCCATCGCCCTCGCCGAGGCAGGATGGAGCGTGCAACAGAACCGCTCATGGGAGGGATTCATGCAGCGTCTGCGCCCCACCCTCACCGACATGATGCGCCGCGGCATTACATTCTCAATGGAACTGGGCGACAAATAACACCAGCACAGTCACCGGTTTACACACAAACTGAAGGTAAGTCAAAGCGGGGCTTCTCCTATAAGAACCGCAAGCGATTTTCATACCGTTTCCAGACAAGGATTCCTTGCATTCAAAACAAGGCTTCTTTACTCTCAAAACAAGACTTCTTTACAACGCAAACAAGGCTTCTTTTGAGAGTAAAGAAGCCTTGTTTTTTGCGGCACTCACAAAACGCTGAGAATCAATGATATTATGATGGCAAAAGAGCGTCACCACTCGTCAAACGGCAAGTCCTGCTCACGCCATGTCTGCTGCGGCACGGCAGCGTCGTCGGCACGCCCCACACCAAGCCCGAGGAGGCGTATGGGGTGGTCGCGGTTGAAGCTGACACGGGCGAGAAGCTGCTTGGCAAGTGGCAGAATGTCAGCCTTGCCGACGAGAGGGCAGTCGGCGGTGATGCTGCGCGTGACGGTGGTGAAGTCGGCAAACTTTATCTTCAGCGTGAGAGTGCGGCCCTGGAAGTCGTTCTTCGAAAGCCGCACGACGAGTTCGAGAACGATGTGGTAGAGTTCGATTATCACCGCCGAGCGTTTCCAGATGTCGTTCTCGAAGGTGGCTTCACAGCTCACCGACTTGCGTTCGTGCTCCACCTGCACCTCGCTGTCGTCTATTCCGCGCGAGAAATTATAGAACATCTGTCCGCGTTTGCCGAAGAGCCGCGTGAGCGTGGTGAGCGAACAGGCACGCAACTGCCGCACGGTGAATATCCCGACACTGTGCATGAGATGTCGCGTGCCGTCTTGGGACCCACGAGCCACAGTTTCTCAAGTCTGAGGTTGTCGAGGAAGCTTATGGCACGCTGCGGATGAACCACACAGAGTCCGTCGGGCTTGTTGTAGTCGCTCGCAATCTTTGCCAACAGCTTGCAGTACGACACTCCTGCCGATGCCGTGAGATGCAGTTCGTCGCGAATCGCCGCCTTTATTTCCATGGCGATGTCCTTTGCCAGAGGTATGCCGGGCTTGTTCCGGGTGACATCAAGGAACGCCTCATCAATGGAGAGAGGCTCTATAAGGTCGGTGTAGCGGCTGAATATCCCGTGTATCTGCCGCGACACCTCAGCGTAACGCTCCATGCGCGGGGGCATGACGACGAGTTGCGGGCAGAGGCGTTTAGCCACTGCCATGGACAGGGCGGAGCGTACACCGTACCTGCGCGCCTCATAGCTCGCCGTGGAAACCACTCCACGCTCGGCATCATGCCCCACTGCCACGGGTCTGCCGGCAAGTTCGGGATGGTCGAGCAGTTCCACGGCTGCAAAGAAGCAGTCCATATCCACATGTATTATCTTACGGTATTCACTCATCGTTTCTGTCGCTGTTGCGTTGTGGCAACGCATGGCAAAGTTACGGTTTTTCGGGCAAACACACACTCTGCCCGCCAGGCAATAAAGAGTAAAAAAGTAAAAAAGTAAAAAAGTAAAGGGGTAAAAGGGTAAAAAAGTAAAGGGGCAAAAAGTAAAAAACTGACTAATAGCATGATAGGAGGTCGAGCGTCCCGCTCGACAACACCACCCAAGCAATTCATAATTCATAATTCTTGCAAACCAAGCGGCAAGACCGAGCGCATAACCAGCCGACTTGCTCAGTTTTGACTCCGACCTCCTATCTTTTGCAAACGTAAAATTGGTTCCAAACCTTTCCTCCCCGTCTTCAGCCATGCTCTCGGAATCTCTTGCTGTTGCCGTTAGAAACATGGAACCACTGACGCCCTAAGAAGACCGCCTCGCATATATGCTTACCTGCCGAATGTACTTCTGGTGTACTTCTACAACAAAGTACACCCACCTCGCGACGCCATAACCCGCTTATATTCAACACGAAGCAGAGTTTCAAACTTTAAAAGGTGTACTTGTGTACTTTTTTTGACAAACTGTTTTTATAGGACATATTCTCTCTTAACCTTAAATTAGCAGACAAAGTATTTCCGTATATTCTTTAGAATTTTTATTGTGCGCATACGCATATCTGCACGATAAAAATCCAAAGACGTTCAAATTCGGACACAACGCCCCTTTCCCCATTGGGGATTGAGATTCAAAAGCCTCGAAAAAAAAGATCTATCCAAAAGAAAGTTTGTCATACGGCATGCCGGTATACAAATTCAGCTACCATCTTCTTGCCGTCCTTGTCAATTTGGCGCATACGGTGGTAAAGTGGAAGACAAACTTCTTGACTCTTGACGTAGGCGATAAGCTGGTGAATACGGATGAGACAGCTCTTATGAAATATGAGAATAAATTCATGCAGAAGGCTGTCAGTATCATGTACACGGTGTTCTCGTTCAAGAAGGAGCATGGCAGATGCTTCCATCCGAAATCATTGTTGAGACGGTCGAAGTCGCGCTCTCTCGCCCCACGCTTGTTGTATGTTTCGATAACGTCCTTCTCTTCACTGTCCCAGTCATTGGTTATGATGCAGCGGTAGGTGTACCTGTCACCGAAAGAGTGCCGTTGATGACTTTGTCAAGTGAAAGCGCATAAAAAGCCTTGCGTAATAAATTCCTCCGAAAGGAGTGATTTTCTCAGATTTTATGTTTACCTTTGCCATATGTCAGATATTCTTTATTTGAGTTTAAAGCAGCACTAAGGTAAGTGAATTTCCTGACACATGCAAGCATTGGATAATTTATTGTTATCCAAAGACTTGCTTTCTTGTAAAATTATATGTCTGCTAATTTAAGGTACGATGGTAATGAACATGACAAACATTAACAACGACTTAGCCGCAGGTAAAGACGTTCGCATTGATTTCAAACAGATGCAGAATTTCGGAGAATGTGCTCGGAAAGCAAAACAGTCCGGCTCAGAAATTATACTATTCAATATTGACGGGGTGCAGCCAAGCATCCTTGCTCAATATACTTCGCAAGCTCCGGGACAAGTTACTCTTGAACGTGTGTTCCCTACTGACTTCGGCACACTTGACCTTGTCAAGAAAGGTGCGAATCTCACATGCGACAATAGTAAAGGTTCTTCGCTAATTACTGATATTGTTAAAGCCGCAAAAGCGTCGGGTGCTCATGTCAAATTTATTAACTGCACTCGACTCAGTTCTTTTGATGTCGCTAATCTAAAAAAAACAGGTGGAGATAATGTCAAATTTGCATAATGAATCCGAGGTGTTTAACACCTTACTTCAAAAGTTCTTGTCGCTTCCAAAGATGAACTCCAATCCAACTTTTATGGAGATTTGCCAGATGGGAGGCGATAGGTTTGAGGAGCGTTGTAGTCAAATCCTGCGATTTTTCCTCACGCCAAATGCATGCCATGGTCTCAGAGGTCTATTCTTATCTTCCTTACTCGAAGTCGTAGGTAAAGAAGATTTGTCGTTTTCACTCAACGATACAAAAGTAATCACTGAAGAAGCTACGGAGGACCGCAAATTCATCGACATCACTGTCGTTGCCGATGATTTTGTCATAGCAATAGAAAATAAGATAGGCGCATCTCTCTACAACCCTTTGAAAAGTTATGTCGGTCATATCAAGAAAACCTATAGTACACGTTCCAACCATATCTTTGTGCTACTTTCTGCTCGTCCTATAACCGATTCCGCAGAGATAGGCAAAATAAAACAATATGACTATTACTATGTTAATTACCGTACTCTTTTTGACACTATAAAAAAGAACTTAGGGACTTATGCACTCAATGCAGACCAGTCCTATCTGGTATTCCTTTTTGATTTTATCCGCACAATCGAAAATCGCTACTCAACTAATAATATGGAACTAAAACGCTTCTTTTACGAGAACCGACGCCAAATTAATTGGCTAAAAGCCGAGTATCAAAAATTTGAAAACCAAATTCAACAGCTTCGCAAAGAACGCATAGGGGAACTCCTAATCTTGATAAAAGCTCGTACTGGAGCAGACTGGTGGGCTTGGCAAGGTTGGGACTTAGGTGTTGAATTTAACAAAGATACCAACCGACTTGGTATAGAGGCTTCCTTTAAACAAGGCTCATTCGAAAATCCACTTGGAGTCTTTGGCATTTACATTACTGTTTGGAATCGCAAGCATTATGAACCCTACCGCGAGGCGTTGTCAGAATCGTTTCCTGGTTGCGAACTTGATGAACATCCTGAAAATGCTCCTACGCGAATTTACCTTCATATTCCTGTGATAAAAGAGAATGACACCGATAAAATACTAGATAAATTGACAGAAGTGTACAATATCGTAAAAGCTATAACTGAAAAAATAAAATAGGAGTACAGTTGCATAAGTCCGTGGCTTAATTTTTTAGTACAGGTCTATATTTTCCAATAGTCCGTTAAACTTTTCGTAGGAGCACAAGCTTAGAAGCAAACCACAGAAAGTATCGTGAATAAGATAGAACGTAACTGATTAAAAGCTGGTGTGAACTGAGCTGGGATCAAGTTTGGACTACGCTTGTGCTGGTAGATACCTCTCTCCGCCTGGAAGATAGATAGGCTGGTTGGAGATAACCGACTAGGAAAAGATGACCGATTTGGGTTAAAAGAACATAAACGACAACGGGTGCCGGCATGAAAACACATGCCGGCACCCGTTGTCCGTAAAATGGTGCGCCGTCGGCGGCGCGGTCGTCAGAATATCTGGAGCACCTCCTTGAGGTCGTCGATGGTCTTCAGCTGCTCCATTATCACATGCACATCGGCGCGGTCGTGCACGCGTATCTCTATCGTTCCGTCGAAGATTCCGTCATTGCTCGATATAGTCAACTTGTGAATGTTCACATCAAGTTTGTCGGAAAGCACCTCGCACACGTCGTGAAGCATGCCCTTGCAGTCGATACCGCGAATCTCGATGGTGGCGTCGAAGAACATCTGTCTGTGCATATCCCATTTCGCATCGAGTATGCGGTTGCCGAAACTCGACTTCAGGCGTGCCGCCACCTTGCAGTCGCGGCGGTGTATTTCTATGCGGTTCTTGTTGTCGATGAAGCCGAGGATGTCGTCGCCCGGAATGGGGTGACAGCATGACGGGAAGACGAATGTGGCGATGTTCGACTCGCTTATTATCACAGGTTTCTTCTTGTTGAAGCCCTTGCCCACGATGAAGAAGCCGGGGGCGTTCTCCTTCTTCTTCTCGTCATGGCCGAGGAACGGCACGAACTTGCGCCATCCTATCGCCTGTCCCCTCTTCTTCTCGCGCAGTTCGTCGATGTCCTTGTCACCCAGAATGACGGTGCGTCTGCCTATTGCGAGGAAGAGGTCGTCGTGCTTCTGCACTTCATGGAACACGCAAAGCTTGTTGAGCACCGCCGTTGTCATTTCAAAGTCGTTCGCCTTGAGCCAGTCGGCAAGTATCTGTTCGCCGCGTTTCTGGGTCTCGCGGTTGTCCCGGCGGAGTATAGCCTGAATCTTTCCCTTTGCCTTTGCCGTATATACGAACTTTATCCACGACGCCTGAACGTGCTGCGACTTGGATGTAAGTATCTCCACCTGGTCGCCGCTTTGCAGCTTGTGGCTCAGCGGTACAAGCTTGTGGTTCACCTTTGCGCCAATGCAGTGGCTTCCGAGGAAGGTGTGTATCTGGAACGCGAAGTCGAGGGCTGTACACCCGGCAGGCATTGTCTTGATTTCACCCTTGGGCGTAAAGACGAATATTTCGCTTGCGAAGAGGTTGAGTTTTATTGTGTCAAGGAAGTCCATGGCATCGGGCTGCGGGTCGTCAAGGATTTCCTTGATGGTGCTGAGCCAGTTGTTCAGCTCGCTGTCGTCGTCGATAACCTCGCTTGCTTCCTTGTATTTCCAGTGTGCGGCGAAGCCCTGTTCCGCCACTTCGTCCATGCGGTCGCTGCGTATCTGCACCTCAATCCACTTGCCTTGCTTCGACATCAGCGTGACATGCAAGGCCTGGTAGCCGTTGGCTTTGGGGTGGTTCACCCAGTCGCGGATACGGTCGGGGTGCGATTTGTAAATCTGGTTTATCGCCACATATATCTTGAAGCATTCGTTTATCTCCTCGCTTCTCTCCTTGGGCGTATAGATTATGCGCACGGCAAGAATGTCGTAAATCTCGTCGAAAGACACATGCTTGTTCTGCATCTTGTTCCAAATGGAGTACGGAGTCTTCACGCGTGCCTTGAGTTCGTAGTCGATACCCATCTGGTCGAGCGTCTGTTTTATCGGACTGGTGAACTCACGGAAGAGCATGTCGCGCTGTTCCTGTGTCGAAGCAAGCTTGCGCTCGATGGAAGCATACTCTTCCGGATGCTCGTATTTGAAGCTGAGGTCTTCGAGTTCGGCCTTGATTTTGTTGAGACCGAGGCGGTTGGCAAGCGGAGCGTAGATGTAGAGCGTCTCGCCGGCAATCTTGTATTGCTTGTTGGCGGGCTGACTTGCGAGAGTGCGCATATTGTGAAGGCGGTCGCAAATCTTTATCAGTATCACGCGTATGTCGTCGCTCATGGTGAGAAGTAGCTTCTTGAAATTCTCCGCCTGTGCCGAAGCCTGTTCGCCGAAGATACCGCCTGAGATTTTGGTCAAGCCGTCAACGATTTGCGCAATCTTTGGCCCGAAGATGTTTTCCATATCCTCCACGGTGTAGTCGGTGTCTTCCACGACATCGTGAAGCAGCGCCGCACAGATGCTCGTAGATCCCAGTCCCATCTCCTCGCACACTATCTGTGCCACGGCAATGGGGTGCATTATGTAGGGTTCGCCCGACAAACGGCGCACACCTTTGTGTGCCTGGCGTGCGAAGTTGAAGGCCTTCGTTATGATATCCACCTTCTTCCGGTGGCGAGAGGCAAGGTAGGTGTCGAGCAAATGCTTGAAGGCATTGTCAATGAGCGCATCGTCTGCCGCTTCGCGCTGCTGGTCTTTCAGTTCCTGTTCGTCCATAGTTAGTGTCCTCCTACGAGTTGTTTAAGGTGAAATTTACTTTACTCTCAGTTTCTTTCCAGCCCTGATGCTGTTGCCGCTGATTTTGTTAAGCCTTTTGAGTTTCTTTACAGTAGTGTTGTTCCGGGCTGCTATTTCGGAGAGAGTGTCGCCTTGGCGTATTGTAATCTTGCGTCCTCTTGAGTTCCGTCCACGGCTGCGGCTGTTGCGTCCGCGGTTTCTTCCGCTTGTGGCGCGGCGTTTCGGCGTATATGAAGGGGTCTCATCGTTCACGGCAACTTCCGTGCGTTTGGAGAGGAGTTCTTCGGAATTGTAGGCATATACAGAGTCCTCGCGATCGATAAACGTGTTCACAAGCATCTCAGGCAGACGCAGTGCCGACGGCTTTGTGCTTCCGTTCACTATGTTGCGGCGGTATTGCGGGTTGAGAGACTTGAGTTGCTGCATATCCACATCAAGCACCTTTGCCACCTGTTCAAGGTGCAGGTCGCGGTTCACCATCACCGTATCGGTCTTCGAAGGCAGCTCCGCCGTCATCGGGCAGATGTTGTGCTCGCAGTAATAAGTCATTATATAGTTGGCAGCTATGAATGCCGGGACATATCCACGGGTCTCGCGTGGCAGGTAAGGATATATCTGCCAGTAGTCCTTCTCGCCTTTTGAGCGGTGGATTGCCTTGTTTATCGCCTCCGGACCGCAGTTGTATGCGGCGATGACGAGATTCCAGTCGCCGAAGATTTTATACAGGTCGCTCAGGTAATGTGCCGCTGCATACGACGAAAGCACGGGGTCGCGGCGTTCGTCCACGAGCGAGTTCACTTCCAGACCATAGCGTTTTCCCGTTGCAAGCATGAACTGCCAGAGTCCTGTCGCGCCCACTCTCGACACGGCATTAGGATTGAGTGCCGACTCGATTACGGGCAGATACTTCAGTTCCAACGGCAGGTTGTAGGTTTCAAGAGCCTCCTCGAAGATGGGCATATAGAAGTTCTGCGCTCCGAGCATGATGCTTACGGAGCGGCGCAGACGTCCGCTGTAACGGTCGATGAACTTCTGTACCACCTCGTTATAGGGCATTTCTATCACCGTCGGGATTCGGCTGAGACGCTGTTTATATACATCCTTCTCATAGACGGGGTTTATATCGGGGAGGTTGCAGTCGGAGTTCGGCTTCAGATAAGCCTTTGCGTTATAGACGCTGAGCAGACTGTCGTAGTCGTGTGTCAGTGCCTCCGGCAGGTCGATGACCTCCTCTTTTCCGCTAGAGTCGGTCACTGTTATTTCCGTATCATCATCGTCAGTCTGTGCAAGAGCATGACTGTTTATGCCGATAAACATTGCGGCAATGAATAAAAGTGTCTTTTTCATCAATTTCATCTACTGTTTTTTCTGTCCGTACAAGATATGATTGCTTTCGTCGGACATGTATATAAGTTTTCTTATGAATCTGTTCTCTTTCTGTCAGAAGTTCAAGCTGCAACTCAGTCCGAGTGCGTTCGCCTTCAATGGATTCCTTTCCACCTTATTATTTATAATGGCCGGCTCCACTCTCAGACTCAGGTCTTTGGATATATCAAACTCCGACAGCGACGCATCCACATACGCATCGACCACCGACAGTGCATAGACTGCCACGATACAGAAGAAACTCAGGTCTCGCCATCGGCGGAAACGGTCCTTCCTGTTCTTGAAGATAGCCTTGTAACGTTCTATGTTCGAGTCGTCGATTTTGGCTCCGAGGTGCAGGAACTGGTTGTAGCTCTGCGTGTTGGGGTCGTCGTCCATGAGGTCGAGATAGGCCTGTGAATAGTCGCGGTACATCTGGTTGTTCCAACGCATGGCGTATGCACATCCCACGAATCCGCCATAGACGATGGGCAGTTTCCAGAACTTACGGTTGTAAATCTGTCCTGCTCCAGGCAGTACGATAGCAAGCCAGAGTGCGCGTTTTGCGTTTGGCCGCCATGTGTTCCAGTCGCGTTTGTGGCGTTTCACCACCGTGTCGGGCATCACTGCGAACTTCATGCTGTCGGCATGAGTCAGTGCCGACTCCGCCATGAGGGTGCTGTCGGGAATGAAAGCTGTGCTGTCCGGCGCGACGGACGAGGGCATCAATGTGCCATCACCGCCTGCCTCACCCGCACTGGCAGTCTGTGCCGCCATGAGCAGACACGCCACGACGATGGTTTGCAATATGTAACGCAACTGCAATCTCACTTCCTCCTATTCTTTCATTCTGTCGAATATGCTCATAATCTTCTCCAAATCCTCCTCGTTTGCAAAGGGAATGGTTATTTTTCCCTTACCCTTTGACGAGCATGTGAGCTGCACTTTTGTCTGGAGAAACTCTGAAAGGCGGTTGCGCAGCAGGTTGTATTCTTCGGGGAACTTGGCTTTTGCCACAATGGTCTTGCGTCCGCTGTTCACGTCTTCGCCGTTCTTCAGCATCTGTGCCATTTCCTCTACCTTGCGCACTGAATATCCGTTCTTCTGCACTTCGTTGAAGAGTTTTATCTGAAGCGACGGACTGTCGATGGCAAGCAGGGCACGGGCGTGTCCCATGTCGATTTCCTTCTTCTGCAAAGCCATCTGCACCTGTGCCGGCAGACGCAGCAGACGCAGGTAGTTGGTAATGGCAGTGCGGCTTTTTCCCACACGTTCCGACACCTTTTCCTGTGTCATTCCGTCGCCTTCGAGCAGGTGTTCGTAGGCGAGAGCTATTTCTATTGCATTGAGGTCCTCACGCTGTATGTTCTCCACGAGCGCCATTTCCATGACGCTCTCGTCCTTAATGGTGCGTATGTATGCCGGCACTGCGGTGAGTCCAGCCATCTGCGATGCTCTCCATCGGCGTTCTCCGGCTATGATCTGGAAGCGGTTGTCGGCGGTCTGCCGCAGTGTTATGGGCTGTATGATGCCTATCTCGCGTATGCTGTTGGCGAGTTCCTGCAGCGCATCGGCGTCGAAATCGTGTCGTGGCTGGTTCGGATTAGGTTCTATCTGGTCGAGAGGAATCTCGTTAATGGTCGATGTTCCCTGAGTGCGCACACCGTTTGTGTCGATGAGGGCATCGAGTCCTTTTCCTCCTTCTATGTCGTTGAGTCCGCGTCCGAGCACGCTTCTGTTGTATTTCTTATGTGCTACCATCTGTAAGTTTCTTTATTTTGTGGACGACAATTCCCGCCTTTGCATTTCCATGCGTGCCGCACTGCGTTGGGGGTGCATTGCCGTTGGAGTGAGTTTCTCTTGTTTTCCCTGCCGCCTTACGCCCAGTGTCAGGCGTTCTGCGCTTCCGCCTGTACCGCTGCCGGCTGGTTTTTGTTTATTATCTCCTTCGCGAGTGCGAGGTGGTTCTTGCTTCCCACGGAGTCGGTGTCGTAGAGAATGACGGGCAGACCGTGGCTCGGACTCTCGCTGAGTTTAACGTTACGCTGTATGACGGTCTTGAAAACGAGTTCCTGGAAATGGCGTTTCACCTCGTCGTAAATCTGGTTTGCCAGACGCAGACGGCTGTCGTACATCGTGAGCAGGAATCCTTCTATTTCGAGGTTCGGATTGAGTTTGCTCTTGATAATCTTGATTGTGTTGAGCAGTTTCGTGATGCCTTCGAGTGCGAAGTACTCACACTGCACGGGTATTATCACCGAGTCGGCAGCCGTAAGTGCATTCACTGTGATGAGTCCGAGCGACGGACTGCAGTCGATGAGTATATAATCATAGTCGGCGCGTATTGTGTCGAGCATGTTCTTTATCACCCGTTCACGGTTGTGCAGGTTGAGCATTTCTATCTCCGCACCCACAAGGTCGATGTGACTGGGAATGATGTCAAGCCCGTTTATGTCGGTGGTATAGATGGCATCGCGCACGTCGGCATGGTCGATGATGCACTCATAGAGCGAACAATCGACATCCTTTATATCCACTCCAAGTCCGCTTGAAGCGTTTGCCTGCGGGTCTGCATCGACTACGAGCACTGTCTTCTCAAACGTAGCGAGCGAAGCCGCAAGATTGATGGTTGTCGTTGTCTTTCCCACGCCACCCTTCTGGTTGGCCAAAGCTATGATTTTTCCCATGATTCCTATCCTCTTCCTGTCATTAAATAATGTCAATGAAAGTACGCCCATTGCCTTGGCTGTACCTGACGGCCTTGCGCAATGAGTGCTACATCTAAGTGAATTTGTCCGGCAAAGTTACATATTTTATGTGAGAAACGGTTATATTAAACCTTTTTTCGTACTTTTGCAAATGAAATAAAACCATATTTATGAATAATAAAAAGCCATTAATACTTATTTCAAACGACGACGGTTACCATGCCAAAGGCATCAATTCGCTCATCGACATGCTCCGCGACATGGCGCGTCTCGTGGTGTGTGCGCCCGAATCGGCACGTTCGGGCTACTCGTGCGCCTTCTCCGCCACAGAGCCTTTGCGCCTGAAACTGCGCCGGAAGGAGGACAATGTGGAAGTGTGGTCGTGCAACGGCACACCCGTGGATTGCGTGAAACTCGCTCTCGACCAGCTGCTTGACGGCGCACGCCCCGACATGGTGATTGGCGGAATAAACCACGGCGACAACGCAAGCGTGAACACTCATTACAGCGGAACGATGGGCGTCACCGTCGAAGGTTGCATGAAATACATACCGTCGGTGGCTTTCTCGTCGTGCGACCATCGCTCCGACGCCGACTTCGAACCTCTGCGCCCGTATGTAAGAAGCATCACCCGCAAGGTGCTCGACAACGGTCTGCCACAAGGCGTGTGCCTGAACGTGAACTTCCCCGTTGCCAGCGAGTTCCGTGGCGTGCGTGTATGCCGCATGGCAAAGGGCACATGGCACCACGAATGCGTGAAGATGCGCCATCCGCGCGGCTACGACTACTACTGGATGACGGGTCAATACACCAACGACGAGCCGGAGGCCGACGACACCGACAACTGGGCCATCACCCACGGATATGTAGCCATCACACCCACACGCATAGATGTGACCGACTACGACTTCCTCAACACCCGTGCAGCAGACTTCGAAAACGTATGAAATACTATCTCATAGCCGGTGAAGCCAGCGGCGACCTCCACGCATCGCACCTCATGCGTGAGCTTCAGAATGCCGACCCACAGGCACAGTTCCGCTTCTTTGGCGGCGACATGATGCAGGATGTGGGCGGAACCCGTGTGCGCCACTACCGCGAGTTGGCCTACATGGGTTTCATACCCGTGCTGCTCCATCTGCGCAACATCATGCGCAACATGGCAATGTGCAAGGCCGACATAAGGCAATGGCAGCCCAATGTGGTCATACTCGTCGATTATCCGGGCTTCAACCTCAGCATCGCACGCTTCGTAAAGAGCCATACCGGCATACCAGTCTTCTACTATATTTCACCGAAGATATGGGCATGGAAGGAATGGCGCATAAAGTCGATAAAGCGCGATGTGGACGAGATGTTCTCCATACTGCCCTTTGAAGTGCCGTTCTTCGAGCAGAAACACCACTACCCCATCCACTATGTCGGCAACCCGACAGCCGGTGAAGTGCGACAGTTCAAGGCTTCCTACACCGAGACATTCAGCGGATTCGCCACCCGTCACCACCTCTCACAGAAACCCATTATAGCCCTCCTCGCCGGCAGTCGCCGCCAGGAGATAACCGACAACCTGCCTGCCATGATTCAGGCAGCAAGCCGCTTTCACGACTACCAGCTCGTGCTCGCCGGCGCACCGGGCATTGACGCGAGCCAATACAGCCGCCTCATAGAAGGCACTGGCGTGAGTCTCGTACACAACGACACCTACGCCCTGCTCTCCCACGCCACGCTCGCCGTGGTGACAAGCGGCACCGCCACCCTTGAGACAGCCCTCTTCGGCGTGCCGCAGGTGGTGTGCTACAAGACACCGCTGCCACGCTTCATAGCATTCTGCCGCCGCCATGTGCTCAAGGTGAAGTACGTCTCGCTCGTCAATCTCATCGCCGACGAAGAAGTGGTGACCGAACTCGTGGCAGACACGTTCTCGGCAGAGAACATTGCACGCTGTCTCGCCGACATCATGCCGGGCGAAACGGGACGGCAGCGTATGCTCGACGGCTACCGGCGCGTACACGACCTGCTCGGCGACAGCAACGCACCTGAGAACGCCGCACGCATAATGACCGACTTACTGCGACGCGGAAAACAGTAGGCAAACGCCGGTTTCGGCAGCAGAAAAGCGCAGAAATGCAGGAGTACCATCCGTTGATTATCAGACAGTTACATATATCGACAACGTATTTACGCCTTCTCCCGTCGAAGCCCGTATTGCATTGGTTTCGCAACGAAAAAAACATAGGAACGCAAACAAGGCTTCTTTTACTCTCAAACAAGCCTTGTTTGCATTGTAAAGAAGCCTTGTTTGCGACTAAAAGAAGCCTTGTTTGAAAACCAACCGAAAATGCACTGGTTTTCAATTCTTTTTCAACGCCAGCGGTTCCATGCTGCGCGTCTTTTCCTCATACATTTCCTTCGTAACCTTTCTGGCTCTCAGCGTGCGCACTTTGGGGAACGTGCGGAAGAACGAATCGTGCGCCACGAACCATCGGTGCTGCGCTATCTGCGACACATTCTGCGCCTGGCGGTCGATGGTTGCGGCGTAGCGCGGACTCACAACCGACAGGTAACGTTCGCCAGTGTGCATGATTATGGCGAGCACGACATACACATCCGCATATTGCCGCGATGTGTCGAGAGTCTTTCCGCGCCCCGACGAACTCACGCTGATGTTCCATCCGTGCTCGCTGTTGAGGCGGTGCATTATGCGGCGAAACTCGCTTCCATGCGCCGAAGTGTCGTGTATGCCTTTGTAAGTGATGTAGTAGTGTATCATTTCGTGCAGCAACACGGTCTGATATTCACGCTCCGTACTGTCGTAAAAGGTGCTCACACGGATGGCGAAATCATAAAATCTGCGCTTGAACAGCGTGCGTTCGCATCGGCATGTCATGGTGCCGAGGCGTGTGCGGGCTTTCGACAGACCGAGAGCAGGCATGGGCAGTTCGCCGCCGAAGTAGGCGGTGTTGAACTGTGCGAACCATTGTCTGAGCAAATCTACGGTGAGTGTCATGCTGTCCTTCTGTGCCGTGTAGGGTTATCGGGTCGTGGCTGTGAGCTGTCCGAGCAGTGCCTTCACCTTCGACGACACCACCGTGCCGAGCAGCACCTTGCCCTCGGCGTCGATGACATACATCGACGGAATCCAGTTCACATGATAGGCTTTCGACACTTCCGTCTCCTTCCACTTCTGGAGGTTGCTCACCTGCACATAGTCGATGCCGTACTTCTTCACGGCATTTGCCCATGATTCGCGGTTGGTATCGAACGACACGCCAAGGAACACCACGCCCTTGTCCTTGTATTCACGGTGCATCTCCACCACGGCAGATGCGTCCTTGCGGCAGTCGGAGCACCATGATGCCCAGAAGTCTATCACCACTATCTTGCCACGGAAGTCGCTCAGTTTCACGGTCTTGCCATCGAGCGACGGCAGAACGAAGTCGGGAGCCGTGGCCTTGGGCTTCAGAAGCTCAACGGCATACTTGGTGTCGGGATCTTCGGCAGTGCCGTCGGCGGTCTGTGCACTCATTGTCTGCGCAGCGAGGAAAGCCGTTGCGGCGAGCAGAAGAAGTTTTAGGGATTTCATTTTCATGTTCGTTTTCTTTATGTTCATGTTTGTTTCAGTCAGTCAATACAGCCGTCTGCGTCTTCGGCCAGTTTACGAGGAAGAGTTTTTCCGTAGCTCGTGTGAATGCAGTGTAGAGCCAGTGGATGTAGTCGGGCGACAGCATTTCATCGGTCATATACCCTTGGTCCACATAAACGTGTGCCCATTGTCCGCCCTGAGCCTTGTGGCATGTCACGGCGTATGCGTATTTTATCTGTATGGCGTTGTAGTAAGGGTCCTGTTTCAGTTTCTTCATGCGTTCGGGTTTCGATGGTATGTCGGCATAGTCGAGCATCACTTCGTCGTACAGCCGGCGGTTCTGCTCCGGCGTGAGAGCCGGTGCCTCCGTCGTGAGGCTGTCGGTTATGACGGTGGCTTTAAGCTCGTAGTTGTCGTAATCGGGGAATTGCAGCCACATATCGGCAAAGTGGAAGCCGTAGAGTTCGCGCTGGTTGCGCACGCGCTGCACTACCGCCCGGTCGCCGTTGGCAATGAATCCCGGCGTGGCGAGGCCTTCGTCGGGTGCGTTTCCCGTCGTCGTCCCGTCCATGGCCTGCTGCCGTCCGCCTCCCGTCTGCCTTGCTGCCGTGGTGTTGGCGGCAGCGTCGGCCTCCGTCCAGAAGTAGTTGTTCTTCACTATCATGAGCATGTCGCCCGTGGTGAGCTGTTCCTCGCGCCACAGCACGGTGTTGCGTATGCCCTGGTTGTAGATGTTGGCACGCTTGTTGGAGCGTGTCACCACCATGGTCTCGTCCACTCCCACCTCCGAATAGCTTGAAGCCAGCCGCTCTATAAGTTCGTCGCCCGGCACCATCACTATGTCGGCGAAACCTTGGAAGCGTATCTTTGGCAACTGGGTGGCTTCGTCGTGCGTTATCATCCGGCGCACTACGGTGGCGTTGTAGAGTATGCCCGACTCGCTGCTTTGCCTCAACACTTCGTTCAGGTCGGCTTCATACACCTGAAGTCCGTAGCCCCGCATGAAGTCGCCACACAGTGCCGGCGACTCTTCCTCGCCCACCGGCGGTAGCTGCGCCTTATCGCCCACGAGCATCATACGGCAGTTACGACCGCTGTAAACATAGCTCACGAGGTCGTCAAGAAGCCGCCCCGTGCCGAAGAGGGTCTCACGCAGTCCGTCGTTGGCTATCATCGAAGCCTCATCCACGATGAAAAGCGTGTCGGTGTGCATGTTGGGAGCGAGCGAGAAAGCCCCTTCCATCGACTTCTGGCGGTATATCCGGCGGTGAATGGTGTAGGCGGCATGACTGGAATTGAGCGCGAGTACCTTGGCGGCACGCCCTGTCGGCGCAAGGAGCACCACCTTCTGGCGCAGCCGACGCATGGTGCGCACGATGGCACCGGAGAGTGTTGTCTTTCCCGTTCCAGCCGAACCGCGCAACAGCATCATCGCCCTGTCGTCGCGGGAGGTGAGGAAACGGGCAAAAGCCAACAATGCCCTGTCCTGCTCCTTGGTGGGAGCAAAGACAAGGCATTGCTTTATGTTGAAAATAAGTTCGTCGGCAATCATGGGTGAAGGCGTTTAGGGCTGGCACAGAATGGTGCACACACGGTCCTGGAAGGAGCGTCCGTTGCGCCCGTGCAGAAGTCCTTGGTTGATGATGGCAAAGGCCAGACGGTGGCCGTTGGCGGCTGTACAGTAGCCAGCCAGACTGCTAATGCCGCTCAGGGTACCTGTCTTTGCATACACGTTGCCTTGTGTGAAAGGCGATGTCATGCGCTTGCGCAGGGTGCCGTCGGTACCCGCCTGCGGCAGCGACGGGTGCAGATGCAGGTAGATGTTGTTGTTCTTGAAGGCGTAACGCAGCAGCCGCACTTCGAGTTCGGCAGTGACATAGTTGTAGAGCGAAAGCCCTGAACCGTCGGCGATGTTATAGCGTTTGGGGTCGAGACCCACTTTCTCGATGAGCCGGTTCATCACGCTGCGTGCGCTGTGTGCCGTCGCCGGCTGGTTGCCCGATGCCGCCCCTATCTGATAGAACATTGATTCGGCATACAGATTGTCGCTTTCCTTGAGCATACGCATGAGCACTTGGTCGATGGTATGGAATCTGCGGCAGATGCAGAAAGCATCGTCCGGTTTGCGACCCTGACCCGTAAAGGCCTCGACAACGATTCCCGCTTCACGCAATTCCTGCACGAAACGGTCGATGAACACATCCTTGCGTCCCACAAGCAGAGGCGAGAGTATGGGGTTGTCGTCGTCCCAACACCAACCTTCGCCGTACTGTGCCTCGTCCTTCATGGACTTGTCGGCATATATAGTGCCACGGATTGTATCGACACCCATCTTGCGGATGGACTCCACAAAGGCACGCATATCGTCGATGTTGAAGCGTGGGTCGAAGCCGCCCACACAGTAGATGTTGCCCGAAAGTGTACCGTCGGTCACCTCACCGGTATAGCACAGGTCGGTCTTGAACTGATAGCTTCCTCCCAGTTTGTCTATCGCTGTTATGGCAGTCAGCAGTTTCATGGTCGATGCCGGACGCATAAGCTGACGCTCATTGTGGCAGTAAATGGCTGAATCGGCATCGAGGTCGTAAACCATCATACCCACCTGCGAGGTCTCGAACATATCGCTTTTCAGCAGATTGTCGATGCCTGCCACCACCGACTGGGGCCACGGCAACGACTGCTGTTCGGGCGAAACGGAGTCGATGAGCAGCGTGTCGGCTGCCAGTGCATCGTCGTCGCCTTCGTCAAATCGTATCTGTGCATTGGCTGTCAGTGCGAGAAAGAGCAGCGGCAGCAATGCCTTTATGTAGTGTTTCATCATTTTTCGTTAGGATTGTCAATGTTGTCGAGGCGACGACGGAGTTCGGTAAGGAAAGCCTTCTCGTTGTCGGGCTGCACCGAAGTGATGTGTCCTGCGCCGTATTCTATTAGTATGTGACTCGCCACGAGCAGCATTCCGCCCGCCTTTCGTGTGCCGGTTATGTCGGCAACGCTTATGTAGCGGGGCTTTGCGAGGTGCCCGTTGCGTATCGTCAGCATCCCGTCGGCAGTGAAAGTGTAGGTGGTGTGGATGAGACGCTCGATGGCTGTCGTAGCCAGAACAAGCAGAGCGAAGCCGGCAACGGGCATTGCTCCCGTGCGTACCCAGAAGCACCAGAACGACATTGCAGCCGGCAATACCGCCATGACACAGCCTCGAATGGTGATGCGTTTGTGAAAAGTCCTGTTCATATCAATCTGCAAAGTTAGCAATAAAAGTTCGTTTCGGTCGCCGAAGCCACCTTATTATATGATTAATTAACTTCGGCATACTGTGCAACAGCGACTTCATAGCATAAAAAAGCATACGACGCAAGGAAGTTTTGATGTTCCGTTGCATCGTATGCTTGTTGTCGCCGCACCGTGTGGCACACTTGTCCTGATTTATTTGTGGTCGTAGGCGTGGAGCGGATAGTCGGTCGTGTAATGCAATCCGCGGCACTCCTTGCGCTCAATGGCCTGGCGTGTGATGAGATAACCCACGTTTATCATGTTGCGGAGTTCGCAGATGTCGCGACTTGCCTTCACACGTTTGAATAGGGCTTCGGTCTCTTCGTAGAGCAGATCGAGCCTGTCCCATGCGCGTTTCAGTCGCAGGTCGGAACGGACGATGCCCACATAGTTTGACATTATCTCGCCCACTTCCTTCACACTCTGTGTAATCAGCACCTTTTCCTCGTTTGTCATTGTGCCTTCGTCGTTCCATTCGGGCACCATTTCGTTGAAGTCGTACTCATCGACATGCGCCAACGAGTGTCGGGCGGCAGCATCGGCATACACCACCGCTTCTATGAGTGAGTTACTGGCAAGGCGGTTTCCGCCATGAAGTCCAGTGCAGGCACACTCGCCAATGGCGTAGAGTCGCTCTATGGACGACTGCCCGTTGAGATCCACCTGTATGCCTCCGCACATGTAATGTGCTGCCGGTCGAACGGGGATATAATCTGTCGTGATGTCAATGCCAATGCTTTTACACTTGAGATAAATGTTAGGGAAGTGCTTTCTGGTCTCCTCCGGGTTCTTATGTGTCACATCCAGACACACATGGTCAATACCGTGGATTTTCATTTCGTTGTCGATAGCGCGTGCGACAATGTCGCGTGGCGCAAGAGAGAGGCGTTCGTCATACTTCTCCATGAACGATTCGCCGTTGGGCAGACGCAGTATTCCGCCGTAACCACGCATTGCTTCGGTGATGAGGAATGCGGGATGCGTCTCGCCGGGATGGTAGAGTGCCGTGGGATGGAACTGCACAAACTCCATATCCTTCACCGTTCCCTTGGCGCGATACACCATGGCTTCGCCGTCGCCTGTCGCTATCACGGGGTTGGTGGTAGTCTGATAGACGGCTCCGCAACCTCCCGTACACATCAGGGTGACCTTGCTCAGATATGTATCCACCTTCTGCGTGTCGGGGTTCAGGATATAGGCTCCGTAGCAGTTGATGTATGGTGTGCGCCGTGTTACGCGTGCTCCGAGGTGGTGTTGGGTTATAATCTCCACGGCGAAGTGGTTCTCTTTTATATCAATATCGGGGTTGTTGCGCACAGCCTCCATGAGTCCGCGCTGTATTTCGGCTCCCGTATCGTCGGCATGGTGCAGTATGCGGAACTCGGAGTGTCCTCCTTCGCGGTGCAGATCGAACTCGCCATCGGCCTTTCGGTCGAAGTTCACGCCCCATTTCACAAGTTCCCTAATCTGTTCAGGAGCGTTGCGCACCACCTGTTCCACGGCGCGGCGGTCGTTGATATAGTCGCCGGCAATCATCGTGTCCTCTATGTGTTTGTCGAAATTATCAACTGCAAGGTTAGTGACCGACGCCACTCCTCCCTGTGCAAACGAAGTGTTTGCCTCATCGAGCGATGTCTTGCATATTATGCATACCTTGCCTTTGTGTGCGCGAGCTATCTTCAAGGCGTAGCTCATGCCGGCTACTCCGGCGCCGATGATAAGAAAATCGTATTTGAAAACCATTTTTCAATTATTTCTTTGAATGCTGCAAATTTAGATATTTTTTTGAAGACACGGCAAGGAAAAAGCCTTTTTTATAATGTAATTACATTAAAACTACCATGTTATACAAATATAATCACATTTGGACTCCATCCGTATCGCTCCTCCGCATCTGCGGAAAGAGACACCAAAGGCAGTATGCCGTCGCCGCCAACCCTATCGCTCCGCCGACATAACCCACGCCACCGAGCGACAAACGGGTGACGACATTGGCCCCGATACAGGCTCCGAGTCCTATGCCGAGATTGAAGATTCCTGAGAATATCGACATTGCCACCGATGTGGCCTCAACCGGTGCGTAGCGCATTGTAGAGTCCTGGAACGCCACATTGAACGCTGTCGCCATGGAACCCCACACCACACACACCGCCATTATCGCCCAGAAACTGCCGGCAGCACCTTGCATAAGCAGCATCGACACGGCAGGACCGGCTGTGACAACGGCGATGAAACGATAGCGGTCAAGCATATAACACTTCGAGAAGGCTATGCTGCCGAGCAGTCCCGAAGCCCCGAAGACGATGAGTGTAAGCGTCACCGTGTCGGGCGTCATGCCGGCAATTCTGCCGAGGAAAGGCTCGATGTAGCTGTAACCCGTATAATGTGCCGTGGCGAAGAGCACCGACATGATGAAGATTCCCGTCAGCACCCGGTTGCGAAGCAGCTGCGGAACACGCCGCGGGGAGAACCCTCCACGGCTTTCCAGACGCGGAAGCACTGCCGCAAGATAAGCGAACAGCACTGCCGTAATGATGCCGATGCAAAGGAATGTGGCACGCCATCCCACATAGATTCCTATTATTCTGCCCAGCGGCAGCCCCACAACCATCGCCACCGACGACCCCGTTGCCACCACGCCGAGTGCCATTGCACGCCGTTCGGGCGGTACTGTGCGCACAGCCATCGGTGAAACGATGGACCAGAATATGGCATGTGCACACGCAACTCCCATACGCGAGAGCATGAGCGTGTAGTAGCCTGTGGCGAGAGCCGACCCTATATGGCTCACTACAAAGAGTGCTACGATGCCGAGCATGAGGCGTTTCAGTTCCATCCGCGATGCCATTATCATCAGCGGAAGCGACATGAACGCCACAACCCACGCATATACGGAGATGAGCATGCCCGCCTGTGCGTCGCTTATGCGCAGGTCGGAGGCGATATCGGACAACAGTCCGATGGGCATGAATTCTGATGTATTGAAGACGAAAGCCGAACATGCAAGTCCGACAAGCGGCAACCATTGGCCGGTGGAGTTCCCTTTTACCTTTGTTGTCATTGCGTTTCTTTTGCCATGAATTGTTTACGCTTCACATTTCTGCGGCACATTCTGCCGACGGGCAGACGCTTTCTCGATGCGTGGCACATCCCCTTGTATGCCGTCAGTCCGTCCGACGACGGCAAAAACGGTGTCTGCGAAGCCTGTATGAGTTATCCTTTTCCGTGTGCAAAATTACTCAAAGAAATCCATAGAAGGCAAGACTGCGGATGTTTTTTTTCACATCAAAGAGTAAACGCCCAATCCTCCGGTCTGCAAACGAGGATTCACAGCACCGCAAACGAGGTTTCCCAATAACACAGACAAGGCTTCTCCACAACCGGAAGAAGCCTTGTCAGCGTTTCTATATATTTCCCATTTGGTTTCTATATATTTCCCATTTGGTTTCTATATATTTCCCTTTTTAAATGCAGTCGTTTCCCTTTGCCGCCACACCGACGGCAAAGCGACAGTCTCCGCCGCCTTAACTGCGACTCACCTGGAATCCCTTCGAGCACAGACTCATTTCCACAAAGCGAGCCTTGTCGTTGGGTCGGTTGTCGGAAAGGATCTTCCTTATGCGTGCAGCGGCATCGACATCCTTCGCCACCATATAGAGATAGCCTCCTCCGCCGGCTCCCGGCAGCTTGTAGCCGAGGCAAAGGTCGTCGATGAGCGAGGTGAGATGCGCCACGGCAGCAGGGTTGGTGCCGCTGTCGAGGAGCTGGTTCTGCGTCCATGTCTTGCGTACAAGTCTTCCCATACGTTCAAAGTCCATGTGCTGTATTGCCTCGAACATATCGAGCGCATGGGCTTTCATGTCGCGCAGAAGCATGAGTTCGTCGCTCTCGTTGAGGAACATCTTGCGCACGATTTCGGCAAGGATGGTCTTCGCCGTGCGTGTTATTCCCGTGTAATAGAGCAGATGACACGCCTTGTAGTCGGCCTGTGTGAAGAGTGCCGAAGGCAGATAGCGCACTTCGGGAGTCTGTGAAAAGCCGCGGTCGGTCTGTAAAAGCTTCACGCCATGCAGCAATCCTCCGAACTGGTCCTGCCATCCTCCGCCTGTGGTGAGCAGCTGTTCGAGCACCAATGTGCGGTGGCCAATCTCGATTTTGTCCCATCCCAGTCCGCAGAAGTCGCTCAATGCGCCGAGCACTGTCGATGCCAACAGACTGCTTGTACCCAATCCTGAGCCGGCAGGGATGGCCGAAAGCAGAGTCACTTCTATGCCGCATCCGAAGGTTTCGAGTTGTGAACGGAGCGACTTGAAGCCCTCCTTGCAGAACTGCGGCAGGAATCCGGCAAGACAGAGAGCCGCCTTCGGAATGGAGAAAGGTGAACCCACCACGTTAAAGGCAGCGAGTTGGTCGTAGGTTTCTATCATCTCCGATGCGCCGAGGTCGATGCTTCGCAGGACAATGTGCGGCTCACGGCACGGTTTTATGTATGTCTGCAACGGCGGTTGTCCGTTGAGTTCTATCGCAAGGTTCACCACATTGCCACCCTCTACGAGGCAGAACGGCGGTGTGTCGGTCCATCCTCCGGCGATGTCGATGCGCACCGGCGAGCGTCCCCACACTATCTGGTCGGCATAGACCGACAGTCGTGGCATCTGTTTCTGCCCTACGGCGTCATCGGTAAGCCCCTTGCGCAGAAGCGAGAAAGCCTCTTCTTCCTCGGCTTTACCGTCGGTTCCGGCGTAGCGTTTCAGCTCCGAACGGAACATGGCATCACGAGTGCGGATGAGAAGCGGTGCCGACTCCGGCAAAGCCGCGGGCTGCGGCAGGTTCCAACGTGCAAACTCCTTGGCGGCAGAATCGAGGTCGGTCTGATAGAACACACTGTGCTGCCAGTTGCGGGCAAGCATCTGCCAGTTGGCGGCGCGTAGCACATTGCGCTGTGCGACGAGGCGTTTCAGATTGGCTTCGGCACTTATTTCGTCGGCACTCATGCGTCGTGCGTTCTCCCATACGGTCTTGCCTTCGGCGAGCGACGGTTCGGCAAGCATCCAGCGGAGCACCGTTTCCATGTCGGCGGTGTCATACACAACGGGGAATATGCGTGCCGCCTGCAGGTCGTGACCACCTTCCACGGCTTCGATGTCGATGCCGCGCTCTTCCGCCCAAGTCTTAAACGAGCGACCGAGATACTCCACCGACGACAATGCGCCACGGAAACTGTCGTTGAATCCGTAGGGACGCACGGCAAAACCGTTCTCCCCCACCGGCACGACATCCACACACTGACCGTCGGCGAGCGTGAGAGTCCAGTCGTTTTCGGGCACGCCTGTCACTATATTGTTCTGTGTGAGCGTCCATTTCTCGCCCACCCAAGCGTTCTCTATCCATTCGTTGCGGTTGTCGGCGGTCCATTTCCGCTTCACTTCCGTGTTCTGCACGAAGATAGACGGGTGTGGCTTGCGGTCGAAGTGCATTATCTCGCGCTGGTCGTTCACGAGATTTTGTATGGCAAGCATCGACGAAAGCAGTTCGTGCGAAGTACCGAAATGATAGAATTCTCCACCCGGCAGCGGCAGAATCGCCACTTTCAAGTCGTTCACATCGGCATCCTTCACGCCGGGTTCTGTTCCGAGTGCGCATCCAAACTCGCCGTACATGTCGTAGGCGGTCACTTCGTTGCCCTGCATGGAGTGCTTCATGAGCACCTTGACAGCACGGTCGGAGAGTATCCATACGCCTATATCGGTGAGATAGAAATGGTCGGTGAGGAGCGAACTGAGCGTCTCCACCGACGGTTTCTGAAGCATACACTTCAGCACGGAGGGGTTCTCGCGTGACGAGACGAACACTCCGTGGTCCTTGGCTATCTCCGGTCCGAGCCACAATCCGTAGCACACTATGTCGGCATCGGGTATGGCCTGCAACGGTTCGGTGGCACGAATATAGACATCGCCGCTCACTATCATGGTGTTAAGTCCTTCCGGTGCGATGTCCATGATGCGCCGGTAGAGCGGCACTTGCAGTGAGAGCAGGTTCTGCGAGAGCCGTTGTCCGCGCTCCCAACGGAATATAGGAAGCGGCGTAAGAATCTTGCCCGACGGCGCATACGACGGCAGACGTCGGCTTTGTCCGCCGGCATGGAGCAGCAGACGCTTGTCGGCAGCGAGCCATTCGTCGAATGTTTCGCCGTTGTTTCCGGCTTCGTAAGCGGCTTTCAGGAGCCATGTGGTGCCTCCGCCGGAACCGAGTTTGCGACCCACGGGGTCGTTAGTACAGAACCATTCGTCGTGATTCAGCCCTGTGACATCATGGAAACAGTCCACGAGGTTGGGGGGCAATGAAAGTAGTTTCTTCATTGTTGCGCGTTTTTTATGTTGTCCTTTGTGCTACAAAGGTAGCAAATCAATAAGGAAAAAGCAAGGAAAACGGGAAGAAAGGAGCAAAAAAAATCCCCATTTCCGTTTTGTATGGAAATGGGGATGATTGTCATTATTCCTTGTTTTCGGCATCGATGGCCTTTATTTTCTGTCTCACGAGCTCAAGGTCGTCCTTGAGTTTCTGCACCTTGCGGTTCATTTCGTCAATCAGGCTGTTGCCCTTCTTGCTGCTTGCATTGAGGAATCCGAGGTTGTTCTCGTATGTCTGAATTTCCTGTCGCAACTGGTCGTAGCGGCGCATGAGTCGTCCGCGCTCGTTGTCGAGTGCTTCCTCGCCGCGCTTTGCCACGTTTCTGAGGTTGCTCTTGAAGTTGTCCAGACGGCGGCGTGCGGTGTTGATGTGCAGTTCCTTATATACCTTGTCCAGCAAATCATGGAACTCTTTATACACGGCGTCCTTCTCTTTGTACGGCACATGACCTACGGCGTTGAACTCTTCGATGAGTCCCTGCACCTTTTCCTGCATGTTGTCGGCAGTCTCCGAGGCGAGAACCTTGAGGCGTTCTATCACATCGCGCTTCTTTTCAAGGTTTGCGTATTCCTCGTTGTGTGCGTCGGCGTTGGCGGCATTGCGTGCCGCAAAGAACTTGTTGCAGGCTGTGAGGAAGTCGTTCCAGAGCTGTTCGCCGAGCTTTCTTGGCACTGTTCCTGTCGTCTTCCACTCCTTTTGCAGAGCAATGAGCTTGTCGCTTGTCGATTTCCATGCAGTGCTGTCGGCCAGAACCTGTGCCTTTTCCACGAGCGCACGCTTCTTTTCGGCGTTGGCAGCGTATGCCTTTTTCTGTTCTCTGTGGTATTCCAGTTTGCGGTTGAAGAAGTCGTCGCACGCCTGACGGAATCTTTCGAATATCTTGACATTCATCTTCTGCGGTGCGAAACCTATGGTTTTCCATTCGTTCTGCACCTCTATTATCTGCTGTGAGTGCTGTTCCCAGTCCTTGGCGGTCTTGTTCTCCTCCTTGGCTATGGCTTCCACTTTCTCGCAGAGGGCTGTCTTACGGTCGAGGTTTTCCTGCTCTTTGGCTCTTATCTCCTCGAAGTGCTGCTGGTGACGCTTGTTGATTACTGTCGAAGCGGCTTTGAAGCGGCTCCATATCTGCTCACGCAACTCTTTGGCAACGGGTCCTATTTCGCGGTATTGCTGATGCAGTTCCTGCAACTGATAGAATGCGCTGATGACGTCTTCTTCCTCGGCGAGCTTCTCGGCGGCTTCGCAAAGCTTCGTCTTCAGTTCGAGATTCTTCTTGAAGTCATACTCGCGTGCTTCGCTGTTGAGCTTCAGCAGGTCGTAGAACTGCTCTACATAGAGCTGATAACTGCGCCACAGTTCCGCCGACTTCTCTGCCGGTACGGCTTTGATGTCCTTCCACTGCTGTTGCAGTTCCTTGAATTCGTTGTATGATTTGTTAGCCTCTTCGGGCGAAGTGGCCATTGCTTTTATGCGGTTTATGATGTCGAGCTTCTTCTCGAGGTTTGCGGCTTTCTCCTCTTCCTGCTTCTGGAACACCTGTGCGCGTTTCTCTCTGACTACGCTCATGAGCGATTTGAATGTTGCTTCGCTCTCGTCGGGAGTAATCTGGTAGGTGTCGGGGTTGCCTCCTCCATCGATATATGCTTTAAGTCTTGCCTCGCGCTCGGCGTTATGGAGCTTATAGAACACTGTTTTGAGCAGGTCTGTCTCATCCTTTCGTGGGTTTTCGTCGCCATTGACAATTTCGGTGAGTCTGTCGATTACTTCCTGCTTGGTCCTGTACACCTTTGTCTCGGGTTTGTTCTCGGCTGTGGCTTCACTCTCCTCCGGCTCTGCCGTGATGGCGGACGGGGCTTGTGTTTCTGCGTTTTCTACTTGAACGGCAGATTGCTCCACGTTCTTTTCTTCTTCTTTTGCGCCTTGCAAGAGGGCATTTTCTTGAGAGTCCATCATTTCACTGTTTTAAGTTTATGACAAGGTTTAATCACTACATCGCCCCACGGACTTTCCGTTTGTTGTGCGGAAGAGCCGCAACTGGCGATATTCTCATGCTTTTATGGATTGCAAACTTAAATAAAAATTTTTGAATATCAACGAAAAAGGCAATTTATTTTCATTTCCGTCTGCTTTTTGCTATATTTATACGGAATGTAAAGCATAATCTGCCCACGGAGCCAAACTATGCTAACGCCATCGGTTTCACGCCCCGTCGCTGCTTAGAGCAGACGCTTGTGGCGCAGAATAATCCACGACATTGCCGAGACGACGAACGAAATAATCAGCGCAATGGCAAATCCCCAATGGCTTGTCTCCATTCCGTTGATAAGGTTCATACCGAAAAGCGAAGCGATGAGTGTGGGAAACATCATGATGATGGACACCGATGTGAGCGTACGCATCACGGTGTTCATGTTGTTGTTGATGATGCTTGAATAGGTGTCCATCGTCGATTCGAGAATGTCGGAATAGATGTTTGTTGTCTCGCGTGCCTGCGACATCTCGATGTTCACATCCTCGATGAGGTCGGCATCAAGTTCGTCCACCTGCAGCTTGAACTTCAGTTTAGCCAGAAGGGTCTCGTTGCCGCGGATGGATGTGACGAAGTATGTGAGCGAATCCTGCAAGCGCGAGAGCGCGATGAGCGATTCGTTGTTCACATTGTGGTCGAGGTTGTGCTTGGCCTTCTCTATGAGTGCGTTGATTTGCTTCAAGCGTTTCAGATACCACACGGCTGACGAAAGGAACAGACGGAAGATGAAATCGACATAGTCGGTGAATCCCTCGCCACGCTTCTGCTGGTAGCTCACGAAGTCGATCATCATGTTGGTCTCGTAATAGCACACGGTGATGGTGACATCGCGCTTGTGTATGATGCCGAGGGGCACCGTGGTGTAAGGCGTGCGTGAGCGTATCTCCTTGACATACGGAATACGAAGGATGATGAGCATCCATCCGTCGTCGTACTCGTAACGGGCGCGCTCGTCGGTATCGCTGATGTCGGAGAGGAAATAGTCGGGTATGTTGAATTTATCTTCCAGATAATCCTGGTCTTCATCGGTCGGACAAGTGACTTGTATCCAACAGTTGGGTTGCCATTCGCTGATGGTCTTGAGTGCAGAGTTGATGTTCCAAAAAGTTCTCATACAGTTAATCTCCATGCGTTAAACAGACCGGAGATTAGCCACCAAACGTGCACTGCCCTCCTGCCTACAAATTCATATTTTCCGCGTGATAATCGTCCATAAATTCTTAACAATTTTCTAAAAGTGCTGCAAAAGTACGAATTTTATATTTAAATCCGTGCTTTCTTGGCATCATTTTTTTGCACCTGTGGCAACATTTTATGTTTTGCCGCCCCGACCGTTGCAATTACGTTAAAAAACAACTACTGCCGCATGAAAAAACAAGTACATCTTGCACGGTTTCAAAACAAGGCTTCTTTACAACGCAAACAAGGCTTCTTTGGAGTGTAAACAAGACTTCTTTTATGAGCAAACAAGCCTTGTTTTTAAGGCAATATATAAACGGCTGAGAGTCAAAGAAATACAGATGCACTTCCCTGCACAAAAAAAATAAAAAAAAGAGGACTTTTTATTTGGTCAAAAATAAAAAAAACGTATATTTGCACAAGCATTGGTAGCATAAAAATTTATTCGTATCAATGGCACAAAACACTGTGCCGCTGCCTACAATATATTAAAATAATAAGGTGTATTAAGACAGTTTAAAACAGTATCAAACATATAAAAACCTATTATTATGAGAAGATTATCCTTAATTCTGCTTCTTTTGTCTTGTCTGACAGCAGTCGCACAGGACAATTACAAAAAGGTTCTTACCCCTGGGAAAGTGTGGAAATGCCTGGTTGTGAATGACTACGTTTCTGATGTGGTAAAGAAGCCATACACCGTTACTGTTGAATGCGATACCATTGTAGATAACCGTAAGTGCTGGAAAATGTCGTCAGTGTATGACGACAGTGGACAACCGGCATCTTATTGTGATGACATTGTTGCTTACGAGGAAAATGGAAAGGTCTATGCCTACAAGCATCCTGACAATACCGAAGGAGACTGGACTCTTATGCTTGATTTCACTTTGCACAAAGGCGATGTGGCAACAGAATTTGGAAGTATTGTGACAGAGGAAGACTCTGTGGAGGTGAACGGTATTCTGTACCGCCGACTGTCGATAAATGGAGACTATTGGGTAGAAGGAATAGGTCCGAATACAGATTATTGGTGGAGCAATATTTCCAAACCCACTCACATGGAAACCAGAGAAATGCTTGCCTGCTACGAAAACGGCAAACTACTGTTCTCGAAAGACGACTTCGCCAAAGAGGCATACAAGCGTGTGGAAAACGGCGTGAACAGCATCACGATACAGAAAAGCGAGGAAAGCGCGACCTACGATATGGGCGGACGCCGCATAAATGCACCACGAAAAGGCGAGATATACATACAGGACGGCGTGAAGCGCATGGCAAGATAGCCTTTCTGAATGGCTGGAAGACAACGGCATTAATGTTGTGTCGTTACTTGTAGATGGGAAAGTAGTGGATTCAAGTAGTTTTGTAAAAAAATAACAAATAAAAAAAATATTATGAGACGATTATCTTTAATCTTGCTTCTTCTGTCTTGTCTGACAGCAGTAGCACAGGACAATTACAAAAAGGTTCTTACCCCTGGGAAAGTGT
>OIWT01000740.1_pt1 | contig 43922 bp, 42 predicted proteins | sample 1587701 | NCBI WGS metagenome assembly OIWT01 (sample SAMEA3888904, study PRJEB22519) | human gut metagenome | biome: human gut; feature: human-associated habitat; material: faeces | place: Denmark | collected 2009 | reverse complement strand
ACTGATGTTTAGTTACCTTTTGCGGAGATATTCATTTTTGTTTTATAGAGGAAAGTTACTATATTCCTACTTATTGGCCTATGTTTGGGGCTGATGAGTGGGGAGTTGTTTTAAGAAAACCAAAGACTGTGATTTCGCTTTTTGGCACCACATTGCTGAAAAGAGACTTCTTCAATCCACAAGTTTATTTTGAGAGTTTTGGTGGAAAACCAACTGTAGAAGAGCGAAACAAGACTATCGACTTAAAGAATGTTCATAGGAGTTGGGCTTTGGACAAGGTGGATACAGAATATGGTAATTATGGTTATGAGATAAATTATAAGTATTTGCGTAAAATCGTTGATTTATGTAAGCGAAAAGGAGTCAAATTATATCTGGTTGGTTACCCTTTGTATAATGAATCTTTGACTTACGATCATGATTTCTGTACCCGTATGCGCACAAAGTATTTTAATGATGTAGAATTTTTAGACTATGTAAATTGGAAAGTTCCTAATTCTTGCAGAATGGATGCACACCATCTAAATGGAAAGGGTGCTATCCTATTTACTAATGAATTGAAAAATAGATTTCATCTACGATAAATATGAAAATAGCATTACTTAATCTTCCATTTGACAACAATTATGGGGGAAATCTTCAACGTTATGCTCTGATGCAAGTCTTGCAAGATATGGGGTATGACGTAACTCATCTTAATGTATGTTTTACTTGGTATAGTACGAAGATGCCTGGTCGTTTTCCTTTATATGCATTGGGAAAAAGGATTGCGCGTAAAATCTTGAAAGATTGGAATACTGGTATTTATCCCGAAAGACATAATAAACAGCGATTTATAAATGACAATAAGTCAGCTTTGCCTTTTTACAATAAGTATGTTAAGCATACCAAGCAGATCACTTCTTATAAAGAGTTGTGCAAATACAGGTATTTTGATGCATATATTGTTGGTTCAGATCAAGTTTGGCGCAAGAAAATGACAGTCTGCTATCCTTTCTCTTCTCTTTTCTTTGATTTCCTTAGAGGGGAAAAAGTAAAACGTATAGCATATGGATGTTCTTTTGGTACAGACAAAAATGAACTGACCAATCAGGAAATTAAGGAACTTGGAGAACTATACAATCTTTTTGATGCTACATCAGTTAGAGAGGATTCTGGTTTAAAATTAATTGAGGGGTACGGGTGGAAATCTCCCAAACCATCACTCGTTTTAGATCCTACACTTCTTCTAAATAAAGAAAGATATATCGAGATCATTAAAAATGGTAATACTAAACCTTCAAAAGGTAATATGTTTTGTTATGTTCTTGACAGTAACGAAAATACAGAATCTGTGATTCGTCAGGAAGCAGAAAAACGTAATCTAAAACCATTCAAGATGTCGATAAACTCAGAACAAATGTTTTCAATAGAACAATGGTTGCGTTCTTTCTTGGATTCAGAATATATCGTCACAGACTCTTTTCATGGTTTTGTATTCTCTATTATATTCAATAAACCAGTAAAGTTGATGAATAATCCTTTTAGGGGAAATGAGAGATTTGACTCTCTGAAACGAGTATTGGAATATAATCCAGATTCTGAGAATATTGATTGGGTTACTGTCAATGATAGAATTAATCAAAGGGCTAAAGATTCAATTTCTTTCCTTCAGACAGCTTTAAAAAATAAATAATGAACAGCAAACAAAACTTACTTTTCGTTCTTCCTTTCCTCCCATATCCAATGGAGAGTGGAGGGCATCAGGCTTTATATAATGGTATAGCAGCCGTTAAAGACGATTACAATATCTTTGTAATGTTTCAAGCCGTTGATGATGAGCATTATCATAAGTCAGTAAATCAATTTCAGGAACATATTCCTAATGCCCATGTAATTCCTCTCTTGAGCAAGGTTCATATAGAGACTTTCAAGGAAAAGGTTGTGCGAAAATCGAAAAGCCTTTTGAAGAAGATTTTGGGCATAAAGACGGTTCCTGTTCCCGTAGATCCTATTAAGAATACTTGCAATTGGTGGAAGACAACAATAACACCTGCAGACAAAGACTGGTTAGAACTTATCCATCGTACCTGTTTGGAATGTCATATTGATATTTTGCAAATAGAAATGCCATGGCGCATTTCGGATGTATTGGCGGTACCAGATGGTATAAAAAAAATATATGTTCATCATGAGTTGGGATTTGTACGACGTGAATTGGAAATAGAAAAAATGGAGAATTCTGTTTATGCACAGGCTTGTAAGGTTTTTGCGGACATGAATGAAATCCGTTTGCTCAATCTTTATGATGAAGTGATAACCCTTTCACCTATTGATGCAAAGAAATTGGTTGATGCAGGTGTGAAGTCGCCTGTATATTCATCCTTTGCCATCATAGACTCATCAAAAGAAATTCAAGAGGACAAGGGAGATGGAAAACGACTGACTTTCATAGGACCAGAGATTCATAATCCAAACTTTGTGGGTGTAACCTGGTTTTTGGAAAATTGTTGGTCGCACTTGAAAGAGAAATGTCCTGATATGCAGCTGGATATTATTGGCAATTGGTCTGAAAACCGCATCAAGGAGTATTCATTGAAATATAAGGATGTCCATTTCCTCGGATTTGTGGATGATCTTTATGCTGCCATTAAGGACAGTACGATGATTGTTCCAATTACAATAGGAAGTGGTATAAGAATGAAAATCTTAGAAGCTTCGAGCAAGGGTGTACCTTTCGTCAGCACTTCGGTGGGGGCAGAAGGAATTCCTGTTGTTAATGGTCAGGATTGCTTCATTGCAAATACGCCAGACGAATTTATAGAGAGCATTTTGAAATTGCAAAATTCTGATTTGCGCCATCAATTTGCCGAAAATGCTAATATGATGACACGCAAACATTACTCTTTAGAGGCATTGAGGAAAAATAGACTGGAAATATATGAAAAACTATAATCCCTCTGTCGGTTATCTCAAGGCATTAGGAATCCTGCTAATGGTTTTAGGACATTCAGGAAATACGCTTCATATAAATCATTTCATCTATATGTTTCACATGCCCCTTTTCTTTATCGCTTCCGGCTATTGTTTTAAAGAAAAATATCTGTCAACTCCTCGAAAATACATATATAATAAGGTGAAGGGTATCTATTGGCCGTATGTGAAATGGAGCTTACTATTCCTGTTGCTGCACAATGTATGCTTCAACCTGCATCTTTATAGCGATCAATATGGATGGAAAGAATATGTGTCTCATCTATATGCTCCCTTAGAGTTTTTAAACCTTGCAACATCTATCATATTCAAGATGCATGGACATTAGCAACTTCTTGGTGGCTACTGGTTTTTAAATGCTTTGTTTTTCGGATCTCTCATTGTATGGCTTGTAATCCGATATGTAAAGCAACCGCTGTGTGGGGGGGCAATTCTTATAGTAATATGTACTATTCTAAATAAAACATGCTGGCAGATTCCATTCATTAATATCTCATCGCAAGCTTTTGCTGCAGCCTTATTGATATATATTGGCTATAGTCTTGCGAAGTATAAGGTAAAAACTTTCAACTATTGGCAAATAGCTTTGTCGCTATCAATAACATTAATAGGCTCCTTTGTTTGGAATATGGCTATGGGGCAGAATTCATACAGTAACAAGCGGTTTATTCCATATATAATAACTGCAGTACTTGCTTCATGGAGCTTCTATTCTTTATTTGATAAAATGAAATCTTCGCAAGGTATATGTGCTAAAATCTTGGATTTCATAGGAAAGAATACCCTTACGATTCTTACATGGCATTTCCTTGCTTTCAAACTGGTTTCATTATTGATTATAGGTATCTATGGCTTGCCAATAGAGCGGCTTGCAGAATTTCCTGTTATCACAAAATATTCGCAACAGGGATGGTGGATTGCTTACTTCATTGTTGCAATGGTTGCGACTTGTGGAATTGCAAATTGCAATATTCAGATTAAAAATAATTGGTTAAAACTATAATTTTAAGTATTGCTGTCCGATTTTTAACAGGCTGCAATAAATCAAATTAATTAATGAATGTCTATGAACATTAAAGATTTGACATTGAAAAATGTAGGACCTTTTAAGGAAATGCATTTAGAATTTCCTTGTACTCCAAATGCAAGTGGGAAACTTCCTGTAACTCTAATTACAGGAGAGAATGGAACAGGAAAGTCTATTATTATAGACTCTTTACGTATGTTGTTTAAGGGATTGTGGGGAATTGATAGAAATATTATTGCTGATCAACATGATTTCAGAATGGCTATGACATTGAGTGTTGATGAGCAGGATAAAACAATAGAGGCAACATCTTTCAAAGAAAAAAATGGCAGAAATGAGTTAGATACAAATGATTTTGAATATTCAAAATCATTTTCAAACTTAGACGATCAACCCATAAAAAATTATGTTTTAGATTATTGGAGCCCAGATTTGTCAACGGATAAGTTTGATATAAAGAGCCTTAATATCATAAAGGTTGATAAACCTTTGGAAACATCTTTTGAAAGGGTTTTTAATAATTATGATATAAATCAATTTATTTGTTGGGTTGATTATCTAAGAGGTAGTCAAAATGAGACTGAAAGAAAGATCGGTGAAGTGCTTTACTCAATATTGTCAGATATGATTACTGATTGTTTGGCTGTTGGTAAGTTTAAGTATGTGTCAAGAGCAAACTTAAAACCGATAGTAGAGGTTCGAGGAAAAGAACTATCTATCGAAAAGTTGAGTATGGGAAATCTTTTAATCCTTACACATTTGGTTAGAACTTTATACAGAGCTTATGGTATTTGTTGTTTAACTAATCGCCCTATAGACCAGATTGGTGAGATAGATGGAGTGTTGTTGATTGATGAAATCGAGAATCATTTACATCCGAAGTGGCAAAAGAAAGTAATAGGGTTAATTCAAAAGTATTTTCCAAAGTTGCAACTGATAGTTACAACTCATTCTCCATTTGTTATTTCTTCTGTGGATAATCCAAAAATCTTTGTGTGTGAGTCTATGGATGATTGTTCGCAAGTTAGAGATATTTCTGATAATTATTCAAATATGCCTGTTGATGAGGTGTTAATGAGCCAAGTCTTTGGTGTAGGGCCATTTGGTGAAAAAATAACTAAATTAATGGCTGACAGAGAAAAGGCAATGCAAGATGGGGATGGGGAGCTTAAAAAGGAAATAGAACAAAAACTTCTTCAATTAAATCAAGCATATTTTTCTTTTTATCAGCTTGGTGAGCAATTAGGATTAAATTAGGTATGAGACATATAGAAAGACTGTATAAACCAGAAATACTGATTAAAAAAGAGAAAGAATGGACAGAAAAGTTTATTCAAAGTGGAAAGGCACGCCCCAGTTCTAAACAATATGCCCATAAGGATATACTTGATGCTTTGATGAATATTTCTCATGGAAAATGCTTCTATAGTGAAAAGAAGATAGAAGGTCTTCCTAAGGAAGTTGATCATTTGGTGGAAGTCTCAATAGATAAAAGTAAGGCTTTTGAATGGAGCAATTTGTACCTATCCACTAAGGAATGTAATGATGGGCGTCCTACAGAGAATGATATATCTAAGGATGAAGTTTTGAATCCTTGTTTGGATAGTGATGAAGAAATTCAAAAACATTTGACTTTTGATAATGAACGTGCTACTCCCAAAGATAATTCTGAAAAAGGCAGAAAAACAATCATGAAATTCAAATTGAATTCAGAGTTGTTGCTGTTTCAAAGAATGAAGCATCTTCAGGGAATATGCGATTTTGTTTTTTCTTTAAATAAGAATAGGCAGGAAGAATCTCGTTCTGATTTTACGGAAAAAGAGAAGGTAGCCATCAAAGCCTTTGCAAATCCCGATAATGCTTTTAGTTTAATGTCTGAAATGTATTTGCGCAACCAACTTCCTTGGTTGTGGACTTAATAAAGAAAATGTTGGTATACAAAGAGTTAAAAAATGGTTTTGATTTGGCATTGGAGAATGCACGGGACTTGTTTGACGAAGCTAAGGGATTGGCTATATTTGAACATTATTCGAGGGCTTATACTTTGTATCAACTGTCTATAGAAGAAGTCGGTAAATGTATTATACTTTTACGTGCGCTTATAGAAGGTTCGCTTGGTGTAAATATAGACTGTCTTTATTTAAAATCATTGGGCTATTTTGACCACCAATCAAAAACAAGAACTTCTTTAGGGGCAGAAAGTGTTATGTTGAAGTTCTTTGAGAAAAATACAGGACATGGTGTTACGGAGTTTTTAAAAGAATTGAAATATGAAGCTCAGCATGTAAAAGATATTAATGCGTTAAAAAACGAGAGTTTGTATGTTGGTTTCAATGGAAATAAATTCATCGCTCCCAAAAGTGTTATCAACAAAAAAATGGTAGATGATATTGCATTTAAAGCAGATATACGCATTCATGCAATCATTCCCATGTTTCCAACAGAAGAACAATTAGACGAAATTGTAGAATTTTTAAAGCAAAATGAAGAAGAATAAGTTCTTGTTTACAGGTGGTGATGCATGAAAGGTAGCCTTGAATAAAGCTTTGGATTATTGGGAAAGTCTAGGGTATCATGCTTCAGATTTCTCTGTTGTTCAATTACCTCATCATGGAAGTTGTAAAAATATAGATCCTGATATTCTATCTCGTTTGAATGCTTCAGAATTTATTATATCTTGTCCTCCTGAAGAAATGAAAGAAGGGCATCCATCAAGAAGATTAATCAACAAAATTTTAGAAATGAATTCAAAGGAAAAGATTTATACGACAGCGAATCGCACAAGTTTTATTTTTTGTCGTGGAATAGAGAATAATTATACTATTCAAAAGGCTGAAACGATTTATCCTAAAATGGATGGTAAAGCAGCTATAGGGTAAGATTGTTTGTGATAACTTTGGAAACTATATTAAAAAAAATAAAGATATGGAAAATAAAGTATATTACGGAGAATACACTTTGATGCATTGGATAAATATGATGTTGACAGGTAACATTGTATTGCCTGATTATCAACGCCATTTTGTTTGGAGAGAGAAAGATGTAAAAAGATTGTTGCAATCGTTATCCGATGGGCAATTTGTGCAACCAGTTACTATTGCATTGTATAATGATGGAACGACCAAGCAAAACTTAATTTTGGATGGTCAGCAAAGACTAACATCTTTATTATTGGCTTATCTTGGCTATTTCCCGAATAAAAAGAAATTTGAAACTGGAGAATGTGCTAAGGTGGCAAGTGAAGATGATAGTGCTTCTGACGATGAAATCGAAACATCTTCAGAAGGTTTTTTATGGCAATATTCTGATTTATTGAAATATGGAAAAAGTAAGTTGGAAATTTTGAGTAAGATTTGTACAGATGAAAGATACATTAAAACCGAAGACACTTTGATTTCAGGACTTACTGATGAATTCTTCAATAAAACTTATCTTGGATTTTCTTATGTAGTTCCTAACACAGCGCAAGTTACAGAAGTTCAGAAGAGTTTCTCTCAAATGTTCAGAAATATTAATTACTTTGGAAAGAAATTAGAGCCTATTGATAGTCGTAAGTCTTTATACTATCAGAATCAGGAACTTATAAAGTATTTTGAAGGTAAATGTGAAGATGGAACTGATGTCTTTGGAAATTTGAGAATTATAGAAGATTTACAGCCAAGCAAAATAGATTTTGTTAGATATTTAGCTATCTTATCACAGTATGTAGTTTCGATTCGTCCAGAGGATGCTAAGGATGTGATGGTTGGCTATTCTGCTTATGGTTCTCGCGAAAGTTTTTATGCAGATTATGTTTCTTATATTCTTGGAATAGAACAAGAAGACAGAACAGATAAGTTTGATAGATTTTCTTTTGATAGGTTTTTCCCTAATGGTGCTTGGAAAGCTATATTTTGCAATCTTCGTGAAGCTTTGGTAAAGGTAAAGCCATCGATAGAATTGAAAGATAATACATCTTTTAATGCATGGTATGAGGCTGATTATTGGTTGTTCGGTCTTATCTATCAAATACTTTTTAAAGGTAAAGAATTGAATGATGACTTAAGAAGAGTAGTTCGCGGTAAGATGAGAACTTTAAGGGACGACGTAGAACGGCAAATAAAAGATGACAGAAGTGATATCGCTTTTTCCAAAAATGCGAACAGAATAGGATTTATCCGCAAACGTTTGGTAGTATCATGTAATATCTTTGAACATTATGTACATTAGCCAACATTCAGAATTTATTCTTACTCCTTTGATTAGAATATTAAAGGATGGTATTGCTGTTTGTAGAGCCATTGGCTCTGGTATAGACTCCTATCCTATGGGAGAATATTTGATGCAATCGTTGTTTTTAAAAATGACAGGAGCACAGGAGCAGAAGATGAAGTGTATCTGTTGGGAATTGGCGACACAGGATTATGATTATCGCTATGAATTTTTGAATAAGAAGTATGGGGAATGTTCGACTTATAGTAGTAAAAACAATATCTTCAATGATTTGATAGAAATTATCAGAAAAGAAAATCCTTCTTTTTCACCATCTTCTTTGATTGATATGTCTTTTTGCACTAATGTTCTTAATGAAATTGATACTCTTTATCGTAATTCTGCATTATGTATATGGCAGAGTCGAGAATATCAGTTTTACAAAACACATTATTCTTCATTTTTGAATTTCAGTCAAATAAAATACCCACCTCATATAAATTCTTATCAAATGTTTCAACCTCATTTAAAAGCAAGATATGAGGAACTTGTATATAGACATCGTAACCGATGTGCTCACAACACATTGTCTTATCAAATTAATAAACCTGATTTGAAAGTTTTGGCCAGTTCTGACTTTGGTTATCATAGTTACTTCTTTCGTTTTGCTATATTGATTTTAATAGATGAAATCTTTATGAAGTTGTTTCAAGTGTATATAGATTTACAGAATACAAAATACTTTCGATAAGTCTTTTGTCAGCCGGTATCAATTATTATCAGAATCATTATCAGAGATAGATAATAATTTTCTTGTAGTTCCTTTTGTTAAGGCTGTATTCGAGTCTTTAAATATAAAACAGAAAGGTTAGTACTTATCTTAAATAATATTAATAAAATAAAGATGGATCAAATTAAATATACATTCCTTCTCCCCGCCTATAAGCCCGATTTCTTCGAGGAGGCATTGAGAAGTATTAAATCACAGACTTTGAAAGATTTCAAAGTGCTGGTATCTGACGATTGCTCACCACACGATTTGAAGTCTATATATAACAAGGTGTGTGGTGATGATGCCCGATTCTCATATCGTCGCAACGAGGTGAATATGGGTAGCAAGAGCCTCGTATCACATTGGAATCTTCTGGTGAATATGTGCGATACTGAGTATTTTATCCTAGCCAGTGATGATGATGTTTATGAACCAACATTCTTGGAAGAGGTGGACAAGTTGGCGGTGAAGTATCCTGAGGTAGATTTGATAAGGGCAAGAGTAAAACGCTTTGATGGTAAGCAGATTTTAGAAGAAGATTCTGGAAGAAAAGAGTACGAATCTCAAATTGAGTTCTTATTTAATTCTTGTCGCGTAGTCCAAATCCCATGTATAGGAAACTATGTTTTTCGTAAGAAGGCCTTGAGTAAAAATGGTTTTTATGAATTACCATTGGCATGGGGTAGTGATGAAATTACCACTAATGAAGCAAGCAAAAATGGAGTCGCTATTACTGAAAGAATTGAATTTTCGTTTAGATGGTCTGGGATAAATATCAGTACTATAGAAAATGATAGTACGTTACAACAAAAGTTGGAAGCAAGAAAAGAAATGTGTTTATATTATAGGAAATTCTTTGCTGCAATTTCTTCTGATGGTTCATATTGGCAAAATAAAATGCTTGCGTGTGCTACGAATAATTTTATACAAAAAACATATAATAGCATATTTCATTATTTTCAAGTTCTTTCGTTTTGCGAATTATTAAATTTGCTCTCTTTTTTGAAAGCTAACAACTTCATTCAAGGCAGGAATAAGAAATTATTTATAATAAAATATTGGATGAAAAAGAAATACTTAGAAAGAAAATAATTGTAACCGTGAAATAAAATACATGGTTCTATACAGATGAAGAAGTAATCATAATAAGATTTTTGATGGTTAATGAGAAAATTAGCATTATAGTACCTGTCTATAATGTTGAAAAATACCTTTGCCGTTGTTTAGATAGTATTCTATCACAGTCAATGCAAGACTATGTGGTGTTTCTAATAGACGATGGCAGTAAGGACCAATCAGGTGAGATTTGTGATGATTATGCAGAGAAAGATAAGCGGTTTGTTGTTGTTCATCAGAATAATCAAGGAGTAAGCAAGACCAGGCAAAAGGCTTTGGATATGGTTAGTACAGATTATGTTGCTTTCATTGATCCTGATGACTACATAGAAAAAGATTATCTTGAAAAGTTATATAATGCTGCTGACAAAACAAATGCAGACTTAGTTTGGTGTGATTTTGTGGAAAACCGATTAAATTCTGATAAAGATCATCCTTGCGATTTGTCTGACATGACTCGAGAGGGATTGCTAAGAGGTATTTTGGATTCAAAATTTTCTGCAGTACTTTGGAATAAATTGTTTAGGGCTTCAATAATCAAAGGTAATCATATATGCTTTGAGGCATCTTTAAAAACAGCCGAAGATATATTGTTCGTTAGTAAGTTTATATGTTATTCATCCAGATTCTCTTATGTGAACAATGTTTTGTATAATTATAATATGTCTAATGAGAATTCTGCAATTAACAAGTTCAGCACTCTAAAATTCAAGACTGATTATGCAAGTATGTTGACTTGTCTTATTGTAGAACTAAAGCGAGTTGGGATATATGAAGCACTTTATCCATCATTGATAAATTGTATGTTCTATTGTAAGGACATTTTTGTCTTTGATTCTCGTTACCGTGATTTCAATAAATACAGAGCTTTGTTTCCTGAAGTAGATAAGCATTTGGATATTTTGCAAGGACTACCATTTTTCCGTAAACAGGCATTGAGATTCGTTGCCTGGAGATTTGATATAATAGGTTATGTCTGTCTTATAATCAATAAAATAATAGTAAAGGTAAAATGAGTCAGAGAGATATTACCATCGATATAGCAAAAGGGGTAGGAATCTTTTTGGTCGTTTTAGGTCATGTTCCAATACCCATGTGGCTTGCTACTCCTATTTATATATTTCATATGCCATTATTCTTCTTTCTGTCTGGAATGTTTTTTCAACTCAACGAAGACAGAAAAATGGGATTATATAAGAAAATCAGGACTTTAATTATTCCATATTTCTTTTTTGCTATTTGTGGAAATACTTCCAACGTGTTGCGAGATTTTTTGTTTAATCATACCGTAAATGTCAAATCTGTATTCGCTCTTTTTGATGGAGTAACTTCACCGCTTTGGTTCTTGGTTTGTCTTTTTGGTTGCTATCTGTTGAGCAGGATTTCTTCTTTGTTTACTTGGGCGTCAGAGCCCAAAAGAATGCTAATTGGCTCATTATTATGGGGGAGCATCGGTATCTTGCTTTGTAGATTCCAAATTGCACTTCCTTTGTGGGGTACACAAGCCCTTTTGATGCAGTTTTACTTTGTACTTGGATATTTATCAAGGAATGTGCAATATTTAAACACTACATTATACGATACTATAGTTCATGCTAAAAGCTTATTTATAGCAATGGCATTAGTCGGATTTATTGTTTGTTGTTTGCCATTTGCGATTAGACCTAATGTCTCGACATTAGATTTCTATCACCCGGTTTCATTTTTTATTGGTTCATTGTTAGGTATATTTTTGTGTCTCAGGTTTAGTAATCTGTTAAGTCGCATTAAATGTTATATTGTAGATTTTATCTGTAATATGGGCAACAAGTCATTATTTATCTTAGGATTTCATTTTTATGTCCTTTTCCATCTCTACTTTATAGCAATACCTCTACTGACAAGAATCGGAAATCTATGGAATATAGAATTTACGGGAGAATATCTACGCAATTGTTATTGGGGAGGTACATTATTGGTTATGCCATCAATTTGGATTTCAATGATACTTGGAAAGATATGTATGGAAAGAATAAAGTTCTTTTTTAAGGTTTCATGAAAACAGGTAAATTGGTTGGAATTTATTTATAAAAAAAATCGATATGAAAGTAACAGTTTTAATGCCGATATACAATGCAGAGCGATTTTTGCATGAGTCGATAGACTCTCTTTTGGCTCAGACAAGCAATAACTGGAAATTGATTTGTATTGATGATGGATCTACGGATTCTTCAAAAGCTATTGTTGAGGATTATTGCAAGAAAGATTCACGTATAAAGTTAATTTGTCAGGAGAATGCAGGTCCAGCAGTGGCCCGTGCCCGTGCTATAGAAATTGCTGATACAGAATATGTATCAATTCTGGATAGTGATGATGCGTATGCTCCTGATTATGTGGAGAAGATGCTGGAAAGAGTGGAAGAAACGGATGCAGACAGTATTGTACCTGATGTGGAGTTTGGATATGGCAACACTAAAAAACTGCCCAATATGTTTGTACAGCATCATTTTTCTTCCGACATGATTATAGAGGATGGAAAGAAGGCTTTTGCCATGACTATTCCTTGGCAATTGCATGGTTGGCAAATGATAAGAACTTCGTTGGCGAAGAAATACTATACAGTACAACAGGCATCATACAGCAAATTTAATTCTGATGAGTATATAACACGCTTGTTGTATCTAAAAAGTCGGAGAACGGCGTTGTGTTCAGCGATTTATATGTACCGTATAGATGACTCCTCTATTACCAGAAAGCCATCGTTGAAGATGATGGATTACTTGGTGACAAACGAGAGACTGTTGTGGCTTGCCAAATATGAAAATGTGGATGACACTATTATCGTAAATATATATAATGCTTTTTATGTGACATGCCGTGACATGAAGAAAAAGCGGATTCCACAATTAGACAAAAAGGATCAAGCTGTAGCATATAAACTGTTGAATGACAGTTTGCTTAAGTTTAAAAAGAATTTTAAATGGAGATATCTGAAAGGGGCATCGGTCAGAACAAAGATTAAGTTTGGATTATTTTTGATGAGTATCAGATGCTCTTTAGTTGGGGGGGCACGTTCTTCTTATTATGCAAGTAAAGAAATCCTGCGTCATCTGGCTATACGCAACAAGCAGGTTACAATTATAAGTAATAACTGTTGGGGAGGCTTTATGTATCAGTCTTGTAGGATAAAGTATAATTCTCCTTTTATAGGTTTATATATGTATGCTCCAGAATATATAGCTTTACTCCGTAATTTGAAATATAATTTATCACAACCTCTTCATTTCATTAGTCATGACCAATCAAAATATAAAGATATAGTATCTCCTAAATATATATTAGGTGTTTTAGGAGATACAGGTATCGAAATTGTATTTATGCATTATCATTTGGAGGAGGAGGCTCTTGAAAAATGGAATCGCCGAATGAGACGTATAAATTGGGACAATATGATAGTTAAGTTCTCTGATACAGATTTCGGTTGTTCTGATAATTTGATAGAAGAGTTTGATAAAATGCCATTTGAACATAAGGTATGTTTTACAGCTAAGAAACATCCGAAGTGTAATTCTGTAATATATATGCCTGAATTTAAGGATCAGCCATTTGTCCTTTATGAGTGGGCATATAGTTATAAATATTACGATTTTGTGAAAGAGGCTAATAAAATAATAGATAATGAGAATAATAGATAATTTTCCTTTGGTTTCTATTATAGTTCCTATATACAATGTGGAATTATATGTGAAAGAGTGTATTCTATCTGTATTTGCACAAGATTATCAAAATATCGAATTAATAGCGGTAGACGATTGTGGTACAGATAATAGTATTGCAATCTTAGAGGAACTGTTTAAAAGTAATCCTCAAAATATATCATGTATATTATTGCATCATGATAAAAACAGAGGTTTATCAGCTGCCAGAAATACTGGTACAAAGTATTCTCATGGTAAATATATCTTGTATTTGGATAGTGATGATGCTTTGCAACCTTTTGCCATTTCTCATTTAGTAAATAAAATAATGTCTGATAACAGCGATATTGTTGTTTTTGATTTTTATTCAGATGAGGAGAATAAAGGAATAGGAAGTAATTTGAGCGATAAAGTTTCGTTATTAAAAAATAATGCAGAATGTATCCACGGTTTGGCAGAACTTTGGTTTCCAGTAACGGCTTGGTCAAAATTTCTAAAAAAATCATTTATTGAAAACAATCAACTTGAATTTAAAGAAGGTATTATAAATGAAGATGCTCCTTGGACATTTCAAGTTTGTTTAGCCGCAAACAGTATTGCTTTCTTAAACGAAAAACTTTATTATTACCGATATAATCCTAACTCTATTATGTCAACAAAGAAACAAAAGGACATGAATAAAGCAGGTTTATATACTTTACAGATGATGAAAAGTAAACTGGATGAACGGATGGATTTAAAAGGAAATAAAGATGCTTATTTAATCTGGATGAGGCAAATTGTATTGTTCTACACGAGAGTTTTTAATCATTCTAATTTTAATACGTTTGTGGCTTTTTGCAGCAAATTGGATTATTTAAAAGTTTCTTTTTCAAAACAAATTGTGCCTCCATTATATTATAAATTATGGAATTTAGCATTTAAACTTCCAAATTGTATAAAACCATTATTTTTGGGTTCTATAATAAAAATACACAAAGTCTTATGATTACGATATCTGATAAAAAGGATTGCTGTGGATGTGCTGCATGTGTGCAAAAATGTCCCAAACATTGTATAAGCATGGTTGAGGATTCTGAAGGATTTCTCTATCCTTCTGTAAACAAGGAACAGTGCATTGAATGTGGCATTTGTGAAAAGGTTTGTCCCATGCGTAACATTTCAGAGAAACGCCTTCCTTTAAAAAGTTATGCTGCTTATACTTCCGATGATCGTATAAGATATAGAAGTTCTTCTGGAGGTATTTTTTATGAGATAGCAAAAAATATAATAGCTGATGGTGGTGTAGTTTTTGGCGCAAAGTTTGATGAAAAATGGCAAGTTATAATGGCATATACGGAGTGTGAGGATGGTATTTTTGATTTTATGGGGTCAAAGTATGTTCAAGCAAATGTTTGTGCTACATTTCAGGAGACAGAGTCTTTCTTGAAAGCTAATAGGAAGGTTCTATATACAGGAACTCCTTGTCAGATTGCGGGACTCAAAAAATATTTGCGTAAAGATTATACCAACCTTATTACAGTTGATGTTAGTTGTCATGGAGTTCCTAGTCCTAAGGTCTGGCGAATGTATTTGGATGAGGTCTGTTCTGATGTAAGGAACATATTAGATGTTCAGTTTAGAAATAAGCTGAGAGGATGGAATAAGTTTGGCTTTCAATTATCTTATGAAAAAAAATCTAATCGGTATTGCATTAGATCTGTGCATTGGGACAATGAATTTATGTTGGCTTTGTTGTATGATTTGATTTTGAGACCTTCATGTTATGAATGTAAGGCTAAACATGGAAGAAGTAATAGTGATTTAACTATTGCAGACTTTTGGGGAATTGAAAATCTATTTGCAGATATGAATGATGACAAGGGAATTAGCTTGGTGTTGGCCAAGACTCTTAAAGGAGAAGAACTATTGCAGAAATTGCCAATTTCTAAACATGAGGTTTCTTATGAATGTGCTATATCCTATAATAATGGCTTGAATGGTTTCTGTAATATGCATCCAAAGCGTACTTTATTCTTTCAGAAATTGGATGAAACTAAAGACGTTAAGGGGCTGATAGAGAAAACGCTTAGTCCTAATATCTTTCAATATCTTAAAAGAAGAATAAAAAAATATCTTAAACAACTCTGTAATGGGGGGGCATCTGAATACAAGACCTTTTTGCCTATTATAGACGAAATAAATTTCAGAGGGAAAAATTCTGGTTGGAGAAAATATGAGATAGTTTTTTATTTTAAAGCAGATAGTTTATGAGAATATGCATATTGACATTTGAGTTTAATTATAATTATGGTGCGGTTTTGCAAGCCTTTTCGCTGAAAAAAGTTTTAGAGACTTATGGACACGAAGTTTGTATTATGAATCGTGGGTGGGATGAGTATATTGGTGCTGAAAAAAAACATATTGTCAGGAAGAATATTCCTGGATATCTGTTAGGGCGTTTTTATACATTAAAAGCTTTCCATGATTTTAAAAGGAAATATTTCAATTTAACAGATCCTGTATGTAATTTTCAGGATTTATGCAATAAATCTGATAAGTTTGATGCCGTAATTGTGGGAAGTGATCAAATTTGGAATGATGAAATCTTTCCGATTATGGGATTATATTATTTTGCTGAGTCTTTTCATCATGTTTCCAAGAAGATAGCTTATGCGGTTAGTTTTGGAAAGGATACATTTGTCGTACCAGAAAGATTTAAAAGTAAACTTTTAACTGAACTTCAAAAATTTAATGCCTTATCGGTTAGAGAGATTTCTGGTATAAAGATTCTCTCGGATTTAGGATTTAAGTCGAGTTTAGTATTGGATCCTACATTATTGCTTGCTCCAAGTGATTTTCCTGTTGGTAAACGAAAGCATAATTATAAATATGTTTGTAGATTTCTATTAGATGAAACGCCTATAAAAAGAGATTTTATACGGAAGTTCTCAAATCATCTTAATCTGAAAGAAGTTAACAATTATCTAAATCTTGATTTTTCATTTCCGATTCTAAGAAAAGTTGTCAATAACAAATATATTCCAGTTTCAGAATGGCTAAGTAATATAAAAAATGCAGAATTTGTTTTGACTGATTCTTTTCATGGTATGGTTTTTTCAATTCTGTTTCATAAACAATTTTTGGTTTTCCAAAATAAAAAAAGAGGAAATGCAAGATTTGAAAGTCTTTTGGGGGAATTGGGACTTTTAGACCATCTAATTTCTGAAGACGAAGATATTAATATACAATATAATGTGATTGATTATAAAAAAGTCGATGAAGAGTTAAAGTCTCTTAGAGATAAATCTTTGTCCTTTCTTATAGATGCATTAAAATAATCTTTTCTTAATGAAAGCTGCATTTTATCTGCCCAATAAGGGCTTGAAAAATATAGATTGCTGCGATTTGGAACATGGTAATCCTGGTATTGGTGGTACAGAATATATCATCCAAGCTACCGCTCATTATATTCAGAAGCAGCATCCTCAGCATGTAGAAATTGTTGTGGGTGCTAATGAGATAGATTTGATTTCACCAGATTTAAATGTGGTTAAAATAGCAGATATTAGAGATTTGGTAAATCAGACAAAACCGGATTATTTGCTCTTGAAGTATGAGCCTTCATGGTATGAGGAAGCTCGTAATGCCATATCTGGTACTTCAACGAAGTTGTTAATTTGGGCACATAACTTTATTCCAAGAAAACAGTTGACTACTTTAGCTAAAGATGAAAAGGTAGAACGAATCATCTGCGTGAGCCGAGAGCAGCTGAATATGTATCGGGATCATAAAGCTTTCTTAAAGTCTTCTTATATATATAATGGTATGCCAGTAAAGTATATGAAGACTCTTAAAGCAGGATTACCGCCCATATCTGAACGTCCTCATGAAGTTACCTATATAGGAAGTATTGTTGATTACAAAGGTTTTCATTTGTTAGCAAAGGCATGGCCCGAAGTATTAAAGGCTGTTCCTGATGCAAAACTGAATGTAATAGGATCCGGTAAACTGTATGACCGAAATGCTAAGTTAGGTAGATATGGCATTGCTGAAGAAAATTATGAAAATCAATTCATGCCTTATCTGACGGATGAGAATGGACAAATGTTGTCCTCTGTAAAGTTTTGGGGAGTCCTTGGAGAAGAGAAAAATGATGTGTTGAAACATACTAAGGTTGGTGTTCCAAATCCGTCTGGTGTAAGTGAAACCTTCTGTATTACAGCCTTAGAAATGCAGGCTATGGGTTGTGTGGTCACCACTATTGATTTTGGAGGCTTTAGAAATACGGTCTATTACAAGACTGGAATCCTATATAAGAATACTGATGAGTTGGCTCATTGTATTATAGACCAGCTAAATGCCGAAGAGAATGATATTGAAGCTTTCTATGATTTTATGGAACGACATTTCGCTTTTGAAAAGGTAGCTGAGGATTGGCTGAATCTTTTTAATACCTTGGGACATCAAAATACCCCTTTAAGCTATATAAATGAAACACGCAATAGGTTAATGAGTTTACGTGAATGGAATAGAAGATTGAAAGTAGCATTACCTTTTGGTTATTGCTTACCTACAATAGATTTCTATCGTAGTATTTTACGTAGATTTGGCTTAGTAAAAGATTTTTAGTAATGCAAAACAAGATGGTATCCATCATTTTACCAGTATTCAATGCAGAAAGATTCCTGCCTCAGTGCTTGGATAGTATATTGAGGCAGACTTATCAGGACTGGGAATTGATAGCGGTAGATGATGGAAGTAAAGATGGAAGTATGGAAATACTGAAGTCTTATGAAAAAAGAGATCACAGAATACATATCATCTCTAAGAAAAATGAAGGAGTTTCTATAGCTCGTAATATAGCTTTAAAACATACTCATGGAGATTATATCTATTTCGTTGATTCGGATGATATCGTGATGCCCGAGGCTTTGATGATTTTAGTTAAGGCAATGGATAGTAATAAAGCTACATTTGTTAAGTCAGATTTTTTGCCTATTGATGAAAAAGGAAAACAAGTGTTTATCAATAAGAAACAGGTGATTCGCCGACGCTATGATGGTAAGGTGATGGATTCAGAGAAATTCTTCAAAAAGATTTTGATGAAAGAGTATTTTCTCTGGACTTGTCTGTTCCAAAAGGATATTATTGTAAAGAATCATATTCAGTTTATACCTCATTGCAGACTTATGGAAGATGCAGCTTTTGTAGTAGATTATCTTCTCTATTCTGATAGAAATGTATATAAGGATGCTTGTATTTATGGTTATCGTAAATACGAGGGTACTGTATCTGCAGTCAACAAAGACTATACTGAGGATATGATGTTAATTAAAAGGCATTTGTTGGAATTCCCAAAGTCAGAGCTGCATATAAATTTATTGAAAATGATAGCACGTAAATTAGATGAGAATACTTCATCTACCATCAAAAAAAAGATGACAGCAATTTATCATTATATAGAGAGAATTCGTTTTGCATTCATGTATTACATTTATAAATAGAGAAAATGGATAAATCTTTAAGTTATAATAAAGAAATAATTAATTGGGGATATTTACTCGGATATTTAGGTCTGTTTTTGGTTCTTCCACCTATCATTGGATTGCCAGTCATACTGTATATGGTATGGAAAAAGAATCATCCAAAGTATAGTGATTATTTGTTACTGATGGCATGCGTCGCTATCTACATGGGAGCTATTAATGCAACAAAGCAACCGAGTGGAGACCAGGTTAATTATTATGTGGCATATATGAATGTTCCTGTTCTTGGTTTTTTGAAGTCACTTATTTATATCTATGGCGCCGATTATTACGTTGATTCTGGAAAGGTTAATATTTCTGGAGAATTTATGAATGGAGTCTATAACTATTTGGGGTATTATCTAACCTTTGGTTATTATCCATTATTTGCGGCTTTATATACATTTGTAGAGTATCTTATGATATATTTGGGACTCTACAAGGTGTTTCGTAAAGTACAAATGCCGAAGTATCCGATTGTTTGTGGAATCATTACATTGGCATTCTTTTACTTGTTCTTCCAATATACAATGCAGATTCAAAAGCAGTTCTTTGCTCAGTCCATCATGATGTATGTGCTTGGTTCTTATGCAGAGAAGGGCAAAATGACCATCAAGCTATGGGTGATTTCTTTATGCTCCATTCTGACTCACGCCTCTACAGGCTTGTTCCTTCCATTCTTGTTGTTAAAGCCTTTGCGAGGCCGTTTGAATAAAAAGTGGATGGCTTTTATCGCCTTAATGTTGTTTGCATTTATTCTTTATGGACCACGCATGGCAGAAAATGTAGCATCAAATAATTCTGGTGTTGCAGGATATGGTATGAAACGTTTTGCAGAGTTAGAAGGACAGGCTGACTTGGCCAGCGAATTAGTTATGTCGCAGATATTAGTTATAGCTGTTCCTATGTTCATAATCGTATTCAGACAATTGTGGCTGAAAAGGCATGTTTTTATAGATAAAGCACAAGCTTTTATCTTAAATATCACTTTGTTGTTGCTTTTGTCGGTGGCATCTATGTATAGCAAGCCTTTAGCACAGATTCGTTATTTTATGATGTTATTGGCATTCATGCCATTTGTTTATCCTTTCATTTCTTCGATTGTATCTAAAAGAAATCAATGGCTGATGATGATTTCTTTAGTTATGGTTGTATGGTTCTATGGGAAGTTTAGCTTTATAGTTTGGTCTTATGCATCTGAATGGCAAATATTAGTTTATCCTCCTGTTGGTTTAATAGCAAAAGGTTTTTAATACGAAAGAATAATATGAATAAAATAGCTTTGATCATTCCTTATTTTACGGTTTACCCCCCCATATGGTTAAACCTAAACTTCTATTCTTGTTCTAAACAGAACAATATAGATTTTATATATTTCACTGATTGCGATGAGATTATTCATTTGGCAAGTAAATATTCTAATATTATTTGCCATAAGATATCGTTTGAGGAATATTGTGATAATGTAAGTAAACGTTTGAAAGTTGATTTTCATCCACAGCATGCTTATAAACTATGTGATTTAAAACCTTTTTATGGGTTTATTCATGAAGATATATTGAAACAATATGATTTCTGGGGATATGGCGACAATGATTTGGTATATGGAAATCTTGAGGTGTTGACAAGCGACAATATGCTCAGTTCGTATGATGTTATCACTACCATGTCTGAACGTATAGCCGGGCATTTTTCTATATTTCGTAATAATGAAGAATATCGATTACTTCCGTTCAAATGCTCTCGATGGAAGGAACAACTATTATATGCAGAGCATGTTGGTTTTGATGAGAGCGATTGGGTGAGATTGGTTTTACCTGAAAAACGTTTTTTGACAGCTTTATATAAAGGCTTATTTAAACCATTCATGTCTTATGGGAAATGGGTAGAATTAACCTATCGCCTTTATAGCAATAAGTGGAATCGTAAGTTTACTAAGGAGATGTTTACCACACCTATACCAAAGGATGGTGACGTCTGGACTTACGATAATAAGACAGGAAAAATCATAGCACCAGATGGTCGAGAACTTCCATATCTGCATTTCTTATTCTTCAAGAAAACGAAATATCTTGAAACGGATAAATATTGGAAAGATGATTATTGGAAAATTGACAAAAAAAACGACTTCTCTAAAATAAAAACTATAAGTTTTTCCTTAAATAGCGTACAAAGTGATAAATAAACTTACTACAATGAAGATTTATTATATTGTAGTGCATTGTCATTTCTGCGTTATTGCTTAAACTTAGCAAAATGAAAGGACTACAATGGATTGCAGAACTATATTAGTTTATGAAAAGATAATTTATGCACATTTGTTTTGTTTGTCGTGAATATCCACCGTCTCTTCGTGGCGGTGGTATTGCTTCATATATAAAAGAGGTGGCTCATGGGTTGCACGATGCTGGGCATCGTGTGACGGTGATTGCTGCTTCTGATGATACCCGATTGTCTTCGGATGAGGATGATGAGGGCGTGAGAGTGATTAGACTTTCGGGTGGTGATTTCCTGATTCCGCAGGTGGAAGGGAACTCTCTGCTGAAAAAGTTTAGAATGTTTTATCGGTTCTATGCTTATCGCAAGAGAATCAGAGATATCATTTTAAGCCTCGGGGATGTTGATGTGATAGAGGTGCCTGAGTATGGTGCTGAGGGATATTTCCTCCTTGATATCGGTATTCCTGTCATTACCCGATTGCATACTCCGATGCTTCTGGATCATTATCATTTCTCTCTCCAGAAATTGTCTAAGGACAACTGGCAATACTTCTGGCAGGGATGTAAAGAACTGAAGGTAATGAAGAAGGCTCGGTATATTACTTCGTGCAGTACTTCACTGAAGGAATGGAGCCATAGATTTCTTGGAATTGATAATGATAGGATGAAGGTGATATATAATCCTATCTTGTCTGAGCGATGGTCTTCAAACTCTTTTCTTCATTCTGTAGCTGAGAAGGATGGGAAAAAGCATATTCTTTTTGTAGGAACTGTCTGCGACTGGAAAGGTTGTGGTGACTTGGCTGATGCCTGCAAACTGTTGGCTGACTCTGGTGAAATAGGAGATGTTCAACTTGACTTGGTGGGCAAGACTGGGGCTTATGCTGATGAACAGAAGGCTAAATATGGCAAAGAGAAGTGGTTTCATCTTGTAGGTAAACTGCCAAGGGAGGAAGTGATGAAACGTTATGCCCAGGCGGATGTGGCTTGTTTCCCGTCCTGGTGGGAGAATATGCCGATGGTCTGCATTGAGGCGATGCTCTCTGGAGCTGTTGTTATCGGTAGTAACTCTGGTGGTATGAGTGAGATTATCGAGGATGGAAAGAGTGGTTTCCTGATGACTCCAAGAGATCCGATGATGCTCGCCAATAAAATCAAGGAGGTATGTATGCTTCCTCTGGAAGCTAAAGCAAAAGTGAGAACGGAAGCGCATGAGAGAATCATGCTGAATTTTGATATGAAGGTCATCATCCCGCAGATGGTGGACTATTATCAAATGGTAATTGACAATGATAAAAAACAGAAATAATAATGAAAATTCTTTGGATTTCACCTTGGTTCGGTAATTACCGAATCCCGGTATATGAAAATTTGAATAAGTTGAGCGGTGGTAATTTCTACATTATCTGTTCGCAGGAAAATACTTCTGACTTGGTACGTGAGAAACTGAAGGCTACACTTGGTGACCATGCTGTCATTATGAGTGGAGAGAAGCGTACTACGATGGGTAGTGAGGAAAGCGATTTTGCCAATAGTGCTTTGGTTATCAAGCGCCAGCCTGGACTCTATAAGGCTGTCAAGGACATCAAACCTGATGTTGTGATAACCGAGGGCTTTGGCGGTTGGGCTTCTGCTGGTATCAGATATGCCGTATTGCATCGCAAGAAGCTCTGTATGTTCTATGAAAGAACCGCATACGTGGAGCGTAATTCTCCAAAATGGCGTTCGTGGTATCGTCGTATCGTGGGTACTCCTGTGGATCATTTCCTGATTAATGGTACTCTGACGGAAGAATATCTCAATGAGGGTTTGCATTTTCGGAAGACTCCGAAGGTGAAAGGGTGTATGTGTGCCGACAGCTTTGGCCTTTCTCAGGCTGTAGCTAAGGTTACTGCGGAAGACAAGCAGGCTCTTAGGCAGGAGTTGGGGCTTAAAGATGGGCTGACATATCTGTTTGTAGGCCAGATGGTGGAGCGAAAGGGTATCAAGGAACTCCTTCATGCCTGGAGTAAACATATTGAAACTTATCCGAATGACAATCTTGTCGTGATAGGTAAGGGCATTCTGCTTGATACTATAAAGGAACTCTATGACCGCTTGCCTTCTGTTCATATCTTAGGTGCTATCAACTATGATTTGCTCTATCGTTACTATGCACTCTGCGATGTCTTCATCATGCCAACCTTAGAGGATAACTGGTGCTTGGTGATTCCTGAGGCTATGGCTTGCGGTAAACCTGTGGCAAGCAGTATCTATAATGGCGGTCACTATGAACTGGTGAAGGATGGTGTGAATGGTTATAACTTCGATCCTTTGAAGGAATGTTCTATCTTAGAGACTTTGGAGAAATTCCATCATGCTGACTTGGAGACTATGGGCAAGAAATCGGTAGAAATCGAGAGTGACTTTACGCCTGATAAGGCTGCAAACAGGATCTTTGAGGCCTGCAAGAAAGTATTTGGGAAATGTTGAATGTTAAATGTTGAATGTTGAGTGATTCGGATAGATTATAATAATATGCCTAATGGGGTGGGCAAATGGAATTTTGTTTTGCGGTACTTATTCAATTTGGTTCGTACCTGGTACATCTTTCATTTGCGCTATCCTAGGGTAAAATATCATGGTTTTGTGAGGGTGATGAAGGGTACTCACTTTGCACAGAACATGGATGTGGTGATAGGAAACAATGTGCAGTTTGGAGACAACTGTAATGTGGCAAGCAATGTTCATTTCGGCAATGATGTGTTGGTTGCAGGAAATGTGCAGTTTGTAGGCCGTCATGATCATACTTTTTCTACTCCTGGTGTTACTATATGGGATGGTGAACGGGGCGATAATGGGGTGACTATCATAGAGGATGATGTCTGGATAGGTTCTTCTGCCATCATCATTTCTGGTATCACTATCGGAAAGGGTAGTATTGTGGCTGCTGGCTCTATCGTTACGAGGGATATTCCTCCTTGTGAAATCTGGGCTGGTGTTCCTGCCAAGAAAATGAAAGATAGGTTTGCTGCAGAAGCTGACAAGCAGAAGCATTTAGAGTATCTAAAGGGAAAGGAGGAGAAACGATGAGACAGAGAAATCCTTCGATTGATATCTTGAAATTCTTTGCAGCCCTGCTGATTACCAATTCTCACATAGGTATGTTGTACCCAGACTCTTTAGTAAAGCTCTCTACTGGTGGTGCCATCGGAGACGTGCTGTTCTTCTTCTGCAGCGGTTTTACTTTGTTCTTAGGTAGAGGTGGAGATTTCTTTAACTGGTATAAAAGGCGTATCAACCGTATTTATCCTACGGTCCTGATGTGGGCAGCTATCATGGCTTTTGTGTTTCATACTCGCTTTGGCATGGATTTCACGATTTTGCATGGTGGAGGCTGGTTTGTGAGTTGCATCATGATCTACTATGTTTTCCTTTATTTCATCAAGCGCTATTTTGTGAATCAGCTCAAATGGGTCTTTGCTGCAGTCTGTCTGATAGTCTTAGGCTGGTATTTTACAGAAGACAGTTCTACGATATTCATGTATGGGGCTACCTATTTTAAATGGTGTCATTACTTTCTGTTTATGTTGGCTGGTGCTGTATGTGGCTTAAGGATGAAAGAGAATGGAAACGTTGTAAGTTCTACTAAAGGAAATTTAGGCTTACTGTTTGTTTCATTGATTTTCTTTTATGGTTTGCAAATGGCTGGTACGAAGAATACACTGATAGCTCATTTTCAGGTGTTGACCTTGATTCCTTTGATGGGTATTACATTAAGTATGTATCGTCTCTGCTGTAAGGAAGGGTTGATCAAATTGTATGAAAAGAAGTGGGTACATAGGATTGTGTATTCTGTTTCTGCCTTGTGCTTAGAGATTTATGTTTGCCAAGGTTTTGTTTTCAACACTTCTTGGAATCACCTGTTTCCGTTGAATATTCTCATGAACTTCGTCTTGATAGTTGCTATGGCATACATCGTGAAAGTTTCTTCTAACTGGTTCTCCCAAACATTTAAGGATGGGGAATATGATTGGAAGAAAATGGTGAAGTTGTAATTGTTTAAAGAAATGACAAAACAAGAAACGACATATTTAAAAGGATGGGCTGTCCTTTTTATGATGTTTTTTTTACATTTTGGTTGTGACTTCGTCATGCCTGAGTATCGGTATAGTTGGTGTGGTAATGATTATGCTGGAGCTTTTCAAATATGTGTTCCAATCTTTCTGTTTCTTTCCGGCTATGGTCTGATGGCTGGAAGTATGAACAAAGGATTTGCTGTCTTTGATTCTTTCAAGAAGCAGGTAAGGCGATGCTTCAAACTATTGAAGCATTACTGGATTGTGATAACTCCATTTGTGGCTTTAGCCTTTTGGATGGGTAAGTTTGTCTGGTCGTGGGAATCTCTTATTCTGACCGCTACAAGTCTTCGTTGCGACTGGTGTCCGAATGCTTGGTTTATATCTCTATATATAGAACTTATATTGCTTTTTCCTTTCTTCTTCTGGATTATTAATAGGAGAAATGTAAAATGGAATATTTGCTTTTTATTGTTCTTGGTAGTTGTTACCAAGCTTTTGGGTAAAGTAGGATGGATTGATGCTGAAGGAGGAATCCTTTCCAGACAGGTCAAGATGTTCCTGATAGATATGCCTATTTTTATAGAAGGTATGTTATTTGCAAAATATGCTATTATGCAGAAAATCTTGGCTAAATTCAAGAATGTAAATCCGGGCTTTAACCAGATATGGGGGGGATTTCTGTAGTTTTAGCCTTTGTATGTAGAGCAAAGCTGCCATTGATAAGTGTCACAGAATTGATTCATGTGCCATTATGCCTGTTCGGTCTTTTACTTTTAGCTTCAAGTATATCGCTGATATATAAGGCGATAAGCTATGTCGGTAAATATTCCACAACACTCTGGCTTATTCATGGATATTTCTGTTGGACTTTCTTGCAGCCTGTGATTTTTTCCATTCGTATTTGGCCTTTGGCTTATGTGGTGTTTGTTTTAATTAGCCTCGCATTTAGTATTGTAATAGATAAAGTACGTACTTTAAAAATGTCGTTTTTATAGGCTAAATTCGTTTACATAAACTAAGAAACCTTATTATGCTTAAGATTTTAATCAATGCTTACGCTTGCTCGCCTGGTATGGGAAGTGAGCCTGGAATGGCATGGAACTGGGTGAGCAATCTTGCTAAGTTCTGTGAACTATATATTATCACCGAAGGGGAGTTTCGGGACAAGATAGAGGAGGTGGTGTCTACCTTGGAACAGGGGAAGAACATGCACTTCTATTATAATCCGGTGTCTGAGGAAATCAGGAAGATGTGCTGGAACCAGGGTGACTGGCGCTTCTATAAATATTATAAGGAGTGGCAGTGGAAGACGTATCTCTTGGCAAAGAATATCTGTAAGGTGGAGAAGATGGATGTGTTGCATCAACTCAACATGATCGGATTCCGTGAACCAGGGTATCTGTGGAAACTATCACAAGAGAATGGGGTGCCGTTTGTTTGGGGACCTGTCGGTGGTCTGAAACAGTTTCCTACGGCTTACCTGCAGGGTGCTGGCTTGAAGATGAAAGTATTCAACCGCTTGAAGAACTTTCTGAATATCTGGCAACTGAAGCATGATAAAAGGGTAGGTGAGGCTTTCAAGACTGCTAAGGTTCTGGTTAGTTCCATCCCTGACTCTTATCGTGCCATCAAGAAGTATAAGGGTTTGGAGTCGGTCGTCATTCCTGAGACTGGCTGTTTCTTATCAGAAGATATTCCTACGGAGCGATTTGACAATCAGGAGTTTCATGTTATGTGGGTTGGGAAGTTCGACTTTAGAAAGCAGTTGTCTCTGGCATTGAAGGCTATAGCCATGACAGGTAATCTTCATATTGTATTGGATGTATATGGTGGTGGTTCTGATGATCAGGTAGCTGCTGCTAAATCATTTGCAGACTCTTTGAGTATTACTGAAAAAGTGGTATGGCATGGTAATCAATCGAATGAGGTTGTGATGAATGCGATGCGAAAGGCTCAGCTTTTCTTCTTCACCAGTGTGAGTGAGGATACTTCTACTGTTGTGCTGGAGGCAGTTAGCAATCGCTTACCTGTCCTTTGCTTTGATGCCTGCGGCATGTCTGCGGTTATCGACGATAAGGTTGGTAGGAAGGTTCCTCTTTCTTCTCCTTCTCAGTCGGCTCGTGATTTCGCAACTATCTTGAATGAATTTGAAGGAAACAGAAATCTGTTGAAACAAATGTCTGAGAACTGCAAGCAGAGACAGATAGAATTATCTTGGGAAGAAAAGGCTAAGACCATGGTAGGGTGGTATGAGAAGATAGTAAAAGTATAATATTTGAACATTTTATAAGTGGATGCTATGGGAAAAGGTAAACTTTTAAGTAAAGTTCCTTGTAATGATGACTTGTTTGAAGGTGGAGCTCATCGGAAGCTGGCTATAGAAATTTCCGATGAGATACGCAATGATGATAATTGCACCATTATAGGTATTGATGGAGGATGGGGTTCTGGTAAATCTAATCTTGTTGGAATGATACAAAAAGAACTTTCTGTGGGTTCGAATGGTGCCAAGTATCATTTCTTTACCTATGATGCATGGGGGCATCAAACTGATCTTCAGAGAAGAACGATTTTGGAAGAACTTACTTCTGACTTAGTGAAAGGGCAAACGCCTATCTTAGATGAAAATAGTTGGAAAGATAGTTTGGAGAATCTTTTAGCAAAGAAGAAACATACGAGTACAAAAACGATTCCAGCAATAGGAATAGGTACTATCGTGAGTTTGTTCACTATCTTATTGACTCCTTTTGTTACTCATCTTGCTTCTTTGGTTTCTGTAGAATGGTTAAAGCAAGCTGTTCTAGTTATACCTTATGTCGCAGCTTATGGCTTTTTCGGGTATCGTCATTATGGAAAGATGAAAGATAAATACAAGCAAGATTTTACATGGGAAAAATGCCTTTCTGAGTTTTTCTTAATTTATAAAGACGATATCAAAGAAGAGACAAAGTTTGAAACTATTTCAGAGAAGGAACCTTCTAGCAGACAATTCAAAGACTGGATACATGAAATAGATAATGGTCTGAAACAAAATAATGACATTGTTTTGATTTTGGTAATTGACAATATGGATCGATTGCCAAAGCAAAAAGCACAGGAACTTTGGGCAGCAATTCATTCTTGTTTCTCAGAGGAAAAGTATACTAATATAAGAATAATAGTTCCATTCGATAGATTACATATACGTAATGCCTTTCAATCTGAGAATTTGGTTAGATTGTGTGATGGTAAAGATAATGCTATTACTGTGTATGGTGATGACTTTATTAATAAGACGTTCTACATAGTCTATACTGTTCCACCTCCAATATTGTCTGGTTGGATGCATTATTTCAAAGATAGATGGAAAGAAGCTTTTGGCAATAGTGCTATTGTGGATCATAGTGTTTTGCAAGTATATGATATGTTGACCAAAGAGCAAAGTCCTCGCAAAATTATTGCTTTTATCAATCAGTTTGTCACTATTCGTAATTTATGTGATGAGAGAATTGAAGATAAATATATCGCATTGTATATCTTTGGAAGAAGTAAAATCATAGAGAATCCTCTTGAAGAGATATTGAATCCTTCGTATTTGCAAGGATTGAATTTTCTGTATTCTGATGATGAAAACATGGCAAGCAATATATCTTCTTTGTATTATCAACTCTCTTTGGATAAAGCTATGGATGTGGTCTTTACAAGAGAAGTGACTGCAGAGCTGGATGATAACAACGTGAAAGTTCTTGATCAATTGAGAGGAAATGCAAATTATTGGGAAATCTTGAATCATTCAATAACTGAGGTATCTAACATAGAGAATGCAGCCTTGGCATTGGAGAAGCATTTCGGAGATAATAGTTCTCATGAAGCGTCTTTAATATGGGATGCATTATATAGAAGAAGTTGCCCCGGAAGCGCAACACAAGATAAACAATACAAGGAATATCATGGTATTTTACTAAAGCATATATCGGAGAAAAAGGATTATTATGCGCACTTGATAACTGTTTATCATGCTAATATCTATGATGGCTTTGATTTGCAAAATTACATCAATGGTATTGATAAATTACATGAGTTTATTTCAGAAGAAGATAGAAAAACATCGGACCGTAAGACAATTATTTCACCAAAACAATACTTGCAATTAGTAGAAAATAGAAAAGACAATTTCGGTGAGTATGGTCTTGCTGTAGATGATGAGAAAATGGATGATTACCTTGTGAATTTAGATGTAAATAAACTCGCAGATATGAAACTCTATCCTTTATTGAAAAATGAGGTGAAACTTCCAAAATATACTGAACATATTAAACAGTTGGTTACTGATAATACCTCGAGCTTCTCTATAGAAACTAAACTTCTTTGTAGATTGAAAGAATTAGTCGTGGATGATAGACCGATTGATATCTCTGTCTATATTAATGATAGTGAAATTTATAATATGCTCAATGCATTGTCGAAAGATGACGAATTGTATTCGGATGTTTTGGCTATGGCTATTTCTCGAAACTCTAATAATAGTACTATACGTAGTTTCTTGCTGAATAGTATTGGTACTTTGTCTGAAGAACAAACAGAGAAAGTTTCAAGCTGCATAGAATACTATATTTGTTATGGCGATTTGTTGCTTCAATTAGAAAACTTTAGTGCTGTGCCGTATGTTGCAGATGTTGCAAGAAAACTGACGACAAGTAGGTATGGCGTTTCAACTATGGATGTAAAAAAGGCATTGGTGAATTATGATACTATACATGAGAACTTAAAATTAGAATCGCAAGTCATTCTTACTAGATTCAACGATTGGAAAGAATATATTTCTTCTGTAACGTTGGAAGATGTTCCATCGTTGTCTATTAGTCTCGTTGGGGATATGAAGAATTCCTCGGAACTTCAAATTTCTAAGCATTGTTTAGGAATGGTCGAGGAATATCTTGAATCTCTAGATCAAGAAGCATGGAAACATAGTCTTGTCTCTAATGACTATAATTTTAAATTGTTGTGCGTTTATCATCCAAAGTCACTTGCGTTCTATATTGATGCTTTCAAGGAGATTATGCGTGGTTATGCACTGGGTAATTCTGATACTTCGATATCGAATGAATTGACAGAAAAAGCAATCACGATTTTGAACGATATGGGATATGATTGTTCTATAGTCTTCAAGGAAGTGAGAGATATCTTTGTTAATAACTCTTGTGTCAATAAAGACAAATTGAGGTACTTTGGTAAATGGCTTTTCTTGTATGGTAATTTGGAAGGCTCTAAAAAGTCTTTGAATAAGATTCTACGTTCAGAATTTTTGGATGACCCTGAAATTCTGAAATTAGTATCTGAAAACAAAACTGTTGTAAAACAGATCATGAAGAAAACTGATGATACGTCTGACTTTACAAATAAGTTATCTGCTTTGACTAGACAACATGAAGATGACGATGGGTTAAAATCCTTATGCTCTTATTGGGGAATTGATATTGATGGAAGTAAATGATTATTCATGTAGCTAAAGATTCCATTCTATCTTGCATCTTGTATAATGAATAATTGGATTTGTTCCCAAATATCGTTATCTAGCATGAAGTAAGGAATAGCTTTCTTGCTATCCTCTGCAAAATAGAAAAACAGATGTTTGATGCCTGGGACATCAGCATATTCGTAGGCTTCGATTTTCAAAATGTCGATGCCTTGCGACTGAAGAGCCGCAAGGAGTTGTTGACGTTACTTTTTCGTAAGTTGCTTATACTTCGTAAATATAGTATTAAGGCGGAATTAGCTTCATTACCAGAGGGCAAATTGCTCATTAACACAATAAAAGCGCACTCTTTTAACACCGCTAAGAAGGATCAGCTTTTTGCTGATGCCCTGACAAATGGCGATGTGTTGATTCTGGATGGTGTGAGCATCGTAAAGGCGTGCAAGTGGATTAAGGCTTAAAGTCAGCCTAAGGAAAGAATAGCTGGCTGGAATTTGTTCTCTTTCGAAATGAACAAACTGAAAAAAAGTGGTACGGTGATGTTCATGGGTAGTTCGCAGAAAGTGCTTGACTTGATTGTGAAGCGTGCTTCCGTGGATTATCCTCACCTGAAGGTGGTGACTTATTCGCCTCCTTATAAGCCTGAGTTCTCGGATGAGGACAACAAGGCTATCATTGATGCCATTAATGCTGCCAACCCAGATTTGCTTTGAATCGGTATGACGGCTCCTAAGCAGGAGAAGTGGACGTACTCTCATTGGAATGAGTTGAACATTCATTGTCATGTGGGTACCATCGGTGCCGTCTTCGACTTCTTTGCTGGTACCGTGAAGCGTGCACCTATCTGGTGTAAGGAGCATGGCCTGGAATGGCTCTATTGCTTGATTAAGGAGTCTAAGCGTATGTGGCGCAGAATATCTCGGTAATACTTTGTTCCTCTGGAACATGGTGAAAGAGGCGTAGGGGTTCTAAAATCATCCCGTCCTTCTTTTTTTGATAAAGCGGGCTGCACTCGGCAATTTGAAAGCGAGCTTTCATTGCGCTCATTGGCACCGCTTTTTCCCATTAAAGAAGGCTTCACCTCTCTTCTCGGTCTTCTTCAATAGTCTTTACGACCCCTTCGGTTCCCCTTGTAGGGGACAGAAACGTCGCTCAGAACCATTTCATTCTATGGATGGCGGACCATCAGAGGTCTTCGCCATGTGGTTGTGCGGGATGGGGGATTGCAGACAAGGTGGATGGCGCATTGCGTAATTTGCTGATAACTTTCAGATTTTCTGCGATTTTCTTGGTGATTTCAGGAAAAAGATATATTTTTGCGGAAAAGTCTAACGTTTAAAATTATAGGTTATGGCAATATTAACTATACAGGTGGAAGATAATAGTGTTATGGCTGGACTCAAGAAGGTTCTTGAGTCTATGAATGGTGTTGTGATTATTCCTAATCATCAGAAAAGCATGTCTGGGATAGAAGAAGCAATGGATGATATTCGTCATGGTAGAGTGACAGAGTATAAAAGTGCTGATGATATGTTTGAAAAGTTGGGAATATGAAATACAGAATCATAACTACCAATCGATTTGAAAAGGATGTAAAACGTTGTAAAAAACGTAATTTTCCAATGGAAAAGCTAAAGAAGGTAATTCGCTTGCTTGAAGAGACAGAAAAATTACCTTCTGAATATAAACCGCATAAACTTTCTGGGCAATATGCCATATTATGTCAGGTCTACTTCTTTAATTGTTGATGAGACAAAATCGTATATCCCAATGTAAGTTTTCTTTAAGGCATTGAACTAATAGATTCGTAATTATGACGAATTAATCCATTACTTGGACATTCCTGAGATGCTAATAGACGACACGGATACAGAGAGATTCATTCGTGACATGGTGTTGGGCAAGAAGTCTTGTTTGTTCTGTCGGGACTTGGATACCTGCAAGTGGGCAGCTATGAAGTACTCGTTGTTTGATGTCTACAAGGTGTTGAATAAACATCCAGAGCGTTGGCTCTGTTTGTGTTGAAAAACATAAAAACAGCGTCAAAGGAAAGACTTTATACTCTTCTTCCTGAGTTTTGGGAATAATATAAAAAAACGAAATACAAATTTAGTCAAATCATGATATAACCTTCATTGCCATTCTTATTAAAAATAAAAAATATGAATAAAGAAGAATTTATAAATATACTCAAAAATAAAAAAGGAGCTCCTTTTTTGTTTCTTGGTTCCGGTTTTTCTCGACATTACTTAGATACTCCGCAATGGGATGGAATATTACAGATGTTTGCTCCTTACAAGTTAGCACAGTATTATTCTAAGCTGAATACGAATTCCCTGATCAAGGTGGCTACTGAGATTGCGAAAGATGTTACTGATGAGTTTTGGAATTTGAATGAGAATGATGAGTTCAAGAAAGCTGTTCAAGATTGCATTACAGATGCTAGCTCTGTTCTTAAATTTAAAATTTCAGATTATCTTAAAAAACAATCCTTACAAGATTTTCCTGAAGAATATGAAGAAGAAATACATATCCTGGGAAAATTAAATATAGATGGTATTATTACAACAAATTGGGATGATACAGCTGAGAGACTTTTTCCTCATTTTACTCCATACATTGGACAAGAGCAATTGATCTTTTCTTCCACATATAGTGTTGGTGAAATATACAAAATACATGGTAGTTATAGAGATCCTAAAAGTCTGGTACTTACTGAAGACGATTATGATGATTTCAGTAAAAAAAATCCATATTTGGCGGCTAAACTCATAACGATCTTTATTGAGCATCCTGTAGTTTTTCTTGGTTATTCTATGTCTGATTCAAATATTCAAGAGATACTGCAATCAATTGTAGCTTGTTTAGATAATGCGAATATCCAAAAATTGCAGGATAACCTCATATTTGTAGAATGGTTAGCAGATGAAGATTATTCTATAACAATAGAACGCCAAGATATTATGATGGCGAATAAAGTGAATTTGCCAGTTATCAAAATCAAGACACATAGCTTTAAGGAAGTTTATAAACTCCTTCAATACTATGAGCGTTCTATTCCTGCTAATGTGCTTAGAGAATACAAAAAGCAATTCTATGAAATTGTTCAGTCTGAAAAACCTGAGAAGCAGATATATGTATTGCCATCTACTGAAGTTGATAAGGATAAAACTATTCAAGTTGTATGGATTTGGAGCAATTAATAAATTCCGTTCAGCAGTAGGCTATAGAGGTATACAAGCAGTTGAATTATTAAAGGATGTGTTGTCTGATAATACTGATTTGAATGCAAAACAAGTGTTGACGGATGCTTATCCTCAACTTACAAAGACTTCTCCTAAAGCATTTATCCCAATTTATAAATATCTATCGAAAGTAGGAATAAATAGTGATCAGAATTACTGTGGGAATAAATTGGGGTTGAATTATGCTTTAAGAAAAGGAAGTGACTTTCAATCTTATAATTTTTCTGAAGAAGAAAAAACGAATGGTCTCCAAGAAGTTATAGAAAAATATAAAGGAAAGGATGTATGGAAGGCTGTAGCTCTTATACCTTACTTGAATATAAATGAAGATGATTTGCCGATTCTTTGTAATTTTATCAATAAAAACTTTAATGATTTTCTGATAAAACACAACAATTATTCTACGTATATGAGAAAATTGATTTGCTTTTATGATTGGAAAAAATATGGTTGGGAGTAATATATATGGATATGTCTGTATTAGTTATTAGGATATTATCAGCGGAAAGTTCTTCCGTTCATTAGATATTTGAAACAAAGGGTAAGGTTTATACTTACCTCAATCCTGTATCTTATCTTACGGCTTTTCGGTTCCCCTTACAAGGGGCAAAAAACTTCTTTACCATCAATGAAGGCTCTACCTTTCTTTCCAAGCCTCTCTTTTCTCTGGAACGATTGTTTGTCGGCTGGCGCGTCTGTATCGTTTCTCATCGCCCTTCAGGTATATCATCAGAAATGTGGTAGTCTCCCGTTAGGGGGCTGTGGATTTACGCTCCGCAGTATAATAAGGTTCGACCTTATTTGCTGGGATTAGTTATGGAGGTATTGGCTTATGCGTCACCATGATACCGATTAATAAATACTGTTACATACAATAAATAACAAAAATGATGACTATGTATATTAAAATTTGGGTATTTGTATTATCAACATTGGCTGCCATGCTAGTGGGTGGATTGATAGGTTATCTATGTCGTTTAGGAATTGGTAATCTGTGGAAATGTTTGAAATCTCTTGGAGTGAGCATTCGTAACCGCTTGGTGGATTACTGGTATGTCTTGGTCTTCCTTGTAACCACGATATATGTCTTGTCGAATTTCAAAGTTTGCATAGATTTGTCGTTTACAGAGGATTTTAATGGCAATAATCTTATTTTTCTATTTTGGCTGGTATTGATCATATTTCCAATGTTTGAGAGTTTCGAGGGCTTTGGTATCAGTATCAAGAAAAGAAAACAAAAGAAAACGGAGGACTTGTTGACCATGGAATACCACAATAGTCTGGTAGGTGCTCAAGAGAAAGGAGGTAATGATGAATAATGGTATGTATAGGGTTATCAATGAGGGGACTTCTCTTATGGGTAACCCGAATCTGAATGAGGCTATGTTTCTGACCTGGCTGGATTATTCAAGAAAAATGTTAGATTTGGTATGTAGCAATACTTTTGTTAGATATCAATATGAGTCATGTGTCTACCAGATGATTAATTCTCAACTTTCTCCTTATGAGAAATTAAGCAAATGTATTGATTGTCTGATAAGGATGATGCCAATTATGTAGTGGATTTTTAAGCTTATGCTACGTTTACATATGCAATATGAGTGAATGTTTATAATAACCCACCAGTCCTCCCTTTATTGATAAAGTTGGCTGCACTCGGCAATTTGAAAGCGAGCTTGACTCTGCACTCATTTGTACTGTTTTTTCCCATTAAGGGAGGAGCCACCTCTTACCTCGGTCTTCTTCAATGGTCTTTACGACCCCTTCGGTTCCCCTTGTAGGGGACAGAAACCTCAGAGGAAAAGAGGAAACCGCTTTTTCCCGTTGCTCTAAACCGCTACGCTTTAAGGTTGGCGGGGCATCAGATCCCTCGCCAGGGTTATTTTAGCGGGGATGAACTCGCAGGGAGAAGACTTGCTAAAACCAATCTTTGTAAGGGATGGGACTCCATGGGGCTGGTATTCGAATATGGTTCGTGGTGTAGATAAAAGTATGGAGATAGTTCACTTGGTTGCTATTTCGTTGTTGAGAAGCGCTGTTAAGTGCTTCTCTGCTCAAAGAAGAAGGAACTGAGATTTAAGGAATTTGAAAAATAAAAATAATATACAATGATAATTAAGAAATTTGAGAATGAGAAGATTGAAATCTTCAAGACTGAAGAAATAAACAACCATACTGTTTCTGATGAAGAAATTAATGAGAAATATATAAGTGGTGAAGTAAGAATTGTTACTGAACAGGCTCGGTATCCTTTGGATACCATCTGTGCGATGCTTAATTCTGGTAAGTATCAACTACGCCCTGATTTTCAGCGAAGAAGAAGATGGGATCGTTCAAAGCAGTCTAGGCTTATAGAGTCATTTATAATGAATATACCTATACCACCTATATTTTTGTATGAATATGAGTTCTCTAAATATGAGGTTATGGATGGTTTGCAAAGATTAACGGCAATAAAGGAATTCTATGATGATAAGTTTTCTTTAGATGGGCTTGAGTGTTGGAAAGAGCTTAATGGAAAAAAATATAGTGAACTACCTCTTGAAATAAAGAGTGGTATTGATCGTAGATATTTGTCTTCGCTTATACTTTTGAAAGAAACAGCAAACTCTAAAACCAAGGCTGATGAGATGAAGCAGTTAGTTTTTGAAAGGATTAATAGTGGTGGTGCAAAGTTGGAATATCAAGAATCAAGAAATGCGTTACATTCTGGTAATTTTAATGATTTGGTAATCAATTTATCTCGTAATGAATATTTTTGCAAAATCTTTGATATTCCTATATCTGAAGAAGAAACGGATGAACTTGCTAATAATACGATGTATAAAACCATGGCGGATGTAGAAATGGTTGTTAGATTTTTCGCTATGCGTTATGTTGATGAATATGAAGGAATTTCTTTGAAAGTGTTTTTTGATAAATTTACAGATTCTGCAAATATGCTTCCAAAATCAGTTTTGGATGAATACCAAAATGTTTTTGAACAAACAATAAAGCTCGTTTTTGACATTTATGGTGAGCAGGCATTTTGTTTGTATAAACAAGTTTCAGGAAAACAGCAATGGTATCTTACTCGTAATCCTAAAAAGACGATTTATGATCCTGTGATGACAGTATTATCCCAAAAATTGGAATATGCCGATTCTTTTATACAAAATAAAAAAGGTGTTATGGATGCAACAATAGAACTTATGAAAAATCAGCCTGATCTATTTAATGGAAGAAAGGGGTCTAAATCTGATATAGCAAAAAGAATTGATGTTTTTGATGAAATGTTTAATAAATTTATTCAATGATAAGACATGCTCTTCAAATATTCCATAATCAGCTTGATAAATTACTTAATCACCTTCATATCTTAGAAGGCTTTGATTTTGTTTGTGAGGAGATTCTTGCAAGTTTTTTATCAGATGATGTTAAAAGTCATGCAGCCTCTGTTCTACGGAAAAATACTGATGAGAAAATCTTCGACTATAATGCTAATATTATTAGTCTTTATGGTTATTGGGAGCAATATATAGAATCTGTTATCAAGGAATATCTTGCAGAACTTAGAGGACTTAATTCAAGTAATGATATAAAAAATCAAACTATAGGAACCAGATATAGGAATTCTATAATTGATTTGTTCCGGAAAATTAATGGTAATAGTCCTAAGTTTAAACATTTGACAGATATCAGCTTAATAAATGCGATGTATATTGGTTGTAGCCAAAAGCAAAATGATTATATTCCAGAAGCTTTTTTCCAGAGCGGTGGAAACTATAATTATTTGGAAACTTCTGATTGCCTGAAGCGCTTGGGATTAAATTCTATAGATAATGAGTTGAAACTTTATCCTTCTTTGAAAACTTATTTTATGAGCCAAGGTCTATCGAATGATATAATTAAAAGTACCAGTCCCACAACGTTATATTCTAAACTTGATAATATTGTTTCGTATAGAAACGAAATTGCACATGGTGGATCTAATGGAAGTAATCTGTTGAGTATCGAAGAAATAAAAGAATATATTGTTTTTATAAAATCATTTGCTTCTTCTATTACCGAATGTCTTAATGATGATATTCTATCCGTTAAATGGTCTCTACGAAAATGCAATCCTATAAAGGTAAAGCATTTCTATGATCGTTTGCATGTTTCAGAATTAAGTAATGGTATTTTTTATATAGATAAAAACAAAGATGTGTTTTGTTATAAAGGTACAAAGAGTATTCCGCACTATTTATTTGTGAAAATTACAGATCTGCGTATAAATGATATTGTTATAGATTCTTCTGAATATCTGTCCTTAGATTCAAATGATAAGTTAACAATCATGTTTAATGAAGATGTTAAGAATGGATGTCTGTTGAAATTTGAAGAATAAATGATGTATGATGAAAAAATATTTCAAATTAGAAAGATTAATTTACATATTTGAGTCCATTTTGTAAAGTGGGTTCGCTTTAAATTAAACAATAGCCTTAATCGTAAGTATTCTTTAATAAATAAAGAAGGTGAATCATGAACTTATGACACACCCTCTTCATCTTATTCTCCATAGTCCAATATCTCCATCATTTGTGATGCTGTCACAACTTTTGGAGTCTTGGGGAAATGCTTCAAGTTACCAGTAACAAGGAAAGAGTCTTCTTCGCTCAATGCAACTTCATAGAACACTCGGTCGTCTTCATCAGGCATGTCGCCATCGTAAGGAAAACGTGAGGAGTCAATGCCATTAATTTGGATAAAATACAGTAACCTTTGTATGTCTTTGTCTGCCAAATGAAATTTTGAACGATGAAGCACCTCGGAATATTCTTCTATGATTTCATCATTGTATAAGGGCTTGATTTTTCCTGCAAAAAGGCTGTTGATAACTCGGCGTGTTGAGGCAGTGGCATTCTTTGTGATAAAAGCAGACACAAAAATGTTGGTATCAATAACTGCGTACACCATTGCGTTCTTTTCTTAATCGTCTGACTTCTTTTATCTCTGCATTGATTTCATCAAGAGACATTTCTATGTTGTTTTCTCTTGCCGTCTTGCACATGTTTTCAAAAGCTTCTATTGCCTCGTCTGTAACCTTGTCTTCTTTGCTTTCCTTTGCTTTGATGGCAAAAGGAATACTTCGTGTGCGGATTACCGCCTTGACAAATACATTGATTGCTGCATTTGCACTCATGCCAAACTGCTCACAGAGGCTGTCGAACATAGCTTTCTGTTGTGAGTCTATTCTGACTGTCATTGATGTCTGTGCCATAACGTTATCTGTTTTAATTAATATTGATTGCAAATATAGGGCGTTTTGATGTGAATTGTATGACTTATGACTTCTTTTTATCAAAGTTTAACAATAAATACTGAAGTTTCTCATGTGGTTTATGTACGGGCTGAAGGCCCAAAAGCTCTTAGCCCAGGGCAGCGCCCTGGGTATAATGGCAATCGGCAAGGCGCCCTGTAAGGGCAAAAGCCTTAAAATGCACCTAATAAAAATGGAAAATCCGTCGCGATATGTAAAGCTTTTGCCCTTGCAGGGCGCCAGGTTTGCGACCCACAAAAACCCAGGGCGCAGCCCTGGGCTAAGAGGTTCTGCCCCTTCAGGGCGTGCTGCTTATATGGGCTTCTTGCCTTCAGGGCGTGCTGCTTGCGGGCGCTGCCCTGGGCTAGGAGCTTCTGCCCCTTACCTTTGCTTTACCCTTCGGCCAGCGATTTTCAATTTCCTTCGGCCGGTGACCGTTGGTTCAGGGCGTGCTGATTGCTCGCAACTTGCAGGAATTGCTGTTTATGGGAACGCAGGGATACGATGCTGTTGTCCCTTAACTTCCCGAACGAGCGGAGGGAGTGATAACTTCTTTAACTTCTATAACTTAACTAACAGCTATAACTTCTATAACTTAACTTCTGTAACAGAAAAGATGTAAAGGTATGACAGATTTATATTTTCGATTTATTCAATTTAGTTTGGGACTTTATGAGGGCACAGAGTTTCTTGATGGAACGGAACTGAAGGGGTTCGACTGGGGCGCTTTCTATGAGTTTGCTAAGGAACAGACACTGATAGGGGTTGTGTTCGAGGGAGTTCAGAAACTGCCTAAGGAGACTGCGCCACATCTGCAATTACTGATGAGCTGGTTTGCCTTCAGCCGAAAGATTCAGCAACGTAATGAGGTGCTGGACAGGGCTACTGTGGCGCTATACAATAAGGTGAGGGATGCGGGGTATCCTTGCTGTATTTTGAAAGGGCAGGGGAATGCCGTGATGTATCCTAATCCTTCGGCAAGGACGCCTGGCGATGTGGATATATGGGTGAATGCTGGGCGTGAGGAGATTCGGACTCTCGCTCACTCGCTTGTGAAAAATACGAATGGGCAGGTGGATGATGAGAGTATCAACCATATTGGGCTTACCGTCAATGGCGTTACCGTGGAACTGCATTCTACGCCTGGTTTCATGGCTAACTTTGTTTATAACAGGAGGCTGCAGAAGTGGCTGAGGAGGAATGTCGATGCACAGTGTGGTAACATGGTGGAACTGGTGCATGGCGATGGTGCTGTCGCTGTTCCTACGCCTTCCTTTAATTGTGTTTATCAGCTTTATCATCTCTACCATCATTATTTCTATGAGGGTGTGGGATTGAGACAGGTGGTGGATTACTTCTTCGTGGTCAGAAAATGGAATGTGGATTGTGAAAAGTTAAGTTCCTTGCAGAGGGAGTTGAAGCTTCTTGGATTGTGGCGGTTTGCTGGGGCTATGATGTTCGTTCTGCATCAGGTGATGGGGCTGCCGGAGGAGATGATGATTGCTCCGATGGATGCAAAGAGGGGACGGATGCTTCTTGATGATATCTTGAATGGTGGCAACTTCGGACATTATGACAAGCGGATGGATTTGGGACATAATCTTAATAGATTGTGCCGGGATTTCAGGTTGTTGAGGTTTTATCCTGCGGAGGCGCTGAGTGAACCGGTGTTTAGAGTGTGGCATTGGTGCTGGAGAAAAAATAATTTATAATGTTCACAACGAACATTATAAATTATTTTTTCTTTTTTGATAAAGCTGGCTTTTCGAAAACCTACCCGTCCTTCCTTGAACCTTAAAAGATCTTCGAAAACCCACCAGTCCTCCCTTAACCTTAAGTTTTTTCTAAAATCAACCCGTCCTTCTTTACCATTAAAGAAGGCTCCACCGCTTTCCCCAAGCCCCTTTCCCCTCAGGGTACAGGGGATGTACCAACCGCCCTACTCGGTGCTCAAACCGCTTCGCTATAAGGTTGGCGGACCATCAGAGGTCTACGCCAGCAGCGGAGCTGCGGTTTGCGGGATGCGACCGCCTTGCTGAGTTTACTGCTTGCTCGATGCTGAGTTTACTGCTTGCTCGATGCTGAAAGGCTGCTTGTTCGAAGCTGAAAGGCTGCTTGCTCGTAGCTTACGGCTTGCTGAGTTTATTGCTTGCTGAGTTTATTGCTTGCTCGCTGCTGAAAGGCTGCTTGCTCGCTACTTGCTGAGAGGCTGCTGATACCCTGCAGAAAGGGTGGCTTTAGCCGCCCTATTCCTGTAAATCTCGTTTATTCAGAACAGCAGGAATGCTTCTCGAATTGCCTTTCCCTTCGGCCGGCGACCGTTGGTTCTTGATAAAAATTGCCTTTTCGTTCGGACGTTCGGACGGACTTGATGGATGGGAAGGGGATAAAAAAATCCGGGGCAGGGAAGCCTCGGATTTTTTTATGGTGATTTGGAAGGAGTTAGGGAAGGGATGAGGTTCGATAACTCCTTGAGAATCGCGCGGATTAAGCCTTGAAGTTATCCAGAGATTCGGGAGTGAAGTTCTGGATGTATGCGGAATGACCGAGGACTTCTTCCTCTGCCATGCGAACATATACGTTGGCACTCTTCGCAAACAGCTCGGGTGACTTGGTGGCGTCGTCGAGGATGAGGAGAGACATCACGATGTCGCCAGTCATGTTGTAGAGACGGCGGGCCAGGAAGTCGTGAACTGCCTGGTCGTTGGCTTCCTTCACCTTGTTGATGGCTGCCTCGTAGAGGTCTGCCAACTTGGCTACACGGGCCTTCAATGCCTTCAGATCGTCACTGACCTCGCTCTCCAACATCTCCTTGATGATGTTGAGGTAGGTGCCGTTGGTGATGTAACGGATGGCTGCTACTACCTGCAACTGGGTGGTACCCTCGTAGATAGAGAAGATGCGGGCATCACGGAACAGGCGCTGGCACTTATACTCCATGATGAAACCGGAACCTCCGTGGATGCTGATGGCATCGTAGGCGTTCTGGTTGGCATACTCTGAGTTCATACCCTTGGCCAATGGTGTGAAGGCGTCGGCAAGACGGGTGTACTTCTTCATCTCCTGACGCTCCTCGGGAGTGAGCTTGCTGTCGCGGGCGATGTCTTCCAAAGCCTTGTAGATGTCGACATAGCGGGCGCAGCAGTAGAGGAGTGAACGACCTGCATCCAACTTGGCCTTCATTCTTGACAGCATGTCGTAAACGGCTGGGAAGTTGATGATCTTCTCGCCAAACTGGGCACGCTCCTTGGCATAGGCCAAGCCCTCGTTGTAAGCTTCCTGCTCTACACCTACACTCTGTGCGGCGATACCTAAACGGGCGCCGTTCATCAGTGCCATCACGTACTTGATCAGACCGAGACGGGTGTTGCCGCAAAGTTCTGCCTTGGCATTCTTGTAAACCAACTCGCAGGTTGGTGAACCATGGATACCGAGCTTGTGCTCGATGTGACGAACGGTGACGCCACCATCACGCTTGTCGTAGATGAACATTGAAAGACCACGACCGTCCTTGGTGCCTTCCTCTGAACGAGCCAGTACCAAGTGGATGTCGGAGTCGCCATTGGTGATGAAACGCTTCACACCATTCAGACGCCATGTGCCGTCCTCATCCTGTGTGGCCTTCAGCATCACGCGCTGCAAGTCGGAACCTGCATCTGGCTCGGTCAGGTCCATACTCATGGTCTCGCCTGCGCAAATGCGAGGGATGTACTTCTGGCGCTGTTCCTCAGAACCGAACTCATAGAGGGTGTCGATACAGCTCTGGAGTGACCAGATGTTCTGGAAACCTGCATCGGCTGCAGCGATGATTTCTGAAGCCATAGAGAAAATGGCGTTTGGCAGGTTCAAGCCGCCGTAACGACGTGGCATGGACAAGCCCCAGAGGCCTGCTTTGCGGGTGGCATCGAGGTTCTCGAATGTCTTGCTGGCATAGATCATGCGGCCATTCTCCAAGTGTGGACCTTCGAGGTCGACATCCTCAGAGTTGGGTTCGATGATGTTGGCTGCCACATCGCCGGTAATATCCAGCAGTCGCTTGTAGTTCTCAATGGCATCCTCGTAGTTGACAGGTGCATCTTCGAACTGGTCTTTCTCTACGTAATTGCGTTCCTTCAAGTCCACAACACGCTTCATGAGGGGGTGATTGAGATGAAATTCAATCTCAGGGTGATCACTATAGTAATTAGCCATTTTGCTTTTCTTATTTAAATAAATGTGTAAATGGTGCTACTTGCAGCTTACTTGGAATTCTGCTTGTAGTACTTGATGAGCTTGGGGACGACGTCTTCGACATTGCCGTTGATGACGTAGTCGGCAATCTTGTTGATTGGAGCATCAGAATCGTTGTTTACAGAGATGATGATGCCTGAATCCTGCATACCGGCGATGTGCTGA
>OIWT01000739.1_pt1 | contig 43988 bp, 44 predicted proteins | sample 1587701 | NCBI WGS metagenome assembly OIWT01 (sample SAMEA3888904, study PRJEB22519) | human gut metagenome | biome: human gut; feature: human-associated habitat; material: faeces | place: Denmark | collected 2009 | reverse complement strand
CGAGTATTGCGACAGGGTGTAACAAAAGCCTTAAAGTACCAATAGAGTTTGGTGAAACTACAATTTTTGCGCCAATTATTTCTTGCGCAAGAGAACCGCGAGGGAACGAGGATACGCAGTTCGGATATTGTTACCATAATCCGGATGCGAGTAACAATCTCTTCACTTCCTAACCCCTAATATTGTGCCCTGCCCCGTCGGGGCAGGGCATTTTTCTCTAATACACCTCTTATAATGAAGGAGGATTTCGCTATGGCGAACAAAAAAGCAAAGCGTGCGCCAAAGGCGCTCAATATCGCGCTGGTGGTGCTCGGCGCGGCGATAATCGGGTTTGCGGCATGGGCTGTTGCGAACGCTGTCGGCGCCGAAAAGCAGCCGGAGGACATTTTGAACAGCGGAAATATTGTTATTGAGCCTGTGGAGGCGCCGGAAATTGAGGATAAAGCCTTTATGGACGGGCTTGTTACCGTGGAAAAGGTCGGCCGCTACGCCGGAATTTTCGTTGAAGACGGCAGCGACGAAATAGTTTCCGATGTTTTCGCAATAACCGTTGTGAACAATTCCGACAAAATGCTGCAATATGCTCAGGTCGTTATCACCTGCGGCGGCGAGGAGTACACCTTTGATATGAGCACCATACCCGCCGGTGCTCGTGCTCAAGTGCTCGAAAAGAACAAAAAAGCCCTCCCGGAGGATCTTTCCGGTGCTCAAACGGTGCTCACCACCGTGACGGAGTTCCAGGAAGCGCCGTCCACATACCCGGAGGTGTTTGAGCTTACACCTTTTGAATACTCTGTAAATATTAAAAATATATCCAAAAGTGACATAAGCGGCGATGTGTATGTGTACTACAAAACCAAGGTCGGCGACCTGTATATGGGCGGAATAACCTATCGCGCAAAGGTGACTGACCTTGCCGCGGGCGAAGAAAAAAGCGCATATGCAAGCCATTTTTACGGCAGCGACAGCGAAATTTTGTTTGTGACCTATGCTAAGTGAGTTTTACGAATTAGGCGGAACGCTTTTCCGCATAGATTCCGAAGAACCGCTGCTTGAATCGAAGTACACCGCGCCTTTTGTCTGCGCCGGAACAAAAACGCCGGATTTTGTTATAACCGTGGGGTATTCCGGCGAAAAAATGCAGAATGGCTTTTCAACCGCGAACCGAAGCGGCAGCAGCGTTAGGATTGAGTTTGCCGAAAGTTACAGAGGAAAAATTTCTGCGAAGAACGCCCTTGAGGAGTCGGGGATTTTCCGTATGCTCGCCGAGCACGGCGGAGTGGTGCTCCATTCCTCGTACATAATCACGCAGCGGAGCGAAGCCTTGCTTTTCTCGGCGCCCAGCGGCACAGGAAAAAGCACCCAGGCGGAGCTTTGGCGCAGCTACGCCGGAGCAAAGGTTATAAATGGCGACAGGGCGCTTGTTAAAGCGGAAAACGGCGTTACCGCAAACGGAATACTGTTTTCGGGAACCTCCGGAATAAGCGAAAATGTAACTGCACCCCTGCGCGCGATCGTGCTTTTGCGCCAGTCGGAGAAAAATGAAATCCGCTCCGTTTCCGGCAAGGAGGCATTTATGCGGCTGCTGCCCCAGTGCTCGTACTACCCCGATGAAGAAGAAAATCTTCGGATTGTAACAGGTATTCTGGCGGAGATAATTTCCGCCGTGCCGGTATATGATTTCGGCTGTGTGCCGGACGAAAGCGCGGTTTCTGCGCTCAGTGAGGTGCTTTATGGAAAATAACAACACAGAGCCCATGCTCTCCCGCTATCTGCACTCAAAGGGCTGCAAGCTGGGGCTGCCGGTTTCCGGCAACTTCGAGCTTACTCCGCGATGCAATTTTAACTGCAAAATGTGCTATGTTCACCTCTCGGAGGAGGAGCAGCGCCGCCGGGGAAAGGAGCTTTCCGCCGATGAATGGCTTGCCATTGCGGAAAAAGCGCGGGATGCGGGCATGGTTTTTCTGCTGCTCACCGGCGGCGAGCCGCTTGTGCGGCAGGACTTCCGCTATCTTTTGGCGGAGCTTAAAAAAATGGGGCTTATGGTTTCGGTAAACAGCAATGCTTCGCTGATAAACGGCGATTGGCTTGAGTTTTTTAAGAGCGAGCCGCCGTTCCGCTTCAACATAACCCTATATGGCGCGAGCAACGAAGCCTATGAGCGGCTTTGCGGTCGTCCCGCCTTCGATAGGGTGGTGAAAAATATCCGCGCCCTTAAGGAAATCGGCATCGGAGTCAAGCTGAATGTTTCCCTTACGCAGTACAACGCCGCCGATATGGAAAAAATATACGAAATTGCGGAGGAGCTCGGCGTTCCCATGCAGCTTGCCACCTATATGTTCCCGCCCATTCGCCGGGATGAGGAGCTTGTGGGGCAGAACGACAGATTTACCGCCGAGGAAGCGGCGCATTACAGCGTGGAATGGGATAAGCTGCGCTTCGACGGCGAGCAGTTCCAAAGGAGAGCGGAGGCAATTCGGGACGGAATTTGTCTTCCTGCGGAGGACGTTTGCGACGGCGCTCCTGGGGAGGGCATTATGTGCCGCGCCGGACGAAGCTCCTTCTGGATAAACTGGCAGGGAGATATGACCCCCTGCGGAATGATGACGGAGCCTGCGGTTTCCGTGCCGGAGCTGGGCTTTGACGAGGCTTGGGAGCGCACAAAATCCGCCGCCGCAGCCATAAGGCTGCCCTCGGAGTGTGTTTACTGCAAATACAAAAACGCCTGTCACGCCTGCGCCGCCATGTGTGTTACGGAGACCGGCAGGTTCGACAAACGCCCGGATTATGTTTGCAGAATGACCGAAAAATCCGTTCAACTGACCCTTGACGAATACGAAAAGAGGAAGAAAAGTGAAGATTAAAAAGGAGCTTATCAAGCGAAATATCGCCGGCGACGTAATTTTGGTTCCCGTGGGCAGCGCTTCGCTGGATCTAAAGGGGCTTATCACCCTGAACGAGGCGGCGGAGGTTATTTGGGACGCGCTTCCCGAAGCAGAGTCCGCAGACGACCTTGTAAAAGCCATTACAGAGGTTTACGACGTGGACGCCGAAACGGCGGCGCAGGATGTCAATGCGCTGCTTGAAAAGCTACGCGAGCTTGATATTATTTGATGCAAATGGGGCTGCCGAAAGCGGCCCCATTCGTAAAATTCACAAAAGCTTAATAAAAAAGCCGTATTTTTGAAACGGCGAGAGAATATAATCTATTCTTAACACAGCGGCTTGCAAATAAAAGAAGAAAGGAGATGAGAACTTGGTGACTTTCGATGAAATCAAAAACAACGAAGCAATCAATACCTACATCAGGAAGGCAGATCAGACCCTAAGCGAGCTTGGATTTACCGAGCATAACTTTGCCCACGTGGGAATTGTCGCGGAAAACGCGAGCTATATTATGGAAACTCTCGGATATTCCGAGCGCGAGGTGGAGCTTGTGAAAATCGCAGCGTACCTCCATGATATCGGCAACCTTGTGAACAGGGTGGACCATTCCCAAAGCGGCGCCGTTATGGCGTTCAGAATTCTTGATAATCTGCATATGCCAGCAGAGGAAATTTGCGACATAGTTGCCGCCATCGGCAACCACGATGAAGGCACCGGACGCCCGATTAGCCCTATGGCTGCAGCGCTTATTTTGGCGGATAAATCCGACGTTCGCAGAAGCCGTGTTCGCAATAACGACCCGGCAACCTTTGATATTCACGACCGTGTGAACTACTCCGTAAAGAAAGCGGAGCTGAAAATCAACGAAAACCACACCCTGATAAAGCTCAAGCTGAGCGTAGATACCCGCTACGGTTCCGTTATGGATTATTTTGAAATCTTTATGAACCGTATGGTGCTTTGCCGCAAGGCGGCGGAGAGGCTTGGACTCCAGTTCAAGCTGATGATTAACGAACAGCAGCTTATTTGAAAGGACCGCGTTTGCGGTCCTTTTGCTTTGTTTTAGGTGGCTGCGTGCTCAAAGCACGCTTATTTTTTTGCGAAGTATTGACAAGTAAACTTGGCAGTGCTATAATTATGACAAGAAAACTTGGCAAGGAGGCGATAGAATGAACAGAGAAGAAATTTTGGAAAGAAGCCGAAAAGAGCATAAGAACAGAGATTTGGCGGAAATGGAAGTGGTATATAAAGCGAGTGTCCATGCGGCAAGAGTGGGAGCGCTTATATGCTGCGTGCTTTCCCTGCTGTCCTCGGTGCTTGCGCGAACGATGATTTACAGCCCGTGGGTCATATATTTCAGCATTATAACCACACAGTGGCTTATTCGCTACATTAAAATGAAGCGAAAGAGCGATTTGGCACTGACGGCGGTATTTTTCGTGCTTGCGGTTTTGTCGTTTGCGGGATTTATCGGCCGCCTTTTGGAGGCGCGGGTATGAACGAAGAACTAAAGCTGAAAAACCGCCTGAAGGAAGCGCGCGCCGAGGCAAATCTCTCTCAAGCACAGCTTGCGGAGATGGTGGGAGTTTCGCGGAACACCATAAGCTCCATAGAAACGGAGCAGTTCAGCCCCACGGCAAAGCTTGCGCTTATTCTCTGTATTGCTTTGAATAAAAAATTTGAAGAGCTTTTTTACTTCGAGGAGGCTTAGCATGGATGAAATAATACTTCTTGTGATGGGGCTGCTCATATCGGCTATGGGAATTGTAAATATATGCGGAAATGTGAGCACCATTCATTCCTACAACCGCAGAAAAGTAGCGGAGGAGGATATTCCGAAATACGGCAGAGCGGTTGGCATCGGAACGCTTATAATCGGAGCGTCCCTTGTGGCGGCGTATGTGCTGACGCTGTTTGAGTGTGATATGGCGGAATATGTAATTATTCCCGCCGCGGCGGTAGGACTCGGCTTTATTATATACGGTCAAATAAAGTATAACAAAGGGATTTTCTGAAGCAAAAGCGAAAATTGCTGATAAAAACGACTGCGTGCTTTGAGCACGCAGTCGTTTTTGCATATTTATAACTGAAGCTCCGCCGAAATGCGGCTTTCGCAAAATTACATTCCCCAGATTTTCTCGCAGTATTCCTTCACGGTGCGGTCGACGAAAAATTCGGGTGCGGCGGCGATATTCATAAGGCTCATTTTGAACCAGTGCTGCTCGTCGCGGAAAATGCGGTCGGCTTCGTCCTGAATATCCATATAGCTGCGGAAATCCGCCGCCGCCATATAGCGGTCGTCGCCGGAGATCATATTCGCAAGGTCGGAGAAATCCTCTCCGGCGATGCCATGGCGCATACGGTCGAGGACGGCGCGAAGCTCTCCGTCGGCATTTATAAAATCGAAGGGGCTGTAACCGCGGCGGCGCAGGTCGCGAACCTCGTCGATGCTCATACCGAAGCGCATGAAGTTTTCCTCGCCCACGGCGTCGAGAATTTCTATGTTCGCACCGTCCAAGGTTCCCACGGTGACGGCGCCGCCGAGCATAAGCTTCATATTTCCGGTACCGGAGGCCTCCGTTCCCGCAAGGGAAATCTGTTCGGAAATATCCGCCGCGGGCATAAGCAGCTCGGAGGCGGTAACGCTGTAATTTTCCATAAAGCAAAGGCGCAGTCTGCCGTAGTTCGGATTTTCCGAAAGCTCCTTGCCTATGCACCAAATAAGCTTGATTATGCGCTTCGCAATATAGTAGCCGGGGGCGGCCTTTGCACCAAAAATAAAGGTGCGGGGGCAAATATCCGCATTGGGGGTTGCGTCAAGGCGGTTCATCAGCGCAATAATACGCATGGCGTTGAGGTGCTGGCGCTTGTACTCGTGAAGGCGCTTTGCCTGAACGTCGAAAATCGAGGACGGGTCAAGCAGCTTGCCGCAGACATCGAAGCTCTGCGCCGCAAAAATCTCCTTACGCAGGCGCTTGACGGAGGCAAGCTCGCTGAGCACGGCGTAATCATCGGCGTGATTTTTGAGCATGCTCATTTTTTTGTAGTCGTGCTCAAAATCTTCACCGGAATATTTCTTCACAAAGGCGGTAAGCTCCGGGTTCGCGCAGCAGAGCCACCTCCGCGCGGCAATTCCGTTGGTTATGCCGCAGAAGCGTTCCGGAAAAGCCTTATACATGGTGGAGAAAACGCTGGTTTCCATGACCTTGACATGGTGCGCCGAAACGCCGTTTATGCTGTGGCAGCAGTAAACGCAGAGGTTCGCCATATATATCTGATTGCCGCTGATAATCGCCATGCGCTCAATATCCTCGGCGGAAAAGCCTCTCCTGCCGAGATATTCCCGCTCGCGGCGGTCAAGCTCCTTCACAATGGTGAAAATTCGGGGCAGTAGCGCACTGAACATGGGCAAATCCCAGTGCTCAAGCGCCTCCGGCAGAACAGTGTGGTTTGTATAGCTGAAAAGACGGCGGCAAAGCTCCTCGGCGTTTTCCCAAGTGAAGCCGCATTCGTCAAGCAGCACCCGCATAAGCTCCGGAATGGCAAGGGTGGGGTGGGTGTCGTTGATATGAACGGCGGCCTTCTCCGGCAGGTTTTCCAAGGTGCCGTATTTGGCAAGGTGGCGGCGAACTATGTCCTGAATGGTGGCGCAGCAGAGGAAATACTGCTGTTTGAGGCGAAGCAGCTTGCCCTCCGGATGACTGTCATTGGGGTAGAGAATGGAGCTTATGGCGCGAGCCATAGCCGCCTTGCGGAAAGCCTCGGGATAAAGTCCCCGGTTAAACAAATCCATATCCGGCAGGGGAGATTCCGCCCGCCAAAGCCGGAGCTTCGACACATTTTTCGCACCGAAGCCGGGAACAAGTATATCATAGGGAACGGCCTTGACGGTTTCGCAGTTTTTCATCACCACATGGTGGAAGCCGTCGTGCCAGGATTCCTCGATTTCTCCGCCGAAGGTTACATCAACAGCCTTTTCCGCCTGTTCGGAAAGCCAAACCTTTCCGCCGGGAAGCCAATCATCGGGCTTTTCGGTCTGCCAGCCCTCGCAAAGCATTTGGCGGAAAACGCCGTATTCGTAACAGATGGAATAGCCCATGGCGGGCTTGCCGATGGTGGCAAGTCCGTCAAGGAAGCAGGCGGCAAGCCGCCCCAAGCCCCCGTTGCCAAGACCTGCGTCAGGCTCCTGCTCGTAGATTTTTTCCGGGGAAACTCCCAGGGAGGAAAGCGCCGCTTCAAAAGCGTCCTTTATGCCGAGATTGTAAAGGTCGTTGCGCAGGGAACGTCCCATCAGAAACTCCATTGACAAGTAGTAAACCTGCTTGTCACCGTGATAGGTCTGCTTGGAGCTTTGCTGTGCCAAAAGATACCGCACCGCGGTCGCCGCCGCGGAATATATATGGGAAAGCTCCGCTGTTTCGGGGGTTTCGTTAAAGTCGTCTCGCAGAACCTCGACTATTTTGGTACGGCAAAAATCAACGCTTTGCATTTTTGACGCCTCCTTTGATTGATAAATATATTATATTACAAATTTTCCGATATGGCAATAAAAAAAGCGTTCCAAAGAAAAACTTCGGAGCGCTTTTGCATAAATATGCGATTAGTCTCTGACTTTGTCGTCGATTTCGCGGCGAAGCTTTGCAATAACCTCATCCACGGACATGGCGCCGAGGTTTTCGCCCTTTCTGTTACGAACGGAAGCAGCGTTTTCGTTCTGTTCACGCTCGCCGATTACGAGCATGTACGGAGTCTTTTGAAGCTGTGCTTCGCGGATTTTGAGCTTCATGGTTTCGTTGCGGAGGTCTGCCTCTACGCGGATGCCTGCGGCGTCAAGGCGGTCGCGAACTTCCTGAGCATAGTCGTTGAAGGCGTTGGAAATCGGGATGACGGAAACCTGAACAGGAGAGAGCCAAAGCGGGAACGCGCCTGCAAAATGCTCGGTGATAACGCCGATGAAGCGCTCGACGGAGCCGAGAACAACACGGTGAATCATAACCGGGCGGTGTTTTTCGTTGTCTGCGCCGGTATATTCAAGCTCAAAGCGTTCGGGAAGCTGCATGTCGAGCTGAATGGTGCCGCACTGCCAGGTTCTTCCGAGGGAGTCCGCAAGGTGGAAGTCAAGCTTCGGACCGTAGAATGCGCCGTCGCCTTCGTTGATAACATAGTCCTTGCCCATTTCTTTGATGGCGGCTTCGAGGGTTTCGGTGGCAAAATCCCAATCCTTTACATCACCGATATGATCCTCCGGCATGGTGGAAACTTCGATTTGGTAGCTGAGTCCGAACACGGAATACACCTCGTCAAAGAGGCGAACAACGTTTTCGATTTCGTCCTTCATCTGATCCCATGTCATAAAGATATGGGCGTCGTCCTGAGTGAAGCAGCGAACGCGGAAAAGTCCGTGCAGCGCGCCGGAAAGCTCGTGGCGGTGAACCAGACCAAGCTCCGCCATACGCAGGGGCAGGTCGCGGTAGGAATGAGGCTCCAGCTTGTAAACAAGCATACCGCCGGGGCAGTTCATGGGCTTGATTGCAAAGTCGGTGTCGTCAATGACGGTGGTATACATATTCTCTTTATAGTGATCCCAGTGGCCGGAACGCTCCCACAGGGCGCGGTTGAGAATCATAGGGGTGGAAATTTCCACATAGCCGTATCTCTTGTGAACCTCGCGCCAGTATTCAAGCAGGGCGTTGCGAAGAACCATGCCATTGGGGAGGAAGAACGGGAAGCCGGGGCCCTCATCAAGAAGAGCGAACAGACCAAGCTCCTTGCCAAGCTTGCGGTGGTCGCGCTTTTTGGCTTCCTCAATGCGGGTAAGGTAAGCTTCAAGCTCGTCTTTTTTGGTATAGGAAATACCGTAAACGCGCTGGAGAGTTTTGTTCTTTGCGTCGCCGCGCCAATATGCGCTGTTGCACTGGGTAAGCTTGAACGCCTTGATAGTTCCGGTGGACATAAGGTGGGGACCCGCGCAGAGGTCGACAAATTCGCCCTGACGATAGAAAGAAATAACCTCGCCCTCGGGAAGATCCTCGATAAGCTCAACCTTGTAAGGCTCGTTTCTCTCTTTCATAAATGCGATTGCTTCCTCCCTCGGCAGGGTGAAGCGCTCGATTTTTTCGTTTTCCTTGACGATTTTCTTCATTTCCGCTTCAAGCTTTTCAAGCACATCGGGGGTGAAAGGCTCCTCGGAGTCGAAGTCATAGTAGAAGCCCTCGTCAATGGCGGGTCCTATGGTGAGCTTAACGTCCGGGAAAAGGCGTTTTACCGCCTGCGCGAGAACATGAGATGTGCTGTGCCAAAACGCCTTTTTGCCGTAGGGATCGTCAAAGGTGAGAATCTCCACGGTGCAGTCGTTTTCAATGGGGGTGCGAAGGTCGCAGCCCTTGCCGTCGATTTTTGCGGCGCAGGCGACTCTGGCAAGACCGGCGCTGATGCTTTCTGCAATTTGATAGGGGGTGACGCCGTTTTCGTATTCGCGAATATCGTCACGAAGCTGAATTTTTACCATATTATTTTATACCTCCTGTATAATTACGAATTTATTTTACAATATAAAAAGCGCCGAGGCTCCGAACGCAAATAAAAAAAGCTCCGCCCCAAAATAAGGGGCGGGGCATACTTGCTCCACGGTTCCACCCTTGCTTGCACGGGCAAAGCCCATGCGCTCGTCGGTCTGCCTTAACGCGGCAATACGGCCTGTTCGCCGAGGGGCTTACAGACACTCCGGGGGTGGTAAATCGGCGGCTTCAAAAGGCTTTTTTCAGAACAGATGAAAGCCCTCTCTGGTATGAAGCGCAGCTTCTTCTTCCTCATCAGCGTTTTTTAATATATAAGCAATAATATCACAACAAAATGGCGTTGTCAAGCGGTTTTAATCAGTTTTTGAAGAAGAAAGCCACGGTATCGAAATCCGCCGCAACGGTATTGCTCCCATAAAGGCTGTACTGCATATCGCCGTCGAACCATTTTTCGTAAAATACTCCCTCGCCGCAGTCCTTTACGGTATCCGGCTCAACAATATCGCCGAGAAGCCCCTCCGCAGTATAGACGCCGGAAATATCCCCGGCTGATTTTGCCGCGCGAAGAACATATTCTGCGCCGTCCACGGAAAACCTGTATTCGCCAAGCTCCGTTTCGCCGGAAAAAACCGTGTATTTTTCCTCCTCGGCGCCGTCAAGGCTTTTCATAAAGCAGCCTATGCGGGAATTTATCTCATCCGCAGAGGCAACCTCCGTCATGGGATTGGGAATTTGATTGCTCTCTTTGCCGGAGCTTTCGCCGCTTTCGTCCGCAGGGCAGTCAATGTTTTCTGCGGAGCAGGAAACACAGCTTAGGGCAAGAAGCGCCGCCGCCGCAAGGGCGGTGATTCTTTTGAATTTCATATAAAATCTATCTCCTTTATTGAAATTTTAGTTATGTATTTGCTTCCTTACGAATACACAAATATAGTGGCAAAAAAGCCGTGTATTCTTGCGCCTTTGGGGAAATTTTTATAAAAAATCCGACAAAAAATCCGTTTCCGGAGGATATAGCAATATAGGATTATAATACTTCAAAATATATAAAGTGGCTTTTTGTGAATTTTCTATGGCCGAAATGAAGAAAAACGGCGGCAAAGCTTCATATTCGTTCAAAATTCCTTGACAGCCGCCCGAGAATATTATATTATTATAATATCTGTGAAATATACTTTATGTGTATTTTGCGTTTAATATATAGAAAGGACATACAAGCCACTAATGGAATATCTGACCTTTGTTAAAGGCCTTAACATATTTTCCGGAATGAACTCCGGGGATGTTTTGGCCTGCGTGATCGTTGGTATCATTGCTTTGGTCGTTGGTTTGGTAATCGCGTTCCCTCTGGGTGTTGCATATAGACGCAGAGTTGCGGAAGCAGAGCTTGGTTCCGCCGAAGAAGAAGCAAGACGCATTGTAAACGAATCAATCAAAACAGCTGAAAGCCGAAAAAAAGAAGCACTTGTTGAAGCAAAAGACGAAATCCACAAACTGCGTACCGATGCGGAGCGGGAAGTAAAAGACCGCCGCGCGGAGGTTCAGCGTCAGGAGCACAGACTTCAGCAAAAAGAGGAATCCCTCGACAAAAAATCCGATAACCTTGACAAAAAAGAAGACCAAATTCAGGAGAAGCTGAAGACTGCGGAAGCACGCCTTACTGAAGCGGAGCAGCTTAAAAAGAGCCAATTCGATATGCTGGAGCGCATCTCCGGCTACACCGAGGAGCAGGCGAAAGCGCAGCTTCTCGCCGATTTGGACTCGAAGCTCACTCACGAAAAGGCGCTGCGCATAATGCAGTACGAGCAGCAGTATAAGGACGAATCCGAGGATAAGGCAAGAGAAATTCTCGGAACGGTTCTTGCCCGCTGTGCACCGGACTACGTTGCGGAAGCGACCGTTTCCGTTGTGCCGCTGCCCAGTGACGAGATGAAAGGCCGCATAATCGGCAGAGAGGGCCGCAATATCCGTGCCATCGAAACCATTACCGGCGTTGACCTTATCATCGACGATACGCCCGAAGCCATTGCAATTTCCTGTTTCGACCCTGTCCGCAGAGAAATTGCCCGCCTTAGCCTTGAAAAGCTTATTCAGGATGGAAGAATCCACCCTGCAAGAATTGAAGAAACCGTTGAAAAAGCTCGCCGCGAGGTTGATGCAAAAATCAAACAGGACGGCGAAAGAGCAGTGCTTGAGTGCGGCGTTCACGGCGTTGCGCCTGAAATTGTGCGTCTGCTTGGCAGAATGCGTTACAGAACCAGCTATGGTCAGAACGTGCTCCAACACTCTATTGAGGTTTCTCAGCTTTCCGGAATGATCGCCTCCGAAATGGGCGGCGTGGATGTGAATATGGCTCGCCGCGCAGGTCTTCTGCATGATATAGGCAAGGCGCTTACTCATGAAATTGAGGGCAGCCATGTGAGCATAGGCGTTGACGTCGCAAAGAAGTACAAGGAGCCGGAAGCAGTTATCCACGCCATAGAAGCGCATCATAACGATGTTGAGCCTCGCAGCGTGATTGCATGGATCGTGCAGGCAGCGGACGCTATCTCCGCCGCAAGACCCGGTTCCCGCCGCGAAAATGTGGAAAACTACATCAAGCGCCTTGAGAAGCTTGAGGAAATTGCGAACTCCTTTCAGGGCGTTGACAACTGCTTTGCCATTCAGGCGGGACGCGAAATCCGCATAATCGTAAAGCCGGAGGTTATCGACGACGACCGTATGGTGCTCCTCGCAAGAGAAATTGCGGAGAAAATCGAATCCGAGCTTGACTATCCCGGACAGATTAAGGTTCACCTTGTGCGCGAAAGCCGCGCCGTTGATTACGCAAAGTAATATTTACGCAAATTTATACAGAAAAGCCGCATCGAAGGATGCGGCTTTTTTGCTTAATTTCGCCACCCGTAAAAGTGGATGGATGTTTTTATCCAAGGCAACAAAAAACGGCGGGTCTTGCGACTCGCCGTTAATTTCGATTTGTCAGCTTGCTCAAAACTAACATCTCTCTTGCTCTGGTTATATAATACGGTTTGAATATGGCACTTTTGTGATGAAACGGATAACGCACGGTTACAGTCTAAAGCCAGTTTGGTTAAACATCCTGCAGGAAAGGTTACAGAATGTCGAAAATGAAAAGCAGCAGCAAAAAAGCCGGTCATCAACCGGCTTTTTTGAAATATTAGAAAGAAAGTAAGGAGAAAAATTCAGAATGGATTGGCTTATCAGGGCGAAGCAGCCTTCGCCCTGATAAAAGTGAGGAAGTTTATGACAATGAAAAAACTGTCTGTTATTTTTGAAATTATTGATAATTATACACCACACAAGTACACTTGTCAATACTGTAAACACACTTTTCGTAAAAAAGTTCAATCCGTGGGTTCGACGGGCGGCTCGAGCGGCTGCATGGAGCGGATTCCGTCGATGTGGATAAACCGTGCCGCGGAAATTTTGTAGCTTGAAAGCGGGCGGCAACTGCAGTCGTAGGAGTGCGCGGCGACTCGCAGGGTTTCAAAGCTCGGACGGTCGCCGTCAACGGCGGTTATCACCGGGGTGTGCTGCCAATCGTCCTCGTCGAGAATGAGCTGGCAGAGGTCGCCGGGCATAACCTCCGAAAGCTCGACCTGCCGCCCGTAGGGACCCACTCCGGAGTTGTTTGTCAAAAAATTGAACAGGTACTTAACGCCGGTCCAGGCGGGGGCACGGTCGTTGACGCCTATGTAGTACCAGCCGAAGGTGGGCGTAAAGTTCATAACGCCCCCACCGGCAAGCAGACACTGGCTTGCAAAGCTTGTGCAGTCGCCGCCTATGGCGCTGAAATCGTAAAATTCCGGGTTGCGAAAGTACGCCCAGCGGTTTGCGTACTCCACAGCTGCGGCACGATTATAGGGAATCTCAAAAAGCATCATATATATTCCTCCCGAAAATAAACTTGCTATATTCTATGCAAAGAAACTGCGTTTGCGGCGATAAAAGAACAAATTTGAACTAAAATCTGTTGCTATGCGAAGCAAAAAGATATATAATTATAATATTGATTATAACTTTTAAGGAGGAAGAAAGATGGATCAGCCTAAAAAGATAAAAATAGAAATAGCAGGCAGCAGCTATACAGTTATGACCACCGAGCAGGAGGGTTATGTGCGCGATTTGGCGGACGAAATTTCCGCGGATATCGCCGGGCTCAGCGAAAAGAACCCCGCTCTTTCCATGAACGACGCTCTGGTGCTTTGCGCTATTGCATACCTTGACGAATACAAAAAAGAAAGCTCCAACAGCGACCACATTCGCTCCCAGCTTAAAGAGTATATCGGGGACACCGCAAAGGCGCGTATGGAGGTTGACGAGGCAAACCGCCGCGCCGATAAGCTTCGCAAAGAGCTTGACGAAATGAGGAAGAAATATGGAGTTTGATGTAAAAATTAAAGTTCTGCGGGAGGGCGCGGCAGTTCCGAAAATCGCCACCGCAGGCTCCGCCGCAGCGGATCTTTGCGCCTGCATAAACGAAGAAATCGTTATCGCCCCCGGCAAAACCGCACTTTTGCCGACGGGCTTTGCCATGGCAGTGCCACAGGGCTTTGCGGCGTTTATTTTTGCCCGCAGCGGGCTTGGAATAAAGCACGGAATTGCTCCGGCGAACTGCGTCGGCGTTATCGACTCCGACTACCGGGGCGAGGTCTGCGTCGGGCTGCACAACTATTCCAAAGAGGAATATACGGTGAACCCCGGCGACAGAGTGGCTCAGATGGCAATTATGCCTGTTGCCGCAGCGAACTTTGTCGTGGCAAAGGAGCTTGACGACACCGACCGCGGAGCGGGCGGCTTCGGCTCGACAGGGAAATAAAGCAAGGAAAACAAAAGCGGTGCTCAAAATGAGCACCGCTTTTTCGCATATAGTGAATTTTGAGCACGGTTGGCGCAAGCTTGAGCACTGCCGTGTGATGAAAAAACAAGTCCGACAGAATCGGACTTGTTTTTTCATCATAATTAAGCGAAAACTTCGCTTATAATATTACTTGATAACCCCGAGAAAGCGGGCGACCGCCGCCACCGGGAAGCCCATAATGGTGTAATAATCACCGACTATGCCCTTGATAAGCAGCGCGCCTGCGCCCTGTATGCCGTAGGCGCCCGCCTTGTCAAGGGGTTCGCCGGTGGTAACATAGCGCTCTATAAGCTCGTCGGAGAGATCGTAGAACTCAACATCTGCGCTCTGAACGAAGCTGCGTGTTTCGCCGTGCTCAACCACGGCAACGCCGGTATAGACGGTGTGAGCTTTGCCGGAGAGGGCGCGGAGCATTTCCGCAGCTTTTTCAGGGGTTTTCGGCTTGCCGAAAACCTTGCCGTCCCGTACAACAATGGTGTCGGAGCCGATTACGATGTCGCTCGGATGCTCCTTTGCCACAGCCTGCGCCTTTTGCCTTGCAAGCAGGGCGGGAATTTCGCAGGGCGGGGTTCCGTCCGGAACAAATTCGTCGCAGCCGGAAACCTCGCAGACGAAATCCTTCGTAATTAAATTCATAAGCTCACGCCGGCGGGGCGAGCCGGAAGCCAAAATATACATAGGCTCAGCCCTCCTTTTCGCAGAGCAGCTTTTCCGCCGCCGCAAGTCGTGCGGAGATACAGAAAAGCTCCGCCGCAGCCGGAATTTCGGCAAGGGGCGCAAAGGTGGGCGCTATGCGAAGAACGCTGTCCGCCGGATCCTTGCCGTAGGGGTAGACGGAGCCTGCTCCGGTAAGAGTAAGTCCCGCCTCCCGGCAAAGGGCAACAGTGCGCCTTGCAGTGCCGGAAAGAAGCTCCGCTGCTATGAAATATCCGCCCCGCGGTTCGTTCCATTCGGCAATTCCCAAGCCGGAAAGCTCCGCCTTGAGCACGGTGAGCATACCCTCGAATTTCGGGCGGATAATCTCCGCCTGCTTCACCATGTGCTTGAGCACGCCCTCTTTGTTCCCGAAGAAAAGCGCGTGGCGGAGCTGATTTATCTTGTCGGGGCCTATGTTCTGGAAAGAAAGCATACGCCTAAGGTCGGCTATATTCTCCGTGGAAGCCGCCACAGCCGCAAGCCCCGCGGTGGGGAATGTGATTTTGCTTGTGGAGCCGAGCATATAGACGGAATTCTCATTTCCGTAACGCTTCGCCATACGAAGCAGGGAGGGGACTTCGTCCTTTTCGCCGTCGGGGTAGAGGTCGTGCACCACATAGGCATTGTCCCAGTAAATGCGGAAGTCCGGCGCTGCGGCGGAAAGCTTGGCAAAGCGTTCCACTACGGCATCGGAGTAGGAGATGCCGCCGGGATTGGAGTATTTCGGCACACAGATAACGCCCTTTACGGCGGGATCTTTCACAAGCTCCTCAATCATATCCATATCGGGGCCGTCGGCCTTCATGGGAACGGTAATAAGCTCAAAGCCGAAGTATTCCCCCACGGCGAAGTGGCGGTCGTACCCCGGAGCGGGGCAAAGAAGCTTGCGCTCCTTACATTCGCTCCAAGGTCTTCCTCCGGGAACGCCGTGGCAAACCGCATGGGCGATTAAGTCATAGAAAAGATTAAGGGAGCTGTTGCCGGTTACGATAACCTCCTCCGGCTCTGCGTCCAAAATCTCCGCAAAAAGGCGGCGACATTCCGGAATACCTTCCACAACGCCGTAGTTTCGCACATCAAAGCCGCTTTCACACTTGAAATTTTCGGTTTCGGAGTTCACAATATCGAGCATTGGCAGAGAAAGCGCAAGCTGCTCCGGGCAGGGCTTTCCTCGGGAAATATCAAGCTTCAGCCCCAGTGATTTTTTTTCGTCATACCGCTTTTGCAAAAGCTCCTTTTCGCAAAGCAGCTCTGCGGCGGTCATTTCGGTATATTTTTTCATAAAGCAAACCTTTCTTTAGCAAAATTGCCCGCCGAAAAGCTTCCGACGGGCAGAAATAATTAAAATTCGGCTGAACCGGTGGTTCTTGGGAAGGGAAGAACGTCGCGGATATTCTGTATGCCCGTAAGGTACATAATTATGCGCTCAAAGCCGAGACCGTAGCCGGCGTGCTTGCATCCGCCGAAGCGGCGCAGGTCAAGGTACCAGCTGTAATCCTCCTCACGAAGTCCAAGCTCGCGAATACGGCTGAGCAGCACATCAAGGCGCTCCTCACGCTGGCTGCCGCCAACGATTTCGCCGACGCCGGGAACAAGCAGGTCTGCGGCGGCAACGGTCTTGCCGTCGTCGTTCTGGCGCATATAGAAAGCCTTTATCTCCTTGGGGTAGTTGGTTACGAAGATAGGCGCTTTGTAAACCTCCTCAGTGAGGTAACGTTCGTGCTCGGTTTGGAGGTCGCAGCCCCAATATACGGGATACTCAAAGCGCTCCTTTTCTTTTTCGAGCATGGCAACGGCGTCGGTGTAGTCGACGCGGACAAAGCTTACCTTGCAGATGCTTTCAAGGCGTTCGATAAGACCCTTGTCGTAGAAATCGTTGAAGAACTGCATTTCGCGGGGGCAGTTATCCAGCACATAGCGGAAGATATATTTAATCATATCCTCGGAAAGCTGCATTTCGTCCTCAAGGTCGGCAAATGCGATTTCCGGCTCAATCATCCAAAATTCCGCGGCGTGGCGCTGAGTATAGGATTTCTCCGCACGGAACGTGGGGCCGAAGGTGTAGATATTGCTGAACGCCATTGCCATGGCCTCGCCCTCAAGCTGACCGGAAACGGTAAGACCGGTAGCTTTTCCGAAAAAGTCCTGGCTGAAATCAACGCTGCCGTCCTCGTTGCGGGGAGGATTGGAGGGGTCAAGGGTGGTTACGCGGAACATTTCGCCCGCACCTTCGCAGTCAGAGCCGGTGATAAGGGGGGTGTGAACATATACAAAGCCCCTGCTTTGGAAGAACTGGTGGATGGCAAATGCCGCCGCACTGCGAACGCGGAAAGCTGCGGAGAAGGTATTGGTGCGCGGGCGCAGATGAGCGATGGTACGCAGATATTCAAGGCTGTGGCGCTTTTTCTGGAGAGGATAATCCGGGGTGGATTCACCCTCCACGACAATTTCAGAGGCGTGCAGCTCAAAGGGCTGCTTTGCTTCCGGAGTGAGAATAATGCTGCCGGTAACGGAAACTGCGGAGCCAACGTTAAGCTTGGTGACCTCTTTGAAATTATCGACCTTGCTTTCCTCATAAACAACCTGCAAATTGGAGAAGCAGGTGCCGTCGTTAAGTTCGATAAAGCCTACGGATTTGGAGTTGCGGGAGGTACGCAGCCAGCCGCAAATCTTAACCGGCTCTGCGGCGTACTTTTCCGGAGAGGCAAAAACAAGCCTCAGCTCCGTTCTTTTCATTTCAGATCACCTCAAATAAATAATAATATACACCTTAATATAGCACAGGGACAAAGAATTTGCAAGATAAATATTTGTAAATTTCACGGAATGGGCTTGGCGGGGCAAAATAGCCTTGATAGAATTGCGATTATATGCTATTATAATACAATCTGTTATAATAAATTATAATATAGGGAGGCAAAAAATGGCTTCACTTTCGGATAATCTTAATGCACGCCAGGTGGAGGCGGTTATTCATAAGGACGGACCCATGCTCGTGCTCGCGGGAGCGGGCTCCGGCAAAACAACGGTGCTCATAGCAAGGGTTGAGCGGCTTATAGAGAGCGGCGTTCGTCCATGGAACATTCTTACCATCACGTTCACCAACAAAGCCGCCGACGAGCTTAAAAACCGCCTTGTGGCGAAGCTCGGGACGGAGGCGGCGGATGTTTTCGCTTCCACATTCCACAGTATGTGCGTGCGTATTCTGCGCCGGGACGGCGAAAAAATAGGTATTCCCAAAAGCTTCACCATATACGACGCGGACGACAGCCTTCGCGTGGTGAAAAAATGCCTCAAGGCGATAAATCTTGATGAAAAGCAGTTCGCACCCCGCCCCATAGCGGGAGCCATAAGCCACGCCAAGGAAAGCCTTGAGCAGCCGAAGGAGCTTGCGGCAAACGCGGAGAAAACCGGAGATTTCCGTCAAAAAATCGTGGCGAGGGTTTATGCCGAGTACCAAAAGGAGCTTCACGAGGCGGGCGCCTTGGATTTTGACGATTTGCTCTGCGAAACGGTGCGGCTTTTCCGCGAAAGCCCGGAAACCTTGGAATACTACCAGAACCGCTGGAGATACATAATGGTGGACGAGTATCAGGATACGAACCATGTTCAGTATATGCTCGTGGCGCTGCTTGCGCAGAAGAACAAAAACATCTGCGTGGTGGGCGACGACGACCAGTCCATTTATAAATTCCGGGGCGCCACCATTGAAAATATCCTTTCCTTTGAACGGCAGTTCCCCGGGGCAAAGGTTGTTCGCCTTGAGCAGAACTACCGCTCCACCCAGAACATACTCTCCGCGGCGAACAAGGTTATCGAGCATAATCTTGAGCGCAAGGGCAAGACCCTTTGGACGGCGAACGGCGACGGCAGCAAAATAACCGTTCGGCGCTGTGTTGACGAGGATTCCGAGGCGTCGTTCGTGGCGGATAAAGTCTTGGACGGCGTTTCCGTCGGGAAAAAGTACAGCGATTTTGCGGTGCTTTACCGTATGCACGCACAGTCGAACAGCATTGAGCACGCCTTTACGAGGGCGGGAATTCCCTATAAAATCATAGGCGGGCTTCGCTTCTACGAACGCAAGGAGATTAAAGACCTGCTGGCGTATATGTCCGTTATCACGAACCCGGCGGACAATCTGCGCCTTGTTCGGATTATCAACGAGCCGAAGCGGGGCATAGGCGATACCACCGTTGCGGCGGCGGAACGCCTTTCGGATGCCACCGGACTGAGCCTCTTTGAAATTTTTGAGCACGCGGACGAATATGCGGCTCTTTCCCGCAGAAGCGCCGTGCTCATGCACTTTACCGAAACCATAAAGAGCCTTGCGGAGGAGGCGGAAAGCTTCGATGCGGAGAGCTTTTTTGACAGCCTTTGCGAAAAAACCGGCTACCTCGATATGCTCCGTGCTCAGGGCGCCGAGGGCGAGGGCCGTATTGAGAACATAGGCGAGCTTAAAACCAACCTTATGAAGTACGAAGAAGCCGCCGAACAGCCGGAGCTTGCGGGCTTCCTTGAGGAGGTGGCTCTCTACACCGACCTTGACCGCATGGAGGAAACCGACAGCGTGCTCATGATGACCCTGCACTCCGCAAAGGGACTTGAGTTCCCGAGCGTTTTCATTGTGGGAATGGAGGAGGGCGTGTTCCCCGGTATGCAGGCCATTTACGATATGAACGAAATGGAGGAGGAGCGCCGCCTTGCCTATGTGGGCATGACCAGAGCGAAGCGCAACCTCTATCTTACGGCGGCGGCAAGCCGTATGATTTTCGGACAGACAAACCACAACCGCATTTCCCGCTTCATTGAGGAAATTCCCGACGAATACAAGGAATTCTTTGACGAAACGGAGCGCCGCCGTCAGAATGTGAGCTACCACTTCGAGGAAGCGCCGTCCGGAAGAATACGCACGGAGAAAACCTTCTCCGCAGCGCCCCAAAAGGCGCAGGGAACGGTGTTCGGCGTGGGAGACAGAGTTCGCCACAAGGTTTTTGGCAGGGGAACAGTGCTTGCCGCAAGCCCCATGGCGGGGGACACCATGCTTGAAATAGCCTTTGACACCAAGGGTACAAAAAAGCTTATGGCGAACTTCGCAAAGCTTACAAAGGAGTAATTCTACATCTATATTCCGGCTACGGAGGTGAAAATTTTGCATATAAGGCTTCTTTCATCCGCAGAAACCGCAAGCAGCGCCATAGGCGTGCTCGAAGAACGCACAAGAGGCATGAGCATCGCGGAAATCTGGGATAAATACGGCTATCAGATTATTGCGGCAATACTTGTTTTGGCACTGGGATACTTTATCGCAAAGGCAGCGGGCAGATTTGTGAAGAAATATTTCGCAAAAAAGGACGCAGCCACGGGCTTTACCAAGTTTACCGTAGGCATAATTAAATTTGTGGTGTACTTTTCCGCGCTGCTGTTCGCAGCTTCCATAATGGACATTCCGGTGACGTCGGTTTTGGCGCTGTTCAGTGCCCTTGCACTGGCATTTTCCTTGGCGGTAAAGGACACCCTTGCACTGTTCGCAAGCGGAGTTATGATAGTTCTTTCAAAGCCCTTTGCGGTGGGTGACTTTATAGAGGTTCCCTCGGAGAATGTGGCCGGCTACGCCGAAGAGGTGGGCTTTGCCCACACTCATCTGCGAACCGCCGACTGCAAGGAGGTAATTATTCCGAACAGCATTATCGCAAGCAACACCGTGCTCAATTACAGCAGAATGAAGGTTCGCCGCCTTGAGATGGTGTTCCCGGTGGATTATGCTTCGGATATTGCCTTGGCGAAGAAGCTGATACTCGAAGCGGCGGAGGAGGAGCCTCTTGTGGAAAAGGACAGGGGAAAAACCGTCATGGTGACGAACCTTGCCAGCAGCGCCATAGAGATACTTTTCCGCGCCTATGTTCCGTGGGACAGTGTGGTTGACGCAAAAGGAAAGCTGAACGAAAAGATTATAGAAAAGTTCCGGGAAAACAACGTGAAATTTCCGTTCAATCAGCTTGACGTTCATGTAAATTAAAAACGCCGAAGTGCGGTAAAATATAAGGAGAAATAAAGTGGGAAAGCTTATAAGAAAAAAGATAGGCGAGGAGGTTTATCTTAACTCCGTTCGTGACGAAAAGTTTAAGTCCGACAGAATTACGGTGAACTTCATCACGCCCCTAAGCAGAAAAGACGCAACGGTAAACGCTCTTGTACCCTTTGTTCTGCGAAAGGGCTGCAAAAGCTGCCCGGACTTCACCGAGCTTAACCGCCGGCTTGCCAAAATGTACGGCGCAATTCTCGATGCGGACGTTTCAAAGCAGGGCGGCTGCCAGATAATCGAGGTGCTGCTGCAAACGGCGGACGATAAATTTGCCATAAACGGCGAAAAAATGACCGAGGAGGGGGCAAAGCTCCTTTCCGACATTGTTTTTGACCCAAACCTTGACGAAAACGGACTTTTTCCGGAGAAGGACATTGAACTTGAGCGGGAATACCTCATTGACACCATAAACAGCGACCTCAACGACAAGAGAACCTATGCGGTTCACAGGGCGGTGGAGGCGGAATTTGAGGGCGAGCCCTTTGGCATAAGCAGATACGGCTACGCCGAGGACGCGGAGAAAATAACCGGCGAGGAGCTTGCCGCCGCATGGCGCAGCCTTGTCAAAACCGCGCGCATAGAGATTATGTTCGTGGGAACCGGCGACCCCGCGGCAGTCGAAAAAGTGTTCGCCAAGCGCCTTGAAGCCGTTGAAAGGGAGCCGCTTTCGGTGAAAAAAGCGTCCCCTGTGCCGTACAAGGAGCCGAAATCGCTTGAGGAAGCCAAGGACATTGTGCAGGGCAAGCTTGTAATGGGCTTTCGTATGGGTGCGCCCGCCACGGAGCGGGAGAAAAACGCCGCGCGGGTGCTCTCCGCAATATACGGCGGAACGCCTTTCTCGAAGCTCTTTATGAACGTTCGGGAAAAGCTGAGCCTTTGCTACTATGTCGTCTCCAATTTTGAAAGAGGGAGCGGCGTTATGCTTGTGGACTGCGGAATAGAGTTTGAAAGCAGAGAAGCGGCACAGGCGGAAATTCTGCGCCAGCTCGACTGTATTTGCCGCGGGGAGATAACCGAGGAGGAGCTTGCTAACACGAAGCTGATTATGAAAAACGGGCTCGGCTCCGTGGGAGATTCTCTCGGCGGACTGGATAATTGGTATATGACCTGCGTTTTGGATGACCTTGTGCTCACTCCGGAGGAGGACGCCGCGGAAATTGATAAAATCACCGCGGAGGAGGTTGTCGCCATGGCAAAGCGGGCGAAGCTTTCCACGGTATTCTTTCTTAAAGGAGGCGAAACCGAATGAGCTGTGAAATCGAAAAGACCGAAAGCAGGCGCTTCGGCACCCTTTACAGAATAAAGCACCCGTCCGGGCTTACCATATTGCTTTCCCCCATGGAGGGCTTTAAGAGCAGCTACGCCCTTTTCGGAACGGCATACGGCTCCGTGGATACCCTGATTAAAACCGACAGGGACGGCGATTTTGTCAAGCTTCCGGAGGGAATTGCCCACTACCTTGAGCACAAGCTCTTTGAAAGCGAGGAATGCTCCGCCTTTGAACGCTATGCAAAGACAGGAGCCTCCGCAAACGCATTTACCGCCTTTGACAGAACGGCTTATCTCTTTTCCTGCTCGGATAATTTCGCCGAAAGCCTTGAAATTCTGCTTGACTTTGTGACCCACCCCTATTTTACGGCGGAAACCGTTGCCAAGGAGCAGGGAATAATCGGGCAGGAAATCAGAATGTACGACGATTCCGCCGACTGGAGGGTGCTTTTTAACCTGCTCTGCGCCCTTTACAGCAAAAATCCGGTGAGAATTGATATTGCGGGCACGCAGGAGTCAATTTCCCATATAACCGCGGAGCTGCTTTACAAATGCTATGATAAGTTTTATAATCTTCACAATATGGTGCTTGCCGTTGCAGGCAACGTGGACGTTGACGAGGTTATCGCCGTTGCGGATAAGATTTTGAAGCCCGCGGAGCCGTTCTTTGTGGAGAGAGGCAGCTGCGACGAGCCGGAAAATGTGGTGCAAAGCTATGTGGAGCAGCATTTGCCGGTTTCCGTGCCCATGTTCGACATAGGCTTTAAGGGCAGGGCAGGCACGGAGAGGGAGAACTTCATCGGCAGTGTGCTTGATGAAATTTTCCTCAATGCTCTGTTTGACGATTACAGCGAGGCATACCGCCGTATGTACGACGAGGGAATAATCAATTCCACCTTCGGAAGCGAGGTCTTCGGCGGGCGGGATTATATCGCTCTGATGCTTTCCGGCGAATCCCGCGAGCCGCAAAGGGTCTGCGACATTGTCCGCGCCGAAATCGAAAACGCCTTGGAAAACGGTCTTTCCGCGGAAGCCTTCGAGTGCGCGCAAAAATCCGTTTACGGAAGATACCTGCGTGCAACGGAGCGGGCGGAGGGCGTTGCCACCATGCTGTTTAACGGATATTTCCCCGGTGTGGAGCCGGAGGAGCTTATGGACATAGCCGCCTCTGCCACGCCGAAATCCGTAATCGAAAGGGTACGAGCCACCTATTCGGCGGAAAACTACGCCCTTTCCGTAATAAAACCCTGAAAAACATTTTAATCGGCATAAGGAGATGATATTTTGACCGATGTAATTAAATTCCCCGGATTGGGGCTTGAATTTGAGGTGAGCCGCGTTGCTTTTCAAATCGGCGACACTTCAATTTACTGGTATGCGGTGATAATCGCCACCGGATTTTTGCTTGCACTTTTGTTTATGTATATGAACGCAAAGCAGTTCGGCATTGACATGGACAGGGGCATTGATGTAATCTTCATCACTATGATTTTGGGAATTATCGGCGCCAGAGCATACTTTGTGGCATTCCAATGGGATTTATACAAGGATAATCTGGCGGATATATTCAATATAAGAGGCGGCGGACTCGGCTTCTACGGCGGAATTATCGGCGGAATTATCGGTGTCCTCTTGGGATGCAGGCTTCGCAAGGTGAAGTTTTGGCCGTTCATCGACTTGGCGGCGGGAGCCGTGCTTATAGGGCAGGGCATAGGCCGTTGGGGCAACTTTGTGAACGGCGAATGCTTCGGCACGAACACAACCCTGCCTTGGGGCATGACCAGCGCAAACATAATGTCCTATATTATGACCCATACCTCGGAGCAGATGGGCGCGGAGGTAGATCCCACCATTCCGGTTCACCCCACGTTCTTCTACGAATTTGCGTGGTGTATGATAGGCCTTATCGTGTACTGCCTTGTGATGAAAAAGCGCAAGGTTGACGGCGAAATGTTCGTATTCTATATCGGCTGGAACGGCTTCGGCAGAATGTGGATAGAGGGTCTGCGTACCGACAGCCTGATGCTTGGCAGCTTCAGAGTTTCACAGCTTCTCGGCGGACTTATGGCGCTTGCGGCGCTGATAACATTTATGGTGCTGCGTTTCCGCCTCAAAAAAGCCGCCGCAGAGGGCGCCGCTCCCACTCTTTGGAGAGATACGGAGGAGTGCAAGCTTCAGCTTGCGGGCAAGTGGGACTATAAGGCGAACGCTCCGAAGGAGGAGCCAAAGGCGGATTCCGACGGTGAGGAAGCCTCTGAAGAAGCCGAGCAAACCGTGGACGACGGCGAGCAGTAAAAGGGGGAATTCCCGGTGGCAATAATCATTGACGGAAAAGAGGTTGCGGCAAAGGTTCGCGGGGAGCTTAAAGCGCAGGTTGACGAAATGGTTCGAACCAAAAAGCGCCGCCCCTGCCTTGCGGTTATTCTGGTGGGGGAAGATCCCGCATCGAAAATCTATGTTCGCAACAAACAGCGCGCCTGCGCCGAGGTGGGTATAGCGGACGAGCTATATACCCTTGCGGCGGACATTAAGCAGGAAAGCCTTGAGTATATCATAGATTCATTGGCAGAACGGCGGGACATTGACGGAATTTTGCTGCAAATGCCCATTCCGAAGCACCTTGACCCGAAGCGTGCCTTGGCGCATATTCCGCCGGAAAAGGATGTGGACGCCTTTCTTCCGGAAAATGTGGGGCATATTATGCGCGGAGATTACAGCTTTCTGCCCTGCACACCCGCGGGGGTTATGGAGCTTTTGCACCGCTATAATATCGACCCGGCAGGCAAGGAATGCGTCGTTGTGGGCAGGAGCGACATTGTGGGCAAGCCCATGGCGATGATGCTTCTGCACGAAAACGGAACGGTCACAATCTGTCACAGCCGCACTCAAAGCCTTGCGGAGCACACCCGAAGGGCGGATATTCTTGTGTCGGCGGTGGGCAGGGCAAAGCTCATAACCGCCGATATGGTCAAGGACGGCGCCGTCGTAATAGACGTGGGCATGAACAGGGACGAAAACGGCAAGCTCTGCGGTGACATGGACTTTGCCTCGGTGGAGGCGAAGGCCGGCTTTATAACCCCGGTTCCCGGCGGCGTGGGACCCATGACTGTGGCAATGCTTATGAAGAACACCGTCACGGCGGCGGAAAAACATATTGCGGAAGAGGGCGTGCAGAATGAGCAAAGAGGTTGAATACGCCATAAAGCAGCTTTCCGGTAGGATTTTGCGGGACAGCGGCAATGCCTACAATGCGCTTTTGGGAACAAGCCGCAAGTCGGACGAGGTTTACGAGCATATAGACGAATTTTTCGCTATGATGAACGCTGACAGCTCCGCAGTCAGAACCCGCGCCCTCGGTCTTATCTGCGCCAACGCAAAATGGGACAGGGAGAACAAAATCGACGGGCATATAGACGAAATTCTTTCGCATATAACGGATGAAAGCGCCATAACCGCGCGGCAGTTTATAAAATCTTTGCCGGGCTTGGCGGCGGAAAAGCCGGAGCTTAAAGACGCCGTTCTCAACGCGCTGAAATGCGCCGATTTTTCTGTGTACTCAGACGGCTTGAGCGCCCTTGCCGCAAAGGATGCGGCGGAGGCGGTCGCCGAAATCGAAGCCGGAGCGGGCAAAAAGGAATGTGTCTGCGACGGCGGCGAAGCCTCGGAGCTTTGCAGGCGCTTCGGCATAAGCTTTTAATTAAAAATAGCGCCGCGGTCGGCTGACTGCGGCGCTTTGTGTTTTATATGAACTTTTCTGCGGCGGTTTTGAAGGCTTCAAGGCTTTCAAAATCGCTTTTTTTGAGGTTTGCCGCCACGGTGAACGGCGCTCCCCGAGCGATAATTATTCTGTCGCATAGGGCAAAGGCCTCCTCGAGGCTGTGGGTTATAATCAGCGCGGTTTTCCCGGAAATTTCGTTTTTCAGCAGGGAAAGAACTTCCCCGGAGGTCTTTATGTCAAGGCCGCGCAGGGGTTCGTCTATGAAGAAGCAGTCGCCGCCGAAAGCAAGGGCGCGCGCTATGGAAAGGCGGCGGCTCATGCCGCCGGAAAGCTCCTCGGGGAGCTTTCCCTCGCAGCCCTCAAGACCGACCTTGGCAAGGTACTCGCGAGCACGCTTTGGCGAAGCTCCCACGAAGGTGATATTTTCGAGAGCCGTCTTTTGAGGAAGCAGCCTGTCCTCCTGAAAAACAAATGACGGACGGCTTGAGGAAAAGGGCGTTATGTTGCCGGAAAAGGGCTTGAGCATGCCGCATGAAAGCTCCATGAGCGTGGTCTTGCCGCAGCCGGAATGTCCGAGCACGCCGGTGACTTCATTTTCGCTTATTTCAATGCAAAAATCTCTGAACAGGGCTTCGTTTTCGTAAAAAAAGCTTACTTTATCAAATTTGAGCACGGCGGCGTTCTCCTTTCAGTATCAGCCTCTGCACGGCTTTTTCCAAGAGCACGCTCAAAAGCACCGTGACCGCCGTCCAAGCGAAAAGCTCGGTGGTTTCAAGGTAAATCTTTGAATCATGCAGTGCCGTGCCGACGGAGCTTTTGTAGGGGCAGATAACCTCCGCGGCAACTCCGGCTTTCCAAGCCATGCCCATGGCACTGTTTACGGCGGCAAGAAAGTAGGGGCGCACGGCGGGAAGATATATTCCGGATAAAATTTTGCTTTTCGGCACGGAAAAGCAGCGCGCCATGGCAAGCAAGTGCTCATCCGTGCTCAAAATTCCCTTCTCCGTATTTGCCCATACCGCAGGTATGACCACGAGCATGGAGATGAGCACCGGAACCTTGCCGAGGCTGAGCCAAATCACCGCCAATATGATGAACGAGGCAACCGGAGTGGCCTTGATTACGGAGAGAATGGGGCACAGCAGCATGGAGGCAAGGCGGCTTTTTGCGGTGAGCACCGCCGTGAGCACGCCGAGCACGGAGCCGAGAAGAAAGCCCTTTGTAACGCGTAAAAGGGAGGTCGCCACACCGAGCCAAAAGCTCTTTGTCTGACAAAGCTCGGCGATTTTGAGCACCACCGAAACGGGCGACGGCACCAAAAGGTCGCTGCCCACCGCGGCGGAAATTCCCGCCCACACCAGCAGCCAGAAAATAAGCACCGCTGCGTGCTCACAGAATTTTTTCATACGCTCGCCGCCTTTCACAAAAACTCAAACTATGCGCGCCCTTATAAAAAGGGCGCGCATTTTGCAGAAATCAGTAGCTTTGATAGAAGTCGTCTCCGGGCATTTTGCCGCCGATTCCGGCGGGATTTGCCTTGTAAACGATGCCGAGGAAGTTTTCAAGCTTTGCTTTGTAATTCTCCCCATGGAGCCAAACTATATTGCAGCGGGGAATGGCGCTTTTCGCAATTTCCTCGGCGGCAATTTCATATTTTGCGATAAGCTTTGCTGCGTCAGCGGGCTGTGCGTTGGTAAAAGCAACGCTGTTTGCATATTCTTTAACAAAGGCTTTAACCGCATCGGGATGCGCTTCGAGGAACTCGGTACGCACGGCTATACCGCCCATGGTAAGCTCGCCGCCGCCGAGTGCCTCCCACTCGCGGGTGAGGTCGAGAGCCACGCGGAAGGAACCGTTTTTGGTAGTGACGGTGGTCACAAAAGGCTCCGGCAGCATGACAATATCATATTCGCCGGAGAGGGCAAGGGTAGCCGCCTCGGAGTGCTCGGAAGCCCAGAAAATTTCGGCGGAAACGCCGTTTTGCTCAAGGATATAGTTGAGCACGTACTCTGCGGTGCTGCCTTGACCGGAGGCAAGAATGGTTTTACCCTCAAGGTCGGCAACAGAATTTATTCTGTCGCCATTTTCCAAAACATATAGAACGCCGAGGGCGTTCACGCCCAAAACGGTGATTTTTCCCTCGGTTTTATTGTAGAGGGTGGAGATTGCATTGGTGGGCAGAGCAGCCATATCCATGTCGCCGCTTATAAGCTGACCGGTGAGCACGTCGGGTGCTCCTGCAATGGTGAAATTGTAGCTGTTTGCGGAAAGTCCCTGCTCGTTTTGATCCATAAGCCACGCTGCACCCATTCCGGTGGGGCCTTTGAGCACGCCTATATTTACGGTAACGCCGGTTTTTTCGTTTTTTGAGCACGCAGCCATGCCGATGAGCATGACGGCGGCAAGAAACAGTGCAAGAATTTTTTTCATTTCATTTTCCTCCGATAATTTTATTAAAAACCCGTTCGGGTTTAAGAATAACAATGTTTCTTCCGTCCCGCTTGAGCACGCCATCCTCGGCGAGCAGGTCAACGGCGCGGTACAGCGAGGCTCGCCCCACGCCTATTGAATTTGCCGCCTTGGACATTGAGCACGGCAGGGAAAATTCCGTTCTGCCGCCGGAAACATCACAGAGCCACCGGAGAAAACGCTCCGGCGTTTCGCCCTCTGCAAAGGTGCCTATGCGGGAATTGAGAAAGTGGATTTTTTGTGAAAGCAGCGTAACATACGCTTTGGCAAATTCCGGCGAGGAAGCAAATGCCTCCTCGATAAGCTCCTTTGGAAAAACCGCCATGCGGCAAGGCTCCTCCGCCACTATTTCAGACGGAAAATCCTGCTCGTAAAAGAGCGTGGCCATGCCGAAAACATCTCCGCGGCGTAGCAGATTTATCACGGTGCGCCGCCCGTCGCCGCCTATTTTGCAGACGGAGGCGCTGCCCTTTAGAATGACGATAAGGCAGCGGGCAAAGCTGTTTTCGGTCATAACGGCGTCGCCTTTTTCAAAGGCGGCTATTTTTACGCGGCCGCTTTTTATCCAGTGCTCGCAGTCGCTTTGCCGCAGAACGGCAAAAAGCGGGTTCGAAAAAAGAGCCTCTTTATCCTTGCTTGTCACAAAAATCCCTCGTTTCTGTTTCAAATGATACACTATTTCGGGGAAAATGTCAATAAAAATTTAACAGCGAAGCGAAATAAAAAAATCCGGCAAGCGCCGGATTTTTTGACTCAAATAATATTCAGTAGCTCGCCAGCGGGGCGGAATCGTCGTCGTCCATTTTTTCAATGGAGCGGACAATTACATCGTAGCTGTAATTTTCGTTCACCGAAACGGTGGCGGTATCGCCGACGCGCTTGCCGAGGACGGCCTTGCCGAACGGAGATTCCTTGCTAACAAAGCCGCTTGAAACGTCGTAGCGCACACCTGTGACGATTTGATAGCTCTCCTCCGCGTCGTCCTCCGGGATATACACCGTCACCCTGTCGTAAAGCCCCACAACGCCCTCCTCGGACTTCGATTCGATTACCACGGCGGTTTTAATCATCGCCTGGAGGTAGCGTATGCGGCTGTCGTTGCGGTTTTTGGCGCGCTTGGCCTCCTTGTACTCGAAGTTTTCGGAGAGGTCGCCGTATTCCCGGGCGCGCTTTACCTCCTCGATAAGCTGCGGCCGCAGCTCGATGCGGCGGTGGTCAAGCTCCTCCTGCATTTTTTCTATATCCTTGGCTGTAAGCTCGTCGTGCATAAAAAACATCTCCGTTTTGGAATTTGATAAGATATATTATACCGCAGCCGCGGCTAAATTTCCATATATAATTGTTAATTCTTGCGAACTCGGCTCGTTTGGGAAACATTCGCCGGAAAAGAAGGGGCGGCAGGCGTTTTTTAACGCCTGCCGCCATGGACAATGGTTATGGAGTAATCTGTTTTAGGATAAATCAGCGGAGAGCAGCCGCAAGGAACAGGGCTGCGCCGGTGTAAACCGCTGCGCCGGTATCGGGGTTCTTTTCTACGGGAACAGGAATGTGAATGACGCTGGTTTCGCCTGCCATGTAGTAGTTGTTGGTGAAGACCATGTTATTATAGGGGTGTTCATAATCGTAATCATAGTAGTCACCGTTTTCGCCGGGCACAACAGTTACTTTGTAGAACTGCCATTTGCCGTCTTCACGTTCGGGCATAGCGCACCAAATTTCATCGGAATAGGTCCAGCCGTCGGCAGTGCCTTTCTTCTCACGTACAATGAAGCCCTCAGCCAAAGCGCCTGCCGGTCCGCTGAATACGAGATTGTCTTTATATACGCCCTTGCCGTTGGTCTGGATGGTGTTGCTTTCAACGGTTATTTTATCTGCCATACCGCCGATGCCGTATTGAAGAATTTCAAATACAAAGGTTTCCTTTCCGGGATCTCTGCCGCCGTTTTTGTCGACAATTTTGGTAAAGGGAACTTCAACCCTTTCCACATCGGTAGAGGGCTGGGTGTTGGGGAGATAATCGCCGATATTATCTACGATAAGATCATCTGCAAATACCACTGCGGAAAGACTGAGAACCAGGATTGCTGCAAGAACAAGTGCTAAAAACTTTTTCATTTGTGTGTCCTCCTTTCAACGGACAATATATTATTTTATTAAAAGCGCATACGGCGCTTCTAACCGTGTTTTGCGGGCAGCCCCGCGGGTTATTAAGCCATTATAAGATCAAAATAGAAATATTCGAATGTCGCCGACATTTCCGGAAGAAGCGTGCCGTGTTCACCCCGGGACATTACCATTTGTTCGCCGGAGGGAGAAACAAGAATACGGAAGTAGTCCGCAAAATATTTTTCGCTGGCGGAGTTCATGGAAAGCTCCAAACGGCTTGCAGCTTCGGGGACTTCTTCAAGGTGCCAATAGCCGTTCCAAACCTCCTCGAATTCGGAAGAGTCGTCATAGGCGAAGCCGAGTGTTGCGGTTCCGCGGTTATCTCCCTCGTTATGGAAGATGAATGTGTAGTGAACGATTTTTTCGTTGGGGTCAGCGGCGGTACAATGCCAATACATATCGCCGACTCTGGCGTCGCCCGCAAGAGTGACCGCCCTCGGTCCCGACCAGCCCATTTCGTGGGAATAGTAGTAAAGTCCGTCTATGCCGAAGTCATCATAGTTGGTGAAGTCCATGGTGAGCACGGGAGAATCTTCTGCCATATCGTTCTCGTGCGTCACATAGATATAGCCGGACGGGTTAATTCCGGGGTACCATTCCACGGTGCTGCCGTCGTCATTGACCACGAATACGTTATTCGTGGAGGCGTAGGAATACTCCGGGTCGGGCTTGGAGAATATAAGAATGGGTTGGCCGCTTTCGGAACGGTAAAGAACCTCATCCTCAACATACCGCTCCTGGGAACTGTCCCAGTGAATGCTGTTTACAGCTACCGAGGCATTCTCGTCCCTTGGGATAAGACAAAAAAGCTGGCCGCAGTCGCCGATTATATTTTCCTCGGGAATATCCGCAATAAAGGGGTTATCTTCAAGCTGGCGGGGGTTGGTGCCGATAAGCCATGCGCGGAAGTCCTCTTTTGCGATGGGATTTTCGGTGTAGCCGAGATACGCCACACCGCAGAATGCGTCGCTGAGCTTTATGACGGTGCGAATTGCGGAAAGAGCCTCCGAAACCTCGGGTCTTACGCCGTTTGCATCGTTGTCGCCTTGGAAATTGCTGCTGCTGCCGTCATTTCCGTTTCCGGAGCCGTAATACTCGTCAACGGCGGAGTTCAGCGCATTTGAAACAGCGTCGCCGATTATCTGGTTTATGTCGCATCCGCCGAGAGAGATTATCATTGCTCCGCAGAGAAGCGCTGTAATCAGGCGGCGAAAAATAATTTTTTTGTTTTTCATAATATATCCTCCGTAGCTTTTCAGCTTTTGGTGCTCAAGCTTTTGCCTGAGCGCGGGCGGCTTTTTTTCGGTGCTCATTTTGAGCACGAAAGCGCCCACCGGGGTAAGCTTATTTGCCGTATCGCCGATTGGGCATTTACTTTATCGGCGGCAGAGTTATCAGTCTGTTTCGCCGGCGAGCTCGCGCACGTTTTCCGGCAGAGGCAGACCCGCCTCTATATAAGATTTGTAAATGTCGTAATAGTAGGGAAGACTCATATCCTCGCCGTTTGCGGTCACATCGTCCCACAGAACACCCCAGGGGCGGAGATACAGGATGTAGTGGTATTCGCCGTCCTCACCTTCGTACCATCCGTCAATATTTATCATATTGTCGTAATCCATAAGGCCTGGATCCACAATCCAGTCGGCATGAGCCACATCTGCTCCGAGGAAATATCCGTCCTCGGAGAAAAGCGTTCCGTGGCTGCCGGTTCCGGAGGCGCTGAGACTTATGCTCACAACGGAAAGTCCGTCGTCCTTAGTGCAGGTATCATCCCAAATAGTGATGGTTCCGTTATAGTCGCTGCCCGCGTCTATATATGCGTAGCAGTCCCACCAAAGACCCTCGTATTTCTCGTATGCGCCGGAGCAGCCCCGCATTATCCACCAGCCGTACCATTCGCCGTTCCACCAGTCAAGAAGCGAGTCGCCTGTGGACTGATTGAATGTGTTCTGCGGCTCGGAATAGGCAAGCTCGGCGGGATTTACGGTTATCTTGCCGGATTTTTTGCCCAAAAGCTGCGAGAATGTGATTTTAACCGGAGTTTCTCTGTCTTCGAGGAGAAAAGCGGTGCGAATGTCGAGGGTTTCACCGGGCTTTGCGGTGCGAAGCTGACTGTCCGTGGTGGTTTCATAGGTGGAGGGGTTCAGCACGACCATTGTGGTGGAAAGCGCTTCTTTGCCCTGAACGGCTTCCTCGGAAACGCTCCAAACATAGGAGGCGTCCTCCTTGCCGTTGTTGGTGAAGCTGAGGGAAATTACAAGGGCGTCCTTTCCGTCCGTATCCTTCATAATTTCCGCACCGAGGTAGTCAAGCTCGATTTTTCCGAGCTTTATGTGGGCGCTGCTTTTGTCCTTGCCGCTTATGTTTATGCCGTCCTTTACCTTTTCAAGCACGCCGCAGGCGGAAAGGGAGAAAATGAGCACCGCACAAAGAAGTATCGAGAGCAGGCGGCGGATAATTTTATTTTTGTTGTTCATAATAATGTCCTCCGTAGCCTTCTGTGCTCAAAGGGGAAAGCCTGAGCACGGATGCGCTCGCTGCGTGCTCGTTTTGAGCACGCAGGAGCATCCGTAAGGTCAACTTATGTGCCTTCTGTTACATTGGAACTGTAAGTGCAGGAGGTATAAAGCTCGTTGCCGTTTTCGACATTGAATACGATGTAGAGGAAATCTCCGTCGGCGTTCGTCCACTTGTAGCCGTGTCTTTCATCACTCCAGCCGGAGCCCATATCGTACCACGGAATACCGTCGCTGCCGAGAAGTTCGCGGGCAAGCTCGTAGTTGCGGTTAGCTTTTTCGGTGGTTCCCCGTCCGGTAAGCTCCTTGAACGCCTTGCGCATATCCTCAAGAGTGGCGTCGCCGGTGGCGTAGGCGTTGGATTTGCCATAGCCCTTGCCCATATCGTCGATATAGCCCGTGTCTCCGCTGTTTCCGGAGGAGCTGTCATTTGCGGTGGGAATAAGGGAGGTGTCAACCTTAAAGATTTTCGCGATATCCATAAGGTCTTTTCCGCGGTAGAACTTAACGCCGTCCTTCGGGAGCATGGGATAGTCCTCCTTGCTCCAGTTTTCGTCGCCCACGGGACGCAGGCAGGCAAAGAAGGAATAGACGTTGCCGCTGTCATCCTCGGCCTTTGCGTTTACGAACAGGCGGTCGCTGTCCTTGGGGTCGATTTGAATAAAGCTGTCGTCCGTGTCAAGGGTAATACCCATAAACTCGCCGCCGAGAAGCATGTGCTCGCCGTCCTCGTCGCTGTAACCGTAGCTTACATAGGTATTCTTGAAGTTATACTCGTTTGCTCCGTCGAACGCCACCGCAAGGTAGGGAACACAGCTTCCGTCGTCGTTGAAGATAAATCTTGCAATTATTTCAAACTCTGTTCCGTTGTTATCGGAATAAATACCGGTGCAGTCGTAAGCTACCGAAACTCCGTGCCAGTCGCCGGAGTAGAGATTTGCAAATTCGGGGCTGAATTCGCCGCCCTGAGCGCCGTTCATGGGCTCATAATCGGGATAATAGCCGTCTGCGGAGTAGTAGACCAAAAGATCGTCGAAGTAGACGGTTACAACACCGTTGTAATAGAAGAAGGTGGCGGATTCCGTACCGTCAACGGACTCAATGGTTCCGGAGGTGTAGTTGTAGGTGAAGGGATCAGGATCATCTCCGGCGAAAAACATGGTTCCGGTTCCGTCGGAATTAAACTCGATGTAGTTGCCCTCCCATAAAGAGTTGTTGTAGTCATCGTTGCGATAGAGGTATTCTCCGTCGGCGTACATTCCGCAGGCGAGGAATGTTCCGGAGATGCTGTCGCTGTTTGCGGAAGGCTGTTTTATGTTTTTTGCGGCTTCGCTGCCCTCCAAAACAAAGGTATATACGGTTCCGCCGTAATCAAGAACTATAACGTCATCCTTGAGAGTACCCTTGTCCTCAACTCCGTAGGTCTTGAAGAAAAGCTCGCCGTCACGAAGCTTCCACTTGCCGTCGAAGGAGAGGTCGATGCTGGTTCCGTAGTAGATAGTGCCGGTTCCGTCGGAACGAAGCTCAAGGTAGCGGCCTTCGGTATCCTCGACGGGGTCGCCGAATCCATAGTCGATGGTGGTGCAAAGATACATACCGGCGCCTTCTTTTTCCTTCTTGCCGCAGGAGCAGAGTCCGAGCAGCATGGTGAGAGCAAGAAGAACGCTAAGCAGTTTTATATACGGTTTCATAAAAAGACACTTTCCGCCCAATGTTTTTAGGCCTTTGTAATGAGGTTGCCCTTTTTGTCGGTGAATTTGCCGCAGATAATCTTGATAAGGTCAATGAGGTAGCCTATACCGAATACGCCTGCGGTGAGAAGCCAGATAATGCCGGTGCCGATTTTGCCTACATAGAAGCGGTGTACTCCGAGGCCGCCGAAAAGGATGCAGAGAATAAGGGTGGTAAGCCAATCCTTGGTGGGGGCGTTCGCCGGTACTGCCGGAGGAATGTAGTTCGGAACGGGTTCGTCGTTGAGAATTTTTCTTACGGTTTCGGCAACTGCGTCAAGATACTGGCTTCTGCGGAGAGGAAGACTTGCTATGTCGCCATAGCTCTTGTCAACGCGAACTCCGCCGACGGTGGCTTTTACTTCCTGAACATTGGGAACGAGCTTTACATGAGTGCCGTCGCTGAGATAAAGACGAACTACCATATCAAGTCCGGGAGCTTTCTGGAAAGAAATGCGGTCGCCGAGAACGCCACCCTTCAGCTCAAAGGGCATCTGGAAAGCAGCTGCGCGGGAGCTGAGCTTATCATAGACAGCTTCGAGGGTGGTGGGTGCACCGAGATCAAATTCTCTCGGCATATTAGCGGTTGCCTGTGCTTTCATGTTGTCTGCAAAGTTTGCCATTGTGTTGTCCTCCTTTTATGTAGGTACTGGTTTGTAAGCTTTTTGGCTTTTTTGAAAAAGGCGAATAGCCTTTTATACTGAATTTTATCTGCCGACGGCGCCGCCGCAGAATTCGCAGCAGCCGCTTGCGTCGGGAATGGTGGTTGCGCCGCAGAACGGGCAGGTCACAGCGGTTTTGGGAGCGGCGGCTGCGGCTGCATTGTCGCGCACGGTCTGGCGAACGTTGAGGAGTGCCTCCTTGATTTCCTCACCGATTTCCTTGTAGTTGCGATATTCGGCATTGTTTTCGGGGTTCGGCTTTGTTCCGCCGAAGGCTGCGCGAACCTGATTTTCGTCGTTGGTGTAGACGGAAGAGGGGTTAAGCTGGAATCTGATTTCGTTGAAATAGGGGTTATTGACGTTGATAATCACATCGAAGTCGTAGGAATACTCGTAGCGGGGCGGGTTGTAGCTTACATTGTTGCCCTCGGCGTCCTCGCGCGTTACCTCGGAGCGTTTTTCATCAATGTCAATGCGGCAGCCGGTTACGTCGGAGAAATCAAGCACATCCGGATTGGCGTCTTCAAGGTTGCGGGCGGAGGTCACCATAAATTTGCCTGCATCCTCGTCCAAAAGAACCTTTGTGTTCACACCGAAGGTGCGGGAGGTGTGGAAAGCCGCTACCTTGCTGCGGTTTGCCTCGCGGTATGCAAGCTGCTCCTTTATTTCCTCAACGGTGGAGTTTTTTCTGTCGCTGAACCAGGGGGAAAGCTTCTTCGCACAGTTTTTGCAAAGGTTTCCGTCCTCAAGTTTTCTGTTGCCGAGAAGACCTATCTCTCCGCCGCAAACGGAGCAGATTTTCTTCTCAAAAAGATTTCCAAACAGTCCCATGTCAATAGTCCTCCTATGTTTAATTGTTTTTTGACTCGGTATTGTTTTCTTTAATTTCAAAAGCGAGATCGTAAAGGAAGCTTAGAAGCTCCTGTTCGCCTCCTCCATTATAGCGGTTTGTAATTCTTTCGCCATTGTCCGTCAAAGAGACATAAATGCAGCTGCTGTCTGCGTCAAGCAGGAAGCGGCTCGGCGGAGTGTATTCACTCGGCTCGGAAAGAATGAATTCGTGCAGCCTTTCCTCAAGGCGTTTCCACTGTTCGGCGGTCATAAGAGCGTCGATTATTTCGATTTCGTCGCCGTTTTCGGAATTTAATCTGCAATTAAAATATCTGTCGTCGGGATTGGGCTCCTCTATGTAAAGCTCGTGAGTCTCGCTTCCCGCCGAAATGTTGAAGCACTGGCAGAAAACCGTGCTCGAGGACAGCCATTCGAAGCTGCTTAGAACCGCTTCGCCGCTTACAGCCTGATTTTTCGGTCTGTCGGCGTTTTCCTTGGCGAACATCAGTATTTCCTCGGCGAGGGTGCGAAGCTCCGGCAGGCTGTCTGCATATTCAATCTGCTTTTCTCTGCCGCTTTTCTCCCATGTGACGGAGATTGTGTTTGCTGAATAGTCGCGGGGTGAAATCAGCGGTTTTTTGTATTTTTTGAGGTCGGCCTCAAAAATCATATCTTTAACGCTCATCCACTCTATCCAGTCAATGGTCAGAGCGGAGGAATCGACATATTCACCAAGCTCCTCGTCAAAATACCACGCGGATATTTTCGGTTCGCCGTCCTCTACGAACATGGAGTAGAAATACTGGTCGGAGCGGGACATACCGCCGCCGGACAGTACTACTTTTGTTATGTCCGTATTTTTGCTTGCTCCGCCGCCGAAGCAGGCGGTAAGCGAAAGCGTTAAAAACGAAGCGGTAAAAATCATAACTGCAAGCTCTTTCACATTTTTCATCTTTCGGCTCCCATAGGAGAACCGCATCTGCTGCAAAAACGCGGCGGAACCTCAGTGGGGAAGGTCTTGAAGCCGCAGCGGTGGCACTCATAAATAAATTTTAACGAAGGCTTGAGTCCGCCGCATTCCGGGCAGAACTTTCCGACAGCCTCCCTGCCGCATTTGCATTTCCACATTTCTCCGGAGGGAGCTTTCGGAGCGGGCGGAGACTCGGCCTTCGGAGGTTCGCTGTCGTCGGTTATGCGTTTCTGCATGGTAGTTTCGTCGATACGAAAAAAATTTTTAGCGTATAACCTCATAAAGCATCCTTCCTTTCTTCAAAGGTCAGAGTGTATCCAATATCGCAGCGAGATATGTGGGAGAAACGGAAGCATAGATGAAATTATCTATAAGGCCGTCTTTTTTGACCTGCTTTACCGCGTTTGCAAGCTCCGCATCGGCGTTTTCGTCCACAAGGAAAAGAATCTTGCATTCCGGTACATGCTTTTTAACCTCTTTACAGAGCTTAAGCCTTTCCTCAAGCAGCCATGGAGAATATTTTGTAACCTCCATAACAAGTGCGTAAGCAAGGCAGAATTTGCATACCGCCACTGTTTGGTCCGGAGATTCCGTGCGCCGAATTACGAAATCCGGATCATTTTTGTTAAGTGCCTGAGAGATTGCGTCCGCGAACATATTACACTGCATGTCAAGCACAATTCTACGCATGACCTCACCATCCCCCTTCAGTCGACTTTTATAAAAACATACTTCCTTATGTTTTAATGTTATTTTAGCATTTCCGCAGGACTTTGACACTATACTTTAGTATAGGTAAAGTAAATAATTAAAAAATATACGAAAAGATATTAAAAAAAAGAAGCCCGGCTTCCCAGACTTTGTCATTTGGCGGATACACGCCGTTTATAATATTGTATTAAATACTGCGAAATGCTTATTCATCGTCCTCCGCAAGCTCCGCTATAAGCTTTGAGTTGCTCACCGCAAGGGCAAGCTGGAGCTTGTTTTCGAAATTCGTTTTTTGCAGCATATTGGAAACATGGTACTTGACTGTGGTGACCTCTATGCCCATAACCTCGGCTATTTTGCCGTAGGACATTCCGCGCAGCAGATAGCGCAGCACATTAAATTCGGACTTAGTGAACTCTGTGCTCATGGCGGTGCCGATTTCAACGACGGGGGGAGCGTCCGGGAAAATGTGTTCGCCGGAAAGGGTGAGCTTGATTATATTCATCAAAGTTGCCTCGTCAGCGTCCTTGTACCAAAGGCTGTCGGCGACCTTTTTCGCCTTTTTGAGCACCTCATAGTCCACAAGGGAGGTTATCACCACGATTTTTATGTTCGGGTGGCAGCTTTTTATCTTTTCTGCCGCCGAAAGTCCGTTTTCACGGTGCTCGGTCTGAACGTCCATCAAAATTAAATCCACATCTATGCCGCCGCAAAGCTCCGTGGCTTGATTTGCGGAGGCGGTGGATGCCACAAGATTGTATTCCGGCAGCTTTTGTATGTATTCCTCCAAAAGGCTGCGGATTATCTTCTGATCCTCGACTATCATAATGTTCGTCATCGGTCGTCCTCCTTTTTAGTCAGCATAACCTTGAGAGCAAAGCAGGGAAAACTTTGAACCGTCATGGAGCCGCCGCTTCTTTCTACCTTGCGGCGCAGGGAGGAAAGCCCACCCCCCTCGGCGACGGTTTTTGTGGGCAGAGCGCCGTTGTTGGTTATGGTAATTATATACACATTGCCAAAGGTGATTGCATTTACGAAAACCCTTGTGCCGTCGGCGTGGCGAACGCAGTTTGTGACACATTCGCAGATGGCGAGGGAGAAAAGGGAGCGGATATTTTCGTCATCCGGCAGAGCGCCGTCAATGACAAGCTCAACGCCTATATCCCTTGCGCGCCTTGAGGCGTATTCTATGGGGTCCTCCGCCCGGGAGGGACTGTTTGCGTTGCAGAGCACCCGTATGGCCTTTTCCCAAACCGCGGCGTTCTCCCGAATTTCGTCAATGCCGCGGTCGGTGAGGAGAATTCTGCGGGCGGAAAGAATACTGTGGCCTATGTCGTCGTGAACGCGCATTTTCATGGCGAGGGTTTCTTCCTCCCGCACAATATCCGACATCTGCTCGTACAGACGGTGGGCGCGCTTATTTGCGTCCGCAAGCAGAGCGTTTTCCTTTTCCAGCTCGGAGTACTGCTCCATAAGCTCCGTCACATCCGCGGCGGTGACCTGAGTGTAACGGTTGCCGTTTTTCGTGACTATGACCTTTTCCTCAAAGCGCAGAGCCTTTCCGTCGGGAAAATAGTATATGGGAAGGGCTTTGTTCGGTTGTAAAACTATTTCCGGCGGATTGGCAAGAGCATGGCGCAGCTCCTCCAAAGTCTGTATGCTGCTTCCCAAAAGCATATCTCCCACATAGAGCATGTGGCGGTTTACCATACGGGCAACGCCGTTCGTATCAAAAAAGCAGGCCGCTATGGGCAGATTGTCGAAGCCCTCTTTTATTGCGTTTCTTCTCATGCCGTCACCTCCGAAAGGGAAAGACACCATATTCCGTCGTCATCCCGCTCGATTTCAAGGGAGGGGAAGCGTTCCCGAAGCTCTGAAATATCCTCGTCGCAGGCGGCGCTGATATTTACGGAGAGAGTTTCGCCGTTGCTTTCGGCAAAGAGCAGCAGGGAGGAAAGGCTGTTTAAGCCGGCCTCTATAACCGCCTCAAAGAGGTCGTATATCATAATGACCTTTTCGGAGGGGGGCTGTGCGCCGTTAAAGTGAATCTCCGTGCGGCAGCCCACGCCGTAGAGCTTGAGCCCGGACACGGATTCGTTGAGGCAGAGGCGAAGCTCCTCGGAGGATACGGCGTGCTTCTGTCCCACAACGAAAACAAGGTTGCTCCGGCGCTTGACATAGGTTCCGATTATGACTATCTGCCCAAGGATTTTCCGCGCCTCGTCAATATCGTCGGACTGCTTCAGCCACTCCAAAAGCCCTTTCAATATTTTCAGCTGGTGCGAAACCCTTTCCTCCACAAGGCTGTAAAGGCGGTTTTCTTCAATCAGATGCAGCTGCAGGGCCTGCTGCTCGTTTTCCGCCTTCAAAATATCGCCCACGTCCCGAAGCTCGTCCTGCACGGATATAAGCTCCTCGGTGGCTTCGACTATTTCGGAAATATCCACCTGCCAAAAAATATAGCCGCCGCTTATGGGGCTGCCCCGAAGCAGGGTGTTCCTGTCAAGCTGAACGGTTCCGCCTGCGGCGTTCTGCAAATTCTCCTTGGAAATATCCGAAGCGTTGGTGGAACGGCGGTACAGGTTAAAATTCTTGTCCACAAGCTGAGCACGGATGGTGGTGGCATCCAAAAGCTCATTGTAGCCGATGTTCGACGGAATAAGCCCGCACTGTATGCAGCTTTCAAAGGTCGCCATAACAAAAAGGCAGATGGAAACCGTAATATCTCCCGCCAAAAGCCACACCCAATAGACTTTTTTTATTGAGGCAATGCAGTAGATAATCAAAAGCCCGAAGGGGAGCAGGGGAAGGCTTAAAAAAGTTTTGCTGTACGGTATTCGGCACTTTGAAAAGATAATACACAAAGAGCCAACGGCGCAGAACGCCTCCCATGCGAGAATATCATAATATCCGGCGTTGTAGGCGTAATCGGCATCGGAAAAAACTCCGCTTGGGAAAATAAACACAAGCTGGTGCAGGTCATTCGTGATTACAAGCAGGAAAAGCAGCGCCGTGGGAATATACATGAGCATCATGCCGCCGGGCAGGCGGAAATCGTCCGGCTTTCCAAGTGACGCTGCGACAAAAAGCGCAAACAGAGGGATAAAGAGCATGGCGAGGTAGTAGAGATACCAAAGAAAATGCTCGACAACGGGATTGCCTATGGTGTATTTTATTGTTCTGAACGAAAGCCAAAGCACCATCAATACTGAAATGGCTATAAGGTAGTCCCGAACCTGCGACTGCACAATTCTTTTGCGAATACTGAAGCCCCAAAGAGAAACCATTATTATGTAAATTGAGCTTCGTAATAAAACAAGCCAAGACCCGCTGCCTATGGTAATGCGGCTTATGTAGCGAATATACATGGCAATGGCAATAAACACAAGGGTGCAGATAAGAATAACGGTATCAAGCTTTCTCAGTTTGACCAAAGCGCTTTGCCACCTTTCCATAGTACAATTGATGGCATAATTATAACACCAAATCCCTATAAAAACTATAGTGAAATAAGAAAAAATGCCCGCTTGGTTAAAAAAGAGCGGCAAAGCGCCTGAATTTATTCGGAAACAGGGCTTTTTACTTTTTTAACCGCCGAATTTTTAATAAAATTAAAAATATTACGGATTGTATTTTTTCAAAAATGATGTATAATGTAAAAGACAAAATCTGTTTACGGAACGGAGGCTCACCACTGATGAGACCCATAAAAATATTTGTCGACAGCACCGCCGATCTCTCGCCGGAGCTTATTGCCAAATACGATCTTACCGTAATTCCGCTCTATGTCACCATAGGCGGAAAAGCGTATAAGGATATGTATGAAATCAAAGCGCAGGATATTTTCGACAACTACAATAAAAACAAGGAGCTGCCGAAAACCGCGGCGGTTTCCGTTGCAGACTACTTTGAAGCGTTCCGCCCGGTGGTTGAAGCGGGATATGATATAATCCACTTCACCATAAGCTCGGATTTTTCCGCCTGCTATCAGAACGCATGCATTGTAGCCGGGAAGCTGGGGCATGTCTATCCCGTGGACAGCCGCAATCTCTCCACCGGAATAGCGCAGCTTGCGCTGCTTGCAGCGGAGGAGGCTGCAAAGGGCGAAACGGACGCGGAGCATATTGCGGAATACATTCGCACTGTTATTCCGAGGGTGGATGTAAGCTTTGTTCTCAACAATTTGGAATTTCTTCACAAGGGCGGCCGCTGCAGCGGCGTAGCCGCTTTGGGTGCGAACCTGCTCAAGCTCAAGCCCTGCATTGAAGTCACCGAGGGCAAAATGGGCGTAGGCAAAAAATACCGCGGCAGCTTTGAAAAATGCGCCTCCGAGTATATCCGTGACAGACTCAGAGATGACGATACCGTGGATTTGCACCGTATTTTCCTCACATGGAGCGGTTGCGACAGGGAGCTTATAGATTCGCTGAAAGAGGAAATCAAGTCATATCATAATTTTGAGGAAGTCCTTGATACCGAAGCGGGAAGCACCATTTCCGGACACTGCGGGCCGGGCTGCCTCGGAATTCTCTATATTCACAAGGAAAAATAAGGGGATAAAATGAGAAGTCTTAAAAAACTTTACCGCATAGGCCGCGGACCCTCCAGCTCCCACACCATAGGGCCTCAGCGCGCCGCAAATATCTTCAAATCCGAGTACCCGGAGGCGGACGGCTTTCGGGTGACTCTTTACGGCTCTCTTGCGAAAACCGGCAAGGGACACATGACCGACGCGGTTCTGCGCCAAAGCTTTTCTCCCGTTCCGTCGGAAATCGTGTTCGACACGGAATATGACGGCGAGCTTCTGCACCCCTGCGCCATGGATTTGCAGGCATTCAAAGACGGAGAAGAAATCGGCAAGGCGAGGGTTTACAGCATAGGGGGCGGAGCCATTCGCATAGAAGGCTCCCAATACGTTGCGCCGCCGGATATTTACAAGCAGAACAGCTTTTTCGAAATTGCGGAATACTGCCGTCAAAACGATATGCGTATTTGGCAGTATGTCGAGCAGATGGAGGGCAAGGAGATATGGTCGTACCTTGAGGAAATCTGGGACGCTATGAAGCACTCCATTCGGGAGGGACTTTCCACCGAGGGTATCCTTTCCGGCGGGCTGAACGTTCAGCGCAAAGCGGCGTACCTGTATAACCAGTACCACATGGACGAAAGCGCTGAAACTCGTGAAAACCGCATCGTCTGCGCCTATGCCTTTGCGGTGAGCGAGCAGAACGCCTCCACCGGAACAGTGGTGACTGCGCCCACCTGCGGCGCTTCCGGCGTTGTTCCGGCGGTGCTGTACTATTTTCAGCAAAAGCGCAATCTTTCCGATATGGATATTCTGAAAGGACTTGCCACCGGCGGAATAATCGGCAATCTCATCAAGACGAATGCCTCTATTTCCGGCGCGGAATGCGGCTGCCAGGCGGAAATAGGCTCCGCCTGCTGTATGGCGTCCGCCGCCCTTGCGGAAATCTGCGGTATGAGCCTTGATCAAATAGAGTACGCGGCGGAGGTTTCCATGGAGCATATGCTCGGGCTTACCTGCGACCCCATAGACGGGCTTGTGCAGATTCCCTGCATCGAACGCAACGCCGTTGCCGCAATGCGTGCCATAAACGCTCTTTCCCTGGCAAACTTCCTAACCAATACGAGAAAAATCAGCTTTGATATGGTGGTAAAAACCATGTACGAAACAGGCAGGGATATGAATAGCCACTACCGCGAAACCTCCGAGGGCGGTCTGGCGAAAAACTATATCCACACCGAATATTAAAGCAAAAGCCCGGCTCCGCCGGGTCATCTTGTCGAAAAACTTCGTTTTCCGCCAAGATGACTTGAACAAAAACGCACCCCTGATGGGTTTCTTCCGCCCTATCTTCCTTTCC
>OIWT01000738.1_pt1 | contig 44066 bp, 40 predicted proteins | sample 1587701 | NCBI WGS metagenome assembly OIWT01 (sample SAMEA3888904, study PRJEB22519) | human gut metagenome | biome: human gut; feature: human-associated habitat; material: faeces | place: Denmark | collected 2009 | reverse complement strand
CGGATGTTCTTTTACGAATATCCGACTTTAAGCTATCATTTGAAGGCTGTTTTCTGTTTTATTTTGCGTTTTTTGTTGTGTTTTTCGGAAATCCCTTTCACTATTGATTGCATTTTTTCCGATTACAAATTATTCGCTCACGTACTGCGAAAAGAACTTATCTCCCAACAAGAAAGTGTTTACGTTCCGATTGTCAAGGACGATAAGCGCGTCTATAAGCGTGGACACATCGGTTGACATAGAAACGGGCGCATCACCTTCCGCAAACCTCTCGCAAAGTTTTTGCATGCAGTTATAAACGTCAACGAGTTTGTTATTTTCTTCATCCGATTTCTCACCGTCTAAAACGTCGAACAAATCAAGCAAAGAATTAAACGCTTTAACCGTATCGCGAGTAAGAAACCAACTTCTGAACAGAACATAGCCGGCAATGATAAACGGGAATCCGATTATAGCCAACGCTTCGCCTGCCGCAAAAAACAAAATCAAAGACAGCGCGACGCCGCCCGCAATGAGAAGCGGAAACAAAATCAAAAAAAGTTTTCTGCGCTTTTCCTTCGCATCGAACTCGGGAATCAGGTCCTTAAGGCTCTTTTCGAGTTTGTTTTTTTTCGCCTCTTTTTCTTCCTTGTGATATTCGGCAAGTTCGCCGTCGGTTAACCTGCGTTTCAGATAATAAGGTCTGTATATCTGTTTGATTTCCTTTTTTCCGTCCGCATCCGCAAGCGCGATCGCCTTATTCACGTATTCTTTGTGCGTTTCGTCTTTCAGATCGGTATAATTCTTAGTTTTTACGGCAACCATCGCCATAAAAACTTTATAATCCGAATCGGTAAGTTCCAACGCTTCGTAAACTTTTTTTTCGGCGTTTTCAAAGTCCCCGAGCCGTATATAGCCGTAAACTTCGTCGAGAATCATCATTTCTTTATGATATTCTTCACCGTGAGCCTCTTTAAACTCTCCCTTCGTCGCGTGAATCGTTGAATAATATTTTTTTGCCTGAACTGCGGAACATTCCTCCCCGCAACCGGGGCACATAACCTTACCGCCCGTTTCTTCCACGACGAATTCGGTTCCGCAATTAGGACACCTCGCGTTAAATTCTTTTTCCATATATGATTATTCCCATTCGACAAAGCTTAATCAATTTTGTTTAGGAAATATTCTTTGTCGTGTTTGCAGTTCTTTTGATTATTTGATATATCCATATTATCCTGCCTATATAGGCTAATGTTATCATTTTGTTATCGCTGTTGATAACACCGGCTCTGTAACTGCGGATAATAGCAATATGTTTTCAACTCAAATTATAAGCGTTTTTGCTTAGAAAATCAAGATGTTCAGAAAAACTTCCTATCATTTTCCAAAAAAATCTTTATAAACAGTCATAGTTAAATTCTTCACATCTATAAGCGTTTCCTTTTTAGATTTCGGACAGAACAGAGGAAAATTCTTCATTTCTGTATCTTCTCTTACCTTGTTATGTGTTTTGCCACCGCAAATTGGGCATTTTATCCAATCAATTTCCAATTTCAATCCTCCATCATAGTTTGTAGATTTACTTTTTCATATATGTATTTGAAAGTCTCCAAAGTTAAAAACACCTTTTCCTTGCTCTAAATTACCCTGTTTTTCCAATTCGCAGAACGCTTTTTCTATTCTGTCTATGATACAAACAGGAATTGAAAGCTGATGATGCGAGGGCAATACTCTCTCAATCCTCAAACCTTTAACTTTCTTGACAGACTGATAAAATTGTTGTGGATTTGTGGTAGGATAAAAAGCGTTAAGGCAACCCATATAAATTAAATCTCCCGAATAAAGATATTGTCTGTCAGCTTCGTAGAAACAACAGTGTCCCGGCGAATGCCCCGGTGTATGGATAACAGTCAACTGTCTGTTTCCTAAATCAAAAGAATACCCATCGTTAAATACAAGGTCAGGAACGCCATTGTATAGTTGATAATCATCAATTACAAAGTCTATTGGAAAGTCACATGGCTTACAAATTAGGTTATGTTTAACCACTTGCAAAGGTATCGGGAAATGACAGGATAACCACTCCTGTTCCGCTTTATGAACTGCAATACTATCAAAATACTTATGTCCGCCAATATGGTCCCAATGTACATGTGTTGTAATTACGGTAATTGGTAACTTTGTCAAATTACAAACCACTGTTTTTATATTGGAAACACCAAGCCCTGTATCAATCAAAATAGCTTTTTCTGTTCCACACAAAAGATAGCAATGCGTTTCTTCCCAATGTTTGTACTCGCTGATTGCAAAAGTATCAGTGTCAATTTTTTCTACTGTAAACCAATTTTCCAAAGTCCGCAAACCCTCATAAACACTGGATTTCTTCGACCGTTCAAGTTATTCCCACTCGATCGTTGCCGGCGGCTTCGACGTGATATCGTAAACTATGCGGTTGATATCCTGAACTTCGTTTACGATTCTTGTGGATATTTTCTCAAGCACGTCGTAAGGAATCCTCGCCCAATCCGCCGTCATACCGTCAACGCTCGTAACCGCTCTGAGCGCTAACGTATAAGAATATGTTCTGCTATCGCCCATAACGCCTACCGAACGGCAGTTCGTCAAAACGGCAAAATACTGCCAGATTTCTCTGTTCAATCCCGCTTTCGCGATTTCTTCGCGATAAATATAATCGGCATCCTGCAAAACTTTTATTTTTTCGCGGGTTATATCCCCGATTATTCTTATTGCAAGTCCCGGTCCGGGGAACGGCTGACGCATGACGATATCTTCGGGCAAGCCGAGTTCGAACCCGACTTTTCTCACTTCGTCCTTGAACAAATCTCTGAGCGGCTCGATAATCTCTTTAAAATCAACGACGTCCGGCAAGCCGCCGACGTTATGATGGGATTTGATTACCGCGCTTTTCCCCTTTCCGCTTTCGATAACGTCGGGATAAATCGTTCCCTGAACGAGATAATCGACCTTGCCGATCTTCTTCGCCTCGTCCTCGAACACCTTTATAAATTCGCCGCCGATTATCTTACGTTTTGTTTCCGGATCGGAAACTCCGGCAAGTTTATCCAAAAATCTGTCGGCAGAATCGGATTTGATAAGATTCATTCCCCTTTCGGTTTTAAAAACCCTGTAAACGTCATCCGCTTCGTTTTTACGGAGAAGCCCGTGATCGACGAAAATACAAGTAAGATTGTCGCCGACGGCTCTGTGAACAAGCGTAGCCGCAACCGCGCTGTCCACGCCTCCGCTCATCGCGCAAAGCACTTTTTTATCTCCGACTTTTTCTTTGATTTTCGCAACCTGCTCGGCAACGAAATTTGCCATAGTCCAGTCGCCCGAAACTTTGCAAACGTTATAAAGGAAGTTGCGGAGAATCGTCGTTCCCTGTTTTGTATGCATTACTTCGGGATGGAATTGCACTCCGTAAAATCCGCGGTTTGCGTCCTCCATTGCCGCGACGGGGCAGGTTGCCGTTTTCCCGACAACTTTGAATCCGTCGGGCGCAACGGAAACATAGTCGGTGTGGCTCATCCAGCACACGTTGTTTTTATCCACGCCCTCAAAAATTTCACTGTCGAAATATTCGATGTCGCTTTTGCCGTATTCTCTTGTAGTCGCGCTTTCGACTTTTCCGCCGAGGGTGTAAGCCATAAGTTGCGCGCCGTAACAAATTCCGAGCACGGGTATTCCGAGCCTGAAAATTTCGGGATCGATATGAGGCGAATTTTCATCGTAAACGCTGTTCGGGCCTCCGGTAAAAATAATGCCTTTCGGAGCATATTGCTTTATCTCTTCAATCGTCATATCGCAAGGTTTAAGGTCGCAGTAAACGCTCTGCTCTCTCACTCTTCTTGCAATCAGTTGATTATATTGTCCTCCGAAATCAAGGACCAAAACTCTTTCGTGCTGCATATATTTCCTCTCTTTAATAATTATTCGATTGTTGTGGTTACGAACGCGCCGTTAAGTTTCCGCATGTCGGCGACAAGATCGTCTTTTCCTTCGGAAATACCGTTCATATTTCCTTTTTTATACAAATCGTAAACGCAATCGGCAAGTTTTTTATCGTTTTTGCCGAGGCTTAAATTTACCAGAAATTTCAGCGAAGAATATGAAGTGTATTTCTCCGTTGTCGAAATCGCGATTTTAACGCACTCCTCTAAATCTTCCGTTGTCTCGGCGGTGAGATAAACGGCTTCAACCGTTCTCGTGGCGTAAAAATCGTAAAGATTGCGTCCGTAAGAATTCTCTTCTTTCGCGGACAATTCTTTAAGTTTTGTCTTGAAATCAACGGTAAGCGATTTACCGTAACGCGCGATTCTCTCCTCGTCATCGACCGAAATGGCAATATCCGTCAGATCGACAAGATCCGAAAAAGCGTGGCCTTTGTTTTCGTACTGCATTTCATACTGTTTCACGGCGGACGACTTCATTCCGAGATTATAATAAAATTTACCGATCGTTTTCGGAGAAACGACGGATACGATCAAAAAAACCGTAACGCACGCCGCAATCAGCGCGGCAAAAGTTATAACGGCGGTTTTGACAATTGTCTTTTTCATATTAACTCCGTTAAGGGATTCCGTTCGTCGTTGCCGATTGCCGGAAAGACGCTTGAAATACCTATTGATATTTTAGCATACAACCGAATAAAAATCAACTTTAATCATTATAAAATCGTTTACTTCATAAAAATATTAACAGGAAATCGTTTTATGAAAAAGATATCTCTTATCACGATTATATCGCTTATTCTTATTCTTGCCGCCTGCTCGCAAAAAAGCGCGCTTGAAAAAAAAGTGAGCCAACTCAGATTCGACATTCTGTTCTCCGGCGACGAATATTACGACGTTTACGCCTTTAAAGAAATCTGCGAAAACCCGCAGAAAGACGACGGCGAAATCGGAGAACGGAAAAACGTTCTCACTTTCAAAATCGTTTTTAAAAACGATATACCATTGAAGTCAAGCCCCATTATTCAATTTTCTCTCGACGGGATAACTTACCGCAAGGAATTCGAGTATAAACCCCTTTCTAATTTCGTTTGTTGCAGTTTGTTTCTGCCCGCGCTACCGGGCAACAAACTCGACGTTTCTCTGGAATTCGATAAAAAAGCGGTAAACCACACTCTTCTCACCGTTTTAAACAAAAAAACTTTGAATCACACAGAAGTTCTCGGCATTATCGATAAATCGGACGACGAGGACGCCCAAAGATTTCTGAACGGCGAAAAACCTTACGAAGTGAAATTAAGGCTTATTTCGTCCGACGGTTACAACTATTATTTTATCGGATTTTATAACGAAGACGAATTCGTCGGATTTCTCATAGACGGAACTACGGGCGAAATCATCGCCAAAAAGAAATAAAAAAGTTGACGAGAAAAATGTCGAAAATGAATAATTAGTTTTTTACTGCGCAAGATAATAACGAAGGAGGAAACAAATGGAGTTCGACAAAACACAAACCTTCGGGAATCTTGCGCGCAGTTTCGCAGGAGAAAGTCAGGCAGGGCTAAGATATCAGTTTATAGCGCAACTCGCGATGAAACAAGGATATAAAACTCTGTCGGATGAAATAAAATATATCGCCCGCAACGAAACGGCTCACGCAAAAATCATTTTCGATACGATTATCGAAAAGAACGGAAATACCGAAAATATCGATATTTCGGCAGGCTACCCCTTTGAAGGCGACACGATCGAAAACGGTCTTTTGGCGGCAGCGGAAGCCGAAGCGGCAGAAATAAAAATCTACCGGCAATTTTCGGAAACAGCCGCATACGAAGGATTTAAAGATATTTCTGATTTATTTTTAAGAATTGCCGACGTGGAAGAACGTCACGAAACGATTTTCAGATATCTTTATGAAAACTTCAGAAACGGAACGTTATTTTCCGGCGATAAAGATATTATTTACGAATGCAGTAATTGCGGCTTCAGATTCACGGCAAAACAGGCTTTCAGCGTATGTCCGTTATGTAAAGTCAGTCAAGGGTTTGTTAAAATCAAACTCCCCGAATAATCGTTATGAAGAAATCTACCGAAAAAAACACGAAAAACACTAAAACTTCAAATCCTAAAAATTGCGGAAAGAACGGTTCGGGTAACGGAGGATGCTCCGAAACGAAGAACTGCCGCTGATGAAAAAGAAAAAGGCGGCTACTCCGCCCCGTAAAAGCAAAATGAGATCGTCGTTCGACGTTCTGGGAAGTTACACCGGAAGTTACATTGCGGGCGTTAACGAAGAACCCGTACAGGACATGGACGATCTGTAAAAGATAATTTTTATTCTCTTTTATTATTTAAGGCGAAACCCTCTCGATTGCGGGCTTCGCCTTTTAATTTGTCTGACTTTATTTATTTAACGTTCTGACGTTATTTATTTAACGACGCGCAGTGAACGCAGGACTCGCAACCTCTGCCGTCCGTTTCCCGCTTTGTGGAACAACCTTCGCACGAATAACTCGTTTCGGATTCAGATTCCGCATCGTCGTCGTTTTCTCGCATAAATTCTCCGTAAACTTCTTCGAGCAAATCTTCATCGTCTATCGGCAAAAGAGTTTCGTCCTTTTCGTCGCCCGAAAGGCGGAATACGACCAGTTCGTCGGGATCTATCCCATCCTTGGGTTCGGCAGGTTGAAAAAAGACGTACCATTCGCCTTTATAATCGATAGTTCCTATATGGTAAAACTTTTCTACGCTTCCGTCCTCTCCCGTTAAGGCGACGAAACCGTCTTGCTCGTTCTTTTCGTTTTCAACAAATTTATCGTTCATTTAATATTCCTTTTTCGGGTTTAATACGTTTTACCGATTCGGCGCAGCGATTTAAACCCTCTTTAACTTTCTCAGATAATCTTCGAGAATATACGACGCGGCGACTTTATCGATAACGTCTTTCCTCTTTTCGCGGCGCATATCTGCTTCGATGAGAATTCTTTTCGCTTCTTTTGTGGAAAAGCGTTCGTCCTGCGTGACGACGTTTATGTCGGTTTTCTTCTTGAGTTCTTCGATGAAAAATCTTGTTTTTTCGGTTTGTTCGCACTCTTTGCCGTCGAAATTGAGCGGCAGACCGCAGACAATCGTTTCCGAATAGCGGGATTTTGCCAACGCTACGAGATAATCGACGTCTTTCGTAAGCGACTTTCTCCAGTAAGTTTCCACAGGCAGAGCCATTTCGTTGAACGGATCGGATATCGCGACGCCTATTCTTTTATCTCCTATATCGAACGCAATTATTCTCCCCATAGCCAAACTCCGTAACATCTTTTTACGTTTATAATGATATCATATTTCGATTTTTTTTTCAAGCGTTTTTTCTGACGAATGAATGAAATCCGAAAGTATGAAAATTATCTTTTCGCGCATACTTATATCGGCGGGAAAAAATATCGTCAAACGACAGATTGTTTTACCCTCGCAGGAAGAATACAAAAGGAGGAAATATTATGGAAAAAAGTTTTGTTTGCGGAATGATACTCGGGTTACTCGGAGGCGCGATTCTCGTGACTAATTCTTACAAGGCGAGAAAACTCGTCAAAGACGGACAGGAGGAGATTAAAAATAAAGTTTCCGAAATGACCGAGAAGAAGTCCGGAAAAAAGGAAGACGATTATAACGAACTCAACGGTTAACTTTGCTTTGTTATAAGTTTGATCGATGAATGGCGAAGCCCCGACGGAATTCCGTCGGGGCTTCGCCATTCGCAATATCATTTATCGTAAAACTTTTAATTTTCACCGATAAATTCTCTGATTATAGAACTTTTTACAATTAACTTCTTATCGCCTGCAACAAAGTTTGCGAGGCACGCTTCGAGATATTTCATCACGTCGTCGTTTTTGCTTTCCGTAATTTTTCGTATTTCATCCAGAAGCAAACCGGCGTATATTTTCGGCTCGTACGCGATAAACGTATCGATCGAATAATCCGCAAAACGTTTAAACGGCGCAACGTAAAGTTCTTCTCCTCGTTCAACGCTTTTGAAATAATCCGCGGTTTCGGAAATACTTCTCCCGCGATAAATTTCATCTCTGCTCATTCTCCGCAACAAACGGACAAATTTGGGATGGATTATTTCGTTTCCGCATGATATCCGCGTTCTTACGCTCGCGTAAATTTTAACGGACGTTTCGTTACCGATCGGAACTGCGTCCGGATTGAGAGCGTGGATGCCCTCGAATAAAACAACCTCTCCTTTTTTTCTCTTCAGTTTAACGCCCGAAGAAACGCTTTTTTTGCTGAGAAAATCAAACGTCGGCAGTTCGATTTCTTTACATTCCGAAATTTTCTTTATATGCTCGGACAACATTTTCGAATCGATCCGCGACGGGGATTCGAAATCCACTTCATCCTGCCCGCCCGGCAATATCGTTTTAAAATAATTGTCTAAAGATATAACGTGTGTTTTATGACCTTTTTCGTCGAGATATCTGCTGATTTTATGCGCCGTGGTCGTTTTTCCCGAGCCCGATGGTCCGGAAAGAAGTACGATCGGTTTATCTTTACACCGCAAAGCGATATCGTCGGCAATACGGAAAATCTCCCCGTCGAGCCGTTCGTCCTCTCTGCGGTAATCCTCTTTGTTATTGAATTTTGTATTGATATATTCTGAAGATACTGTTTTCATACGTTAATATATACGCTCTGTTTATTCTATGCTGCAAGTGGCGATAAGATTTACTCCGTCAGTAATATTTTCAATAATTATCTGTCCCGTTTTTACCGGCGCGGCGACTATTTTACCGTTTATCTTTTCCATAAGTTCAAATAATTCGGCTTTTTTTACGGGCTTATCGGTTTTAACGGAAACCATTTCGCCCGAAGAACATCTCACGGTCGTAGTAAGCACTCTCATCGGGCAAACAACTTCGCTTTCGGCGTATTTCTTTCCTCTCGGACAGTCGTTTCCTTTCACCGATTTAACTTCGCCGTCAATAAGTTCGACGGTTATTCGGCAGCCTTTCGGACATTCTATGCAAGTCAATTCTTTCGTCATTGTTTTTTTACCTCAACCGTAATATCTCCGGAAATATCGCCAAAAAGAGAAGCGGAAAGTTTAACCCTCTGCATTTCGCCCGGAACGACAATAGGTTTTTTGAACTCGGCGATAACTTGTTCGCCGCTTTTCATGATAACCGCGGCTTTTGCAACCGTCGAGCGTACTCTGAAATAAATCGCCACGTCCTCCGCTTTGTTTAAATCGATTTTTTGCGGAAGGACATAGGAAACTTCCGCTCCCTCGCGGGTAAGAACGAATCGTTTCTCGCTGCTGCCGTTTTTAGAGTATTCCGCGGCGGCTTGCCCCGCAATTTCCGCTTCTTCCGAAACGAAATCCACAAGGTCGTGAACCTGAAGCACGTTTCCGCAGGCGAAGATACCGCTGACCGACGTTTCGCGCGTCTGATCGACCACAGCGCCTTTGGTACGCGGCGACAATTCGATTCCCGCTTCTTTCGACAATTCATTTTCGGGAATAAGCCCCACGGAAAAAAGCACAGTGTCGCAATCAAAGCGTATTTCCGTTCCGGGTATAGGTTTTTTATCCTTGTCAACGGCAGAAACCTCAACCCCCGTAACTCTGTCTTTACCCTCGATTTTCGTTATGGTATGACTGAGATAAAGCGGTATGCCGAAATCGTCAAGACACTGAACGATATTGCGCGTCAGCCCGCTCGAATAAGGCATTATCTCGCAGACCGCCTGAACTTTCGCGCCCTCGAGCGTCATTCTTCTCGCCATAATCAGCCCGATGTCACCCGAGCCGAGAATCACGACTTTTTTACCCGGAAGATAACCTTTTATATTGACGAATTTTTGCGCCGCGCCCGCCGAGAAAATACCCGCCGGACGTGAACCCGGAATATTGAGCGCGCCTCTGCTCCGCTCGCGGCAACCCATCGCCAGAATGACCGCTTTTGCGGAAACGGTAAACACTCCGTCCTTGGGGTTTATCGCAGTTATCTTATTGCCCGCATTATTTTCGTTATTTGCGGAAAGCGACAAAACCGTCGTTCCGGTCATAATTTCGATATCTCTTTTTTTGGCTTCGATGATGAATCTGTACGCGTACTCCGGACCGGTAAGGCTCTCTTTGAACCGAGTCAGCCCGAATCCGTTGTGAATACATTGATTTAAAATACCGCCGAGTTTATCGTCCCTTTCTATTATAAGGATGTTTTTCTCCCCGCTGTCATAGGCTTTTATCGCTGCGGCAAGTCCTGCCGGTCCACCGCCGATTACGACGATTCCGTATGATTTTTTCATTTCGTTCTCCCCGCCAATATTTCGGATTTTTCGCCTTTCCCGGTTATTTGCGTCAAATCTTTGCCGAGTTCTCTTGCGAGAATTTCCACGACGGAAGGCTGACAAAAACCACCCTGACATCTTCCCATTCCCGCTCGGGTTCTGCGTTTGACGGCGTCAACCGAAGTCGCTTTCGGGTTTGTCCGAATCGCGGAAACAATTTCGCCCTCGGTAATTTTTTCACATCTGCAGACTATTTTGCCGTATTCGGGATTACGTTTTATGATTTCGTTTTTCTCATCATCCGATAATTCGTTAAAGAAATATTCCGGTTTGCGGTACGGATTGAAATCCGATTTTTTCTCAAGTTTAATTTTTTTGCCGACAATCTCTTCAACAACGTATTTGCCTATCGCGGGCGAAGCCGTCAGCCCCGGCGACTCGATACCGACGAGATGAATAATGCCGGCGTTATTTTTGCTCTCTTCGATAATAAAATCGTGGCGGTCGTTATAGGCGCGTACTCCCGAGAAGGAAGTTATGGTTTCTCCGAAAGGAACGTTTCTCATCATCTCCGAAGCCTTCCGGATAATAGTCGAAAGACCTTGCGCGGTAGTGTCCGTATTGTTGTCCTCTATATCTTCGGCGGTCGGACCTAAAATAATATTTCCGTCTGCCGTCGGCGAAACGAGAATACCCTTGCCAAGTTTTGTCGGTGTAAAAAACAACGTCGCGTTCGTCAACCGGCCTGCGGTTTTATCAAGGAGAACATACTCTCCGCGGCAAGCGTGAACGGTATAATCATCGCCGGTAAGCGCGGCTATTTTACCGCTGTTTATCCCCGCCGAATTAATGATAATTTTCGATTCCAACGTTTCGTAATTACTTGAAAAAATCCTGTATCCGTCTTTGATTTTATCAATTTTTACAACTTTGAAATTACACTTTAATTCCGCTCCGTTATCCATCGCGTTGCCGATTGCGGCAAACGTAAGATTATACGGACAAACGATTCCGCCCGTCTTTGCGTAAAGCGCGCCGACCGCGTTTTCGGAAACGTTCGGTTCGAGCCTGAACAACTCTTCTCTGTCTAAAATTTCAAGTCCGTCGACGCCGTTCGCCTCGCCTCTTTTTTTTAGTTCGTTAACGGTTTCTTTCTGTTCGTCGTTAAAGGCGACAACAAGCGAGCCGTTGTTTCTGTATTTTACGCCGAGTTCGTTGCAGACCCCTTTCATCATACGGTTTCCGCAAACGTTAAAGAATGCTTTTTTAGTTCCTTCCTTTGCGTCGAAACCCGCGTGAACGATTCCGCTGTTGGCTTTGCTTTGTCCCATACATACGTCGTCTTCCGCCTCGAGAAGACAAATTTTAAGATTATATCTCGATAACTCGCGAAGAATCATCGCTCCGACGACTCCTCCGCCAATAACTACGACGTCAAACATATTCTCCCTCCGGATTCATAATGAATTTAATCGTTTATAAGTAAGCAACTATATCGTTAAGACTGTCAAGAACAAACTCCGGCTTTTTCTCCGAATCCGCAATCATATCCGCCGTTCCCTCGCCCGATAAAACGAAAAGCGTGTGAAAGCCGCAATTAACGCCGAACGCGATATCCGTATACAGTCTGTCGCCGACCATCATAAATTCGTCCGGACGGGCGTTATACTCTTTCATCAGTTCCGTTCCGAACAATGCGTAAGGCTTACCGATTATTTTATCCGGGGTTCTCCCGGTGGACGCTTTTATGAGTTCAATGAATGCTCCGACGTCAGGAAGCGGATAATTTTCAGACGGGCAATTAATGTCCGGATGCGTTGCGATATATTCTGAATTTTCCATTAGATTATCTGTAAATTTGCAAAGTTTTACGTATGATAATTCCGTATCGTAAGCAAGAACGCTTACGTCCGCAACGCCGTTTTCGATTACGTTTATGCCGCTGTCAACGAATTCTTTTTTCAGCCCTTCCGTTCCGAGAAGTCTTACCGTTTTACCCTTTCTCTCCGTTTTAAGAAAGCCTATTGCGGCAGTCCCCGAGGTTTTTACTTCATCGTCGGCTTTCAAGAGATTCATCTTTTCAAGTTTATCATAATAATTCTCGACGCTCTTCGAAGAATTATTCGTGAGATAGATAAGTTTTTTCCCCGCCGCTCTCAGCGCGTCGAGAGTTTTATCCATTTCGCCGATCAGCCTTCCCCCGAGATAAACCGTTCCGTCCATATCCAGCAAAATATATTTAACTCTTTTTAAAACTTCTTTCAATCCGTCCATTGCGTTACCCTTTTCCGTAATCAACTATGATAAAGTATATATTATCTGATATCAAAAGTCAACGCAAGGCATAAAAAAAAGCGGATTACCGCTTTCTTTTTATATATTTATCACTTGTTATCTTTTTATCCAGGTTGCGGGAATAATCGTCAGAAGCAACGGATAAATTTCAAGTCTGCCAAGCAACATCGTAAACGTTAAAATAAGTTTCGAGAACGGACCGTATTCCACAAACGATTGCGTGGGGCCCACCGCCGCAAGCCCTGGACCGACGTTATTGAAACACGTCAGAGCCGCCGTGAAATTCGTTTCGAAAACGTTATAAGTTCCTTCGGCAATTATAGCGTCGCACCACGGATCGAAAGATAACAGAAATACAACCGCTATCAATATAAAGACATAAACGCCCAAATACGTTCCCACGCCGTGTATCGTGTCCTCGTCTACCCTCTTGCCATCGAATTTAACAACGCTTGCCGTGCGCGGGTGTAAGGCTTTTTTCAATTCCCTTTTTATGCCGCGCCACAAAATGACGAGCCTCGAAACTTTCAGTCCTCCCGCCGTCGAACCGGCGCCTCCTCCCGTGAACATCAACAGAATCAGAACGGCTTTGGAAACCGAATTCCATTTATCGAAATCAGCTGTCGAAAAACCGGTCGTCGAAACGATAGAACAAACCTGAAACGCCGCGGCTCTTAACGCATCGCCGAACGAAGTGAAAAGATTAGCGACGTTCAGCGTTATAATCGCCGTGGCGACAACAACCATAGCCGAAAAAACGCGTAGTTCCGAACTCTTCAACGCCGTTCTTATCTTCCCTATAAGAACGAGATAATAAAGGTTGAAGTTCAGCGAAAACAGAAACATTCCTATCGTTATAACCCACTGCGCGGCGGCAGAATAACTCGCCACGCAGTCCGATTTTATTCCGAAACCGCCCGTTCCCGCAGTTCCGAAAGCGTGAATCAGACTATCGAAAAACGGCATACCGCAACAAAGCAACGCGATAACCATCGCCACCGTCATCACCATATATATAAGGTAAAGAATTTTCGCCGTATCTTTCGACCTCGGCACGAGTTTATCGATGATAGGTCCGGGCATTTCCGCTCTTAAAATATGCATCGATCTGTCCGGCGCGCGCGCCGTTATCGCCATTATGAAAACTATAACGCCCATACCGCCTATCCAGTGCGAAAAAGAACGCCAGAATAAAATCGACTTTGAAAGAACCTCAACGTTCGGAACAACCGACGCGCCCGTGGTGGTAAGTCCGCTCACGATTTCAAAAAGCGCGTCTATGTAAGAAGTAAACTCACCGCTGACAACCAAAGGCACCGCACCGACGAGCGACGCGACCATCCAGCACATCGCGACGGTTATGAAACCCTCTTTCGAGAAAAAAATCATATTTTTCGGTTTTAAGGTCAGAACCGTCAACGAGCCGAGAGCAAGAGCGCCGGCAATAGTTACGCCGAACGCAAGGGCGCACCGCCATTCCCCGTAAATAACCGCCGTTAAAAGCGGCAAAACAAGCAATAATCCGACGGTTACGATTACTTTGCCGACGGTTGAAAAAATCATCCTGTAATTCATAATTTTCTTAACGCTTCAAAATGTCGGATAAATTGCAGAGCCTCTCGCCTTTAGCCACAACGATAACCTTATCTCCCGATAAAATGCAATCGTCGCCGCCGGGAATAAGCGCTTCGTCTCCTCTCGTTATTCCAGCGATGAGAATTCCCGGTTTGGTTTCGAGTTTTTTAATCGGTACGCCCGCAAACTCGAAATCTTGTTCCACGTTAAATTCAAGCGCTTCGGCATTGCCGCCGAACAGGCTATAAAGAGTTTCAACCTTGCTTCCTATGCTGTTCCCTATCGCCCTTGCGTATCTTACAAGTATATCGGCGACGATATTCTTAGGCGAAAACGTCGTTTCCAACCCGAGATTTTCGGAAATGGACGATAACTCGTTACGATTGACTTTCGCTATGACTTTCTGAACTTGTTTCGACAAAGCGTAAAAAGAAATGAGTATATTCTCTTCGTCCCTGTCCGTAAGCGCGACGAGAGCGTCCAGCCCGTCCACACCTTCTTCGAGAAGAATTTCGCGGCTCATTCCGTCGCCGCAGACAACGGAAGCCTTGGACGAAAGTCTTTCGCAGACGATATCGCAAACCTCGGGGTCTTTCTCGATTATTTTAACGCTACTCCTGCCTTTGATGAGCATATCGGCAAGATATAACGCCGTTTTGCTTGCCCCTATGAGCATGATGTTTTTGGCTTCTTTTGCGGGATAACCGAATTTTTTAAGAATGGAATGAGCGTCGTCGTTCGTGACCATAACGCCGATTTTATCGCCGCTTAAAACCTTGAAAGTTCCGTTCGGGATAAACACGTCGTTTTCGCGCTGAACAACGCAGACGAGAAACTTCTCGCTGAACTTCTTCCTCAGATCCACAAGCGTCATTCCGTCGATCGCCGAGCCTTTTTTAACGATGATTTCTATCATTTCGAAACTTCTCGCGGTGAAAGACTCAACTTTCGTTGCGGAGGGAAGTTTGAGAATATCGTAAATCGCTTCGGCGGCAAGTTTTTCGGGGTTGACAGCCATGGAAATTTCGAGTTGTTGTTTCATAAACCCCCAACTCGCGGTGTTATACTCCGAATTTCTGACTCTCGCCACGGTATGGCGCGCGCCGATCTTTTTTGCGGCAAAACAGGAAAGCATGTTCAACTCGTCCGAACCTGTGACCGCTATAAACAAGTCCGCTTTATCCGCGCCCGCCTCTAAAAGTTTTTCGTATTCGGTACCGTTCGCGCATATACCCATGACGTCATAAAGATTGGTGACGTTACCGACGACAGCGGGATCGTTATCCACGAGAATAACCTCGTGTTTTTCCTTAAGCATGCTTTCTATAATTGTTTTCCCGACTTTTCCGCCGCCGACAATTATAATTTTCATTACGGTAAACCGCTCCTTATTTTAAACTTATGCCGTTGAATTTTGCGAACGAATACACCGCTTTCAACGCGGCGATAATGTCCGAATTGTCTTTAAGGTCGGCCTTTTCGTCAATCAGTTTGAGATTAAACGCAATTTTAACGGTGTTATCGAGAAGAACGCGCATAGACGCCGTTCCTTTTGACGAATCGACCGCTCCCGCGAGTTTAAAGCAGACGGGAACGACTTTCAGCCGTTCGTCCGCCCTTTCGGCAAGCCTGTCGCTCATATCTCTCACGCACCCTGCAAACAGAGTGTAATCCGTTCCCTCGATGAGTTTACCGTAATCGGCGATATTTTCCACAAAGAGCATCTCGTCCGCAAGAAATCTGTTTCTGAGCGAACATATTTTTATGAGCGCGGCCTGAAGATATTCGTCGTACTCCGCGAGAAGTTGCCTTCTCTCGTATCTGAAATTTCCGTCTTTAGAAAAGACGTTGTCATACAAATCGGTTATTACCTGTATAGCCGCGTTGTAATTTTTCTTTGATTTTTCGATTAAAATATCCGTCCTTGTCTTTTCCATTTTTTCGTTAAACCTATTTTCTCCGCTCGTTTCTTGTTTTGCGGATAAATTTTTCGTCGTCACGTTATCCGTTATACAATCACACGTCACAACGCTATCCGCCGCCGGGTTATTTTTTATCTGCTCCGCGAAAAAAGCAAGCGAAGTTCGTTTTGAACATTCCGAGTTTCGCAATCGGTCTGCCTTTCGTCGTTCTGCTCTCCGAAGCCAGATCTTCCGAAAGCGCGTGCATTATGTTTCCGTCGCCGTCCTCGATAAGAAGAGTCATACTCTCCGCTTCGTCCTTAGGAACGGCAAGTTTAACACATTCCTTTCCGTCAAAGCCGACGTCCACGAGCCTTACGCCCTTTCTTGCTCTCGCGGTTTTCGAAATCGTTCCGAGGTCTACCTTTTTAAACGTTCCGAACGACGTTGCGACGACTATTTCGTAATCGAGTTTTTTACTTATCTGCGTCGCCGTTATAATTTCGTCGCCGTCCTCGATATCCATACCCTTCACGCCGCTTGCAACTCTGAGTTGTTGCGGGAATTCGTCAGAACAGTTAAGGCAATATCCGTTTTTGGTGGCGAAGAAATAATCGGAATCGGGGATCTCCTCTTCCATTTTGAGAAGTTCGTCGCCCTCTTTGAGTTTAATAGCCTGGAATACCGGTTTTTTGACGTCGTATTCGCTCCACGGCGTAAGTTTAACCATTCCGCCCTTTGTGAAGAAGAACAATCTCGTCGTCGGGAAATCGTCGTCTTTAGCCGCATAGAACGCAACGGGAACTTCGTCCTTGCCGCAATTCTTGATAAGTTTGTTGAACGTTATACCGCCGCTCATCGCGCCGCTTGCTTCGGGCAACGCTTCGGGGTCTATCTTGTAACAATTACCGAGATTCGTAAACGCGTAAAGCATATACGACGTGTCGGTATCGACTTTGAACGCAAACAATTCCGCTTTGTTAGGCGCAGAGTTCTTTGCGTATTTTTTATACGTAGCCGCTTTGACTTTTCTTATTACTCCGTTAAGGTTATAGCCTATGACGATATTTTCGACGTAAGACTTCTCTGCTGTCTTATCGAAACTTATCTCGTCTGCCGAGGAAACGATAACCGAACGTCTGTCGTCGCGGTATTTCTTCCTTATGGCGAGAATTTCCTTTTTGACGACGTCTTTCTGAAGTTTCTTGCTGTCGAGAATAGCCTGCAATTCGGCGATGAGTTTTTTAAGGTTTTCGAGTTCCTCTTTGAGATTGTTGACTTCGAGTTTCGTAATTCTCGCGAGCCTTAAATCGAGTATCGCCTGAGCCTGCTTATCCGAAAGATCGAAAGCCGCTCTCAGATTCGCTTTTGCGGCGGGCGTATCCGGAGAAGTCTTGATTATCCTGATAACCTCGTCGATATTGTTTACGGCGATTATCAGACCTTCGAGGATATGAGCCCTTTCTTTGGCTTTGTTAAGGTCGTATCTCGTTCTTCTTACAACGATGTTTATCTGGTAATCGACGTAGTACTTGATAATCTCCAGAAGCCCCATAAGTTTGGGCTTGCCGTCCGCTATGGCAACCATATTTATGCCGTAAGTACACTGCAACTGAGTGTATTTGAAAAGGAAATCGAGAATCGGCTGCGGATTATAGTCTTTTCTCACTCTTATAACCGCTCTCATGCCAGATCTGTCCGATTCGTCCGCGATATCGGCTATACCTGCGAGAGCCTCTTTGTTTTCTTCCTGAAGGTCGGCTATCTTTTTAAGAAGTTGAGCCTTGTTTACCTGATAAGGAAGTTCGGTTATGACTATGTTTTTCTTTTTACCCTCGCCTTCCTCTATGCTGATTTTGGCTCTGAGGGTTATCTTCCCTTTACCCGTTTCGTAAGCGTTGCGAAGTTCGCTGCCGGCAATGATATATCCGCCCGTCGGGAAATCCGGTCCCTTGACGATTTTCATCATCTCGTCGAGCGAAATCTTCGGGTCGTTAAGATAAGCAACTACGCCGTCGATAACTTCCGCTAAGTTGTGCGTGGGGATATTCGTCGCAAGACCGACCGCAATACCGGTCGCGCCGTTTACGAGCAGGTTCGGAAATCTTCCCGGAAGCGTATCGGGTTCTTTTAACGAGTCGTCGAAATTGAGCGACCAGTTAACCGTGTCTTTATCGATATCGGTAAGAAGTTCGAGCGCAAGTTGCTGAAGTCTTACCTCGGTGTATCTCATTGCCGCCGCGCTGTCGCCGTCGATCGAACCGAAGTTTCCGTGACCGTCGACAAGAGTGTTTCTCATATTGTACGGCTGAGCAAGACGAACCATTGCGTCGTAAACGGAACTGTCACCGTGCGGGTGATATTTCGCAAGACAGTCGCCGACTACTCTCGCGCTCTTTTTATAGCCTTTATCCGGAGTCATTCCCTGCTCGTACATCGAGTAAAGAATTCTTCTCTGAACGGGTTTCAATCCGTCCTCAACTCTCGGCAACGCTCTGTCGAGAATAACGTATTCCGCGTAAGGAATCATCGAATTGTGGAGGACGTCCTCAAGCGGGCTTGTAATTATCGAGTCTTTCGTTTCAGACATTTATCTATCCTCCTTAAACGTTGACCTTACTCATGAAGGTATCTTCTTTATTGAAATCGGCGTGTTCGGCGATATACGCTTTTCTTCCGTCGATATCGTCGCCCATAAGCGTCGTTATGAGTTTTTCCGCCTCTGCGGCGTCCTCTATGGTAACCTGCATAAGAACTCTCTTCTGCGGGTCCATAGTCGTATCCCAAAGTTGTTCGGGGTTCATTTCGCCAAGACCTTTATATCTCTGGAGTTGATATCCTCTGCCTACCTTATCGATGGCTTTCTGAAGTTCGCTGTCGTCGTACGCGTATTCGATAACGTCCTTTTTATAGACCTTATATAACGGCGGCATTCCGATATAAACGTGCCCTTCCTGAATAAGCGGCTTCATATATCTGAAGAAGAAAGTGAGGAGTATCGCTCTGATGTGCGCGCCGTCCTGGTCGGCATCGGAAAGAATAATAACTTTATAATAATTAAGATTGTCGAGATTGAAATCGTTTCCGATTCCCGTTCCGAGCGCGCTTATTATCGTTCTTATTTCTTCGTTTTTGAGAACCTCCGCTATGCTCTTCTTTTCGGCGTTAAGCGGCTTACCTCTGAGCGGAAGGATAGCCTGATGCTGTCTGTCCCTGCCCTGCTTCGCGCTGCCGCCTGCGGAATCGCCCTCGACGATGAACACCTCGTTGAATTCGGCTTTTTTGCTCGAACAGGAAGCAAGTTTACCGATAAGTTTTGCCGAATCCGCACCGTTTTTCGCTCTTGCGATTTCTTTGGCGTGTCTTGCCGCGTTTCTCGCTTTCGCCGCGCCGACCGCCTTTTTGATCATAGCGTCGAATATCGGCTTGTTTTTCTTGTTTCTCACAAGGACGTCAAGTTCTTCGATTGTCGCCGCTTCGACCGCCGCTTTCGCTTCGGGGTTGCCGAGTTTGGTCTTGGTCTGACCTTCGAACTCGACGTTTTTCATCTTGACCGAAATTATAGCCGTCATACCTTCGCGGAAATCTTCTCCGGTGAAAACGACGTCCTTATCTTTGACGAGATTGTTCGATTTTGCGTAATCGTTAAGAATCTTCGTAACGCCCGATTTGAAACCCACCTCGTGTGTTCCGCCCTCCGGCGTGGGAATGTTGTTTACGAATGAGAACACGCTCTCGGTATAACTGTCCGTGTGCTGAATGGCAAATTCGATCAGTATGCCGTCCTTTTCAGTCTTTGCGTATACGGGCAGATCGTAAAGTTTCATCTTACCCTCGTTGAGATATAAAACGTAATCGACAAGACCGCCATCATACTTGAACGTTTTGCTGTAAAACTTATCGTCGTCGCGCAAATCGGTGAGTTTAATCGAAATACCCTTATTAAGGAAAGCGAGTTCGCGCAGACGTTTTGCAATCGTTTCAAGGCTGAACTCTACAGTTTCGAAAACGTCCTTATCCGGTTTGAAACGGACGAAAGTGCCGTGCTTGTCCGTCTTTATCCTGGTGTTCTGTAAAGGTTCTTCCGGCTCGCCCGAAATCATCTTTTTACGGGTTTTGTCGTAATAACTGTGGAATCTCATTTTGTAGATAGTCTTATTATAAACTTCTACTTCGAGCCATTCCGAAAGAGCGTTCGTAACCGACGCGCCTACGCCGTGCAGACCGCCCGAGAAACTATAGTTTTCATTGTTGAACTTGCCACCGGCGTGAAGCTGCGTGAATACTACCTGAACGCCGGAAACGCCCGCCTGCTTATGAATATCCGTGGGTATACCTCTTCCGTTATCTTCAACGGAAACGCTCCCGTCTTTATAAAGAACAACCTCCACTTTATCGGCAAAACCGTTTGCCGCTTCGTCGATCGCATTGTCGACTATCTCCCATAAAATATGGTGCAATCCTTTCGGTCCGGTAGAACCGATATACATACCTGGTCTTACTCTGACGGCTTCGAGTCCTTCAAGAATTTTAATGTCCTGAGAATTATAATCGTGCGCCATTTATTCCTCCGATCGGGCATAAAGCCCTTTATTATACTTATCTATTTTAACATATAAAAAAATTTTTTTCAACTCATTATAATAAGGTTAAACAAAAAAAACGGCTCCGGGATAACCCGAAGCCGTCATTTTATTTTACATTTACCTTTATTCCGTCAGGCGCGTCGACTTTTGTCAAAACCTTTCCGTCTTTGTTTTCGACAGAAATTTTAACCTTGCCGAGTTTCGTCGGATAAACGACGTCGACTTTTTTTAGTCCGCACAAGTTGGGCGAAACAACGAGTTCGTTTCCTCCCACGCCGACTTCCTTCACTCCCGCAACAAAACGCATAAGGAACGGTATTACTCCGCTCGACCAGCCGTGGCAGAAACTGTGCCTCAATCCCTTGTAACAAAACGCGCCGTAATCCGCGTGGACGTCTTTTTTGCCGCTCGTCGGAATCTCGTCGATTCTGCCTGCGTTCTCCGCCCACTTTACGTCAAAATCTTCCCAGAAAGTCGTCGCGCCGAGTTCGAGCATTTTACCGTAATACTCCTTCATCATACCGAGCGCTTCCGCCCCGTAACCTCTTTCGGCAATCGAATCGAGAATGTAATACGACATAAAAGTAGATAACCCTTCCGCCCCGTTTTCGAGTATGAGTTTCACGTCTTTTTCATCGCCGATTCCCGCCATCAGTCTCATTGCGGAAATTTGCTTAAATTTCCTTACGGTATAAGACTTTTTGGAAAGTTTTACGAGAGATGAAATAACCTTTGAAGTATCTTCTCCGAGTGTTTCGAGAAGTTCTTTCGCGTAAGTGAAACACCATATGAAGAGCGCGTGAACGCCGGCTTTTTCGTCGGCTCTTTTATCCGTTTCGGTTTCATCCTGCGGATGGGACGGCCAGTCTATAAAATCGTAATCGAACGTCGTTTCTCCGTCGTCCGTTATATATTCGCTTATCTGCCCGACGAGAGAAACGAGATAGTTTTTCATCGATTCGATAAACTCTCTGTCGCCCGTTCTGAAATAATAATCTCTGAGATTGATAATCCACCAGAGAGAATAAGTCGGCATACTGTTTATCCACCCGGGAAGCGGAGTCTGGTCTTTGACGAATTTAATGGAATTCTTTATAAACGTCGTATCCGAGAAAAGCGCGTTCGCCGCCATCTGCTCGGGATGAATATCCCCTATCCAGACGAGTCTGTCTCTTTTTACTCCGTCCCATATCATATCGTTGTGAATACAAAGGCGGAGCGTGTAAGCGGCGGTATCGAAAATATTATTTACAAGTTCGTCGTCACAACAGAACGAACCGTCAAACGGTTTATCATAAGCGTCGCTCTGGCAGACTACGCTCTTAACCGTGAGAACGGTATCCCCTAAAAGGTCGATTCTCGCAAAGCGAAAACCGCCGTTCATAAGCAACTGATCGCTGTAATGAGGGATGAAAAACACCCAGTCCCTCGTGGCATGATCGTTTGTGGCGCCGCATTCGCCCACGTCATGACAAACTTCGGAAACAGATTCGCCGAGCCTCACTCTGATTTTTGACGCGCCGTCGCTGCGAAAACACAGAAATCTCAAACTACCCGATAACTCCTTGCCGAAATCGAGAATTATATGCGAACCTTTTTCAAAAACGGCGAGATCGCTTTCGTTCAATCCTATCTGAACAGGCTTTATTCTCAAAAGAGCGGCGGAATTCGTTATTCCTTTCTCTTCGACGATTCTTTTTGGAAAAATGCAATTCATAAGTTTACCCTTAGTTATTTTTTTCTATTTCTTCGAGAAGTATCCTCTCGGCGTAAGAAACCGCCTTTTTAACGCTGCCCTTTTCAAAAGGAACGGCAAGATTTGCGAATCTCAGCGTTTCGATATATCCGCGGCTTCCGCCCGTTTTGCAAAGATTAAGATAATCTTTCCAGGCGCTTTCCTTGTCTTCGTTCATCTTCTTCTTGAATTCCATCGCTCCCATCGTGGTAAGCGTGTAATTTATATAATAGAACGGATAAAGGAAAATGTGTATTTTATGATACCACCAACCGCCTTTTGCAAAGAACTCTATATCGCCGTATTCTCTCCAGGGCATATACTTTTCTTCGAGTTTTTTCCACTCGGCGGTTCTCTGCTTTGGCGTAAGATCGGGATTTGCGTAAATTATATGCTGATATTCGTCTACTGCAACGCCGAACGGAACGAAAGTCAACGCCTCCTGCAAGTGCGCGAATCTGAACTTATCCGCCTTGTCGCCGAAGAAATATTCCGCGTAAGGATATGCAAACTGCTCCATGCTCATCGAATGTATTTCGGCAATATCGGTAGGTTCGGAATAGTACGCCGAAATCGGCTGATTTCTCATCGCCGTATATCCGGCGAAGGCATGTCCCATTTCGTGCGTGAGAACGTCCACGTCAGCGGTTGTCTGATTGAAGCACGAGAAAACAAACGGCGCCTTATACGAGTTCAACGAAGTCATATATCCCGTCGAAGCCTTATGCGGCCTGTTTTTCACGTCGAGAAGTTCGTGATCGAGCATAAAATCGATAAACTCGCCCGTTTCCTTGCTCATATCGTGATACATTTCGCTCGCTTTTGCGATAAGAAAATCGTCGTCGCCGACGGGCTTTGCGTTTCCGTCGCCGAAAATAAGTTTTTCGTCGTACGCTTTAAAGTCGCCGACGCCTATACGTTTTGCCTGCGCCTCGTAGAGTTTTTTACAGAACGGAACGAGTTCGTCTTTTACCTGCTCGCGGAAAGACGCAACGTCCTTTTCGTCATAATCGGTTCTTCCCTGCTTTAAATACCCGAGCGGAATATAGTTGTCGAAGCCGAGATTTTTCGACTGTTCCGTTCTGATCTTTATAAGTTCGTCCCAGATCTCTTCAAAACGTTTTTCATGCGACGCGTAAAAATCCGAATAAGCCTTAAAAGCGTCGTGACGAACCTGCCTGTCCGCATTTTCGAAATAACTCATTATCCCGTACAGATTCAGGTGTTTGCCGTCGAACACAATATCCGCCGAAGCGATGATCTTTTCGTATTCGCTGCAAAGTTTCGCTTCTTTCTGTAAAAGCGGTATATTCTTTTCGCAATACGATTTTCTTTGAATTTCGATATTCGAGAACATTGAATTGCCGAATTCTTTGACAAAATCGTCTTTAAACGCGCAATCGTAAAGCGTGTTCGCAAGTTCCATATACGCGCTCGAATATTCGGGAATCTGCTCGTTGAGATACTCGTCCTCTTTGTCGTAAAACTCGTCGCTCGTATCTATCGTATGTCTTACGCTCGCAACGGTAACCATATCGAAGAAAGCGCACTCTTCTTTATCGAAGTCGAGAAACGCTTTTTTCGCCTCGTCGTAACTCGTTGCGTTTTTGATTTTTTCCGCGCACCCGAACGCGGACTTTTTTATTTTTTCAAAGTCGGGACGAACATACTCTATCGTTCCGAATTTAAAGTTTTTATCCATTTTATCACCTCAACGCGGAGCGACGAAATATCGCTCCGCGTTCTATTTAAAATTTAAGAAGATTAAGATATTTCGATTTGTCGATAGCCGAAAGGAACAAATACAATCTCGGTCCTTTATCGCAACCGAACAGAACGTTGTAGAATACGGCAAAGAATTTCTGCTGTCTTGCCATATTTTCCTTTTTGGTAAGCGACGGATCGTTTATTATGCCGTAAAGATACTGCTGTATTTCCTGCTCTTTGACGTTGTCGTGCTCTTCGATATAATCGGCGAGTTTTTTAACCGCCGCCTTTTCTTCGTCCGTAAGCCCGGCGTAATACTCGTCGTTTCGCTTTTCGAGAAGTTTATACATTTTGGAAGGCTGATGCTTGGTTATCCAATTTTTAACTCTTACAAGCCTTTCCTCGTCGCGGGCGTCGAATTCCACGCCGATTTTTGCAAGCATTTCTCTTACCGCCTGCGGATTGAAATCCACTATCGGAGCAACCGACGCGAGAACGCCGAACGGAACTTTTGCTTTGACGTTGATTCCGTTTATCATGCAAAGATCGTAAACGGCGGCGTTGTACTCATCCGCTTCGCCGTTTTTAACGGCTTCGAGACCTTTATCGAATTCGCTGTAGTGACGGATAATCGTATCGTCGAAATTGAAAGCGAAGCCGTCCGTCGGAGCGTATTTTGCGAAAAGCCATCTGACCATTTCGGGTTCGTAAACCTCGAGAACCGTTGCCGGAGTGATGTTGTTTCCCGTGGAAGAATGCATATCCCCGAGTCCCGCAATCGAAAGCCATCCGTAAGGCTGGAATTTCGGCGCTTTTACGCCGTAAATCTCTTTCGCGATATCCTTCGCGACAACGTAAGATCCGGAAGCTGCAGCGTGATCTATTCCGCCCGGCTCGAAGTCTACGCCCTCCACACCCCAACGCATAGGCCAGTCGATCTTCCACATGAGTTTAACCATATGATAATCGCGGAGGTTGACGGTTTCTTCTTTTCCGCAAGCCTTGCATCTGTAAGTAATTTCGTCGGTTTCTTCGTTATAAGAAAGAACTTCCGTGAAATCTTTGTTACAAGCGGAACAATAAACGCTGATCGGGTAATAAGTTTCTCTCTCTCCCTCGTCGCTGTCCTGAGTTTTGTATTTCATAAGGATATCGTAAATATCCTTTCTTCTCTTCATCGCGGTGATAATACCTTCGACGTATCTTCCCGAACGGTATTCCTTGCCCTGATAGCGATATTCGATATCGATACCGAGTTCTTCCAGCGACTGCTCGTATTCCTTTTCGTTATACTCCGCGAACGAAGAATAAACCCCGTGAGGATCGGGAATCATACAATACGGCATACCGATATACTTATCGAAATCGGGAGCGATTGCCGCGATGTTTTTCGGCACTTTTCTGAGCCTGTCGAATTCGTCCCACGAAAGCATAAGTCTGGCTTTTTTACCCTTTCTTTTCAACGCTTCCACAACGAAAAGAGGCGTGGCTACGTCTCTGAAATTTCCGATATGAACCGATCCGGAAGGGCTTGTCCCTGCAACGCATAAAAATTCTTCCTTTCCTGGATTTTCGTTAATGAGTTCTTCTGCAATTCTCTCTGCCCAATGCATAATTTATCTTTTCCTTTTATGTTTTCTCTTTTATTTTCGGGCGGCAAACGCCCGACTGATTTATATCGGTTTAATCGTTTTCGCCCAGGCGAGCACGATTAAATCAGCCACTTCTTCCGGCGTTTTACCCGTTGTGTCTACGACAAGACAATAATTCGACATATCCGTTATGTCTACGCCGTAAAATTTTTTATACCGCTGAATTTCACTCGCTCTTCTTTCCTTCAATTGCTCGAAAGCGTCCTCGTCGGACAAATATTTTTCATCCGCGCGCTTCGCTTCGACAACGCGTTTCGCCGCTTCTTCGGCATTGCATTTGAGATACACGCTGAACGCGCTCGGCACAAAGTGCCACGCCATACGCGAATCGAAAATGAAACTGCCCTCTTTATTCTCGTAAGAGGCGAGCATATCGTCGAGTTGTCTGTCGAGTTCGGGATGCTTTTCCTGATAAATATTGAATTCTTTTGTATTCATTCCGAGTTTTTCAGCCATTTCGCGCTGAATTTTTCCGACGGAAACGACATCGGCGTAAAATCTTTCTTTCAATATTGCGCCGACGGTGCTTTTTCCGCTGCCGAGATCACCCGCGAGCGACACCTTGAAATATGCCATTAACTCTGTTCCTCCCGCAATAGCCGCATAATATTTTTAATATAGCATTTTTAAATCGTCTTGTCAACCCGAAACGAGTTGCTTTTGTTATTTTATAATGATTATATTTGAACGCGCTTCTTATAAATTCGAAATAAGCGCGGCTGCGCCTAAAATTCCCGCTTTATTGCCGAGTTTTGCGACGGTTATCGGACATTTCGGTCCGAGATCGCCCGCGAAAATTTCTCTGTCCACGATTTTCTGGAGCGGAACGATCAGATTATCCCCTTGCGCGCACACGCCGCCGCCGAGCATAACCGTATGCGGACGAAAAACGTTGGCTATGTTCGCTATTCCGCAGGCAAGCATTTCGACGTAATTATCGACGACTTCTTTCGCGTAGACGTCGGTTTTTTCATAATCGAATGCGGTTTTGCCCGTTACGGCGTCGAGAGAACCTATCTCCCACATTTTACTGTCCTTATGTGCTTCCATCGCTCTTTTCGTATCCCTTATGAGCGCGGTTGCCGAAGCGTAAGCCTCTAAACACCCTTTTCTGCCGCACGTGCATTGTTCGCCGCCGTGAGCGATAACCATATGCCCGAGTTCCGCGCCGGCGGATTTGTTGCCCTCGACGAGTTTGTTGCCGACGATAATTCCTCCGCCCACGCCCGTGCCGAGCGTTAACAGAATACTGTCGTCGACATATCTCCCCGCGCCGTAAACAGCCTCGCCGAGCGCGGCGACGTTAGCGTCGTTGGCGATTTTCACTTTTATTCCGGTACGATTTTCCACACCCTCCGAAATCTTAAGATGATGCCATTTCAGATTGTTGGAAAAAATAACCACTCCGTTTTTGCTGTCTATCATTCCGGGAACGCCCATGCCTATCCCTTCGGTTTCTTCCTTTCCGAGAGCAGCCTTTTTTAAAAGAATTTCCACGAGCGATGCTATGTTGTCCATAACCTTTTCTCCGCCTTTTTCCGATTCCGTGGGAATTTTATCGTCAACCACTATCGATCCTTTTTCGTCGACTATTCCGCCTTTTATGAACGTTCCGCCGAGATCTATCCCGATATAGTATTTCTTTTTATTTTCCGACATATTCTTCTCCTTTTGAGCGTTTTCATCGTTTACGCTTAAATTATATAATTTTTTTATGATATTGTCAACTTATGCCGGGCAAGAAAACTTGCATTTTTACCCGGGTTTTGTTATCATTATGTTATGAGTTACGATATTATTTTGTTCGACGCGGACGATACGCTGTTCGATTTTTATCACACCGGTCAGAAAAGTTTTTTAAGAACGTGCAAAACGCTCGGCATCCCTGCCGAAGAAAAGGACTACGATATTTACAGCGATATAAACCAGAAAAGATGGGATCTCTATTCTCTCGGAAAAATCTCAAGACACGACGTTGTTATCGGCAGATTCGAGGAATACGCCAAGGTAAAAAAACTATCGTTCGATATCGAAAAGTTCTATGATATTTACGAACATAATCTCGCCGAAACGTCTATCCTTATGCTCGAAACGCCAGCGCTGTTGGAAGAATTGAAACAACGCGGCAAAAGATGCTTTCTGATAACGAACGGACTTAAAGCGGTTCAACGAGGAAGGCTCGCCCTTTCGGGAATAGAACATTACTTCGAAAACGTATTTATTTCCGACGAAATCGGATTCAAAAAACCATCAAAGGAATACTTCGACTACGTTGCAACCCATATTCCGGACTTCGAGAAAAAAAGATCGCTCATCGTGGGTGACTCGCTTATCTCCGATATTGCCCTCGGAATCAATAACGATGTTGCAACTTGCCATTTTAACCCAAATAATTTACCATATTCGGATAATATCACTCCAACATATAAAATTGAAAAATTGACGGACTTGCTGAAAATAATTTAACGGACACAAAAAAGAGCCTCGCGAGAAGGCTCTTTTTTATTAGTTTAATCAGCCGGCGGCTTTGACGCCCGCGCTCGTTCCGATATAAACGACGTTACCGGATTTACCGCTCTTAACGTCCGCTTCAGAATCGTTTTCTTTCGCGTTATCCTTAATGCTCTTGTAAAGTTCCTTAATGTCGCCGTTAACCGTCTTTGCGGAATCAGCGTCCTTACAATAAATAATCAGAACGTTTTCTTTACCCGTTTCTTTATCGACGGCAAAAATAACCGTATCAACCTTATCAAGGAAAGACAAGCCGTATTTTGTTGTAAAAACAGTTTTTACGGTAACGGTGCTTACGGTGGTATCCATAGCGTAACCGTTCTTCTCAAGGTTTGCTTTCGCCTTTTCGGGGTCGGAAGGAATTCCGCACGAGCAAAGCGAAACAGCCATCACAGCCATAAGCATAGCCGCAATCATTACTCTGAAAATTTTCTTCATAAATATAACTCCTCTTTTTTTCGTCGTTCGGATATTAAGTTTTCCGACACGCAAAAAAAATTATACCATATTATCGGCTTTAAATCAACTTTTTAATCGTACGGAAATTAAAAATTCGTTGATTTTGCAACGCTTATACGTGTTATCCGTTTTTGGATATTCAATTATCCGTTTTTGATTTTTATTGCAAACAACTGATAATTGTTCCGAAATCACACGTCAGAACACTTCTTTATGACTACAAACGCCTCTTCCGTGATGACGTGTTCGATTCTGCAAGCATTTTCCTCCGCCGCTTCACGATCAAGCCCAATTTTCACAAGCGCGCCCGTTAAGGATTTATTATCAACCATATTTGCATTATATCTTTTCTCGTTAAAAAAGCATAGGGATTCCATTCGTCATCACTAAGAAAAATTATTTGCAAAATTTCGCCGAACCCATTGACTTTTTGCCGGTCAAGTGTTATTATTGAGTTGCAACTCAAATTGCAAACCAATTTATTAACAAAATTCAACTTTTAAACATTATGATAACAAGAGAACAAATCAAAGACCCCAAAAAACGAATTCTCACCGTGTGCGTGCGTATGTTCATCGAAAAAGGCTTCAAAGCAACCACAATGCTCGACATTATTCGAGAAGCCGACGTATCGTCCGGAACGTTTCAGAACATATTTCACACAAAAGACGGCGTACTGATGGAACTCATACGTTTTATGTTCGATAATCAGTTCGGCGCGGCGCGGCGCATCCTCACCGACAAACAGAACCCCGTTCTTGTTTACGCGGCGGAAACGGCAATCCAGATGGCTATAGCCGAATCAAACGAAAACCTGCGGGAAATTTACGTGGAAGCGTACACGCAGCCACACCTTGCGGAATATATCTATCAGGAAACGTCTACCGAACTTTGCAGGATATTCGGCGAATTTAACCCCGACTGGGCAGACAGCGATTTTTACGAAAGCGAAATAGGGAGCGCGGGCATGATGCGCGCTTTTATGGCGCGGCGGTGCGACAAATATTTCACCCTGCGTAAAAAAATTCGTCGATTTCTGGATATGTCGCTTAAAACATACAACGTTCCGCAAAAACAGCGCGACGAAGCCGTCGCGTTTGTTGAAACGATAAACCCGGAACAAACAACGAAAGACGTTCTGGAAAAACTTTTCACTTCACTGGAAATGACTTTCGGTTTTCAATTCAGTTTCAACGAGAAAAAGGAGGATTAATCATGAACAAAAAGAACAAACGCCTTTCCGTCGTAATTTTCGTATTGACGCTCTGCTCTATGCTTGCGCTTCTGGCGGCATGCGGCGGCGGAAAATCGTCAGAATCGGGAGAATCGGGAGAATCGGCAAAAAGCGCGTATCAACAGTATATAGAGAAATATCCCGACTACGACGGCACGGAGGAGGAATGGCTGAAAGATCTGCTCGACGGCAAACTCAACGAGAATGCTCCCGATGAAAAAAAGCACACCGTTTCGTTTATGTACGACGAAAACGACGAGGAACCGTGGATGCAAGAAACCCTTGACGACGGCGAAACGGCCGATTTCCCCGGCAAACCCGAAAAACGCGGATATAACTTTATCGCGTGGGGCTATCAAGGTTACGAATGGCCTTTCGCTTACCCGATCAGACAAGACACGGTGCTTACGGCTATATGGGAAGCCGCAGAGTACGACATTAAGTACAATCTGAACGGCGGAGTCAATTCTCAGCACAACAGGGCGACCTACACGATTGAACAAAATTTCGATCTGCAAACTCCGACCAAAGACTACTACGACTTCAACGGTTGGTATACAACCTCCGACTTTGAAGAAAACAGCAAATTAAGCGAAGTTAACAGCGGCGAAAAAGCCGAAGATCTCGAACTTTGGGCTAAATGGACGCCCACCGCTTACAGCATCAATTACGCGGGTATCGAAGGCTCGACTATCGCCGCGCCCACGTCGTATAATATCGAAAGCGACGATATAATTCTTCCCCAACCCGAACGCGACCACTATACGTTCGACGGCTGGACGGGCAACGGAACGACCGCGCCCGAAAAAACGTTGACCATAACGAGCGGTACGCACGGCAATCTGGAATACACCGCCAACTGGACGGCGATAGTATACAAAATAACTTACGACCTCGGCGGCGGAACAAACCCCGACGACGCGATATACGAATACACGATAGACTCGTTTGAAAGCAGCGACGATCTGCCCTTGCCCGATCCGAGCAACACCGGCGGCGAACAAATTAAAAGCTACACGTTGCGGTCGGACAACAATTTCGATATCGAATACACCATTACCGACTTTACCTTCGGCGGCTGGTTCAAAGCCGACGACCTTGAAAGAACGCGTCGTTACGATTCCGTGCAACTTACGGACGGAGATCTGAACCTCGTCGCTTACTGGATTGTAAACGAAGGAAACGTTCAGACGAAAACTTCGCCCTATTGCCGTAACGGAAACGATCTGCTTATCGGCTCTTACCCGCAATCGAACGTGACCGACGAAGATACTCTTGCCAGACTTGCCGAATTTGAATTCAATATGCAAAGTTACTTTAATTCATTCAAACTTAACAAAGGCAACGAAGAACCGCCTTTGGTTGAAGGCTGGACGAACAGCGGCGAAAAATACTGGTATAAAGACGTGGAATATAACGGAAAAAAATACCGCGGACTTTTCGTTGTCAGATCACGCGACAAAAGTTACAGACAAGAACAGGCAGGTTACGCTCCGTCAATCCTCGACACAGGAAAGAATTATAACGTTAAAATTCATTGGTTTAATTTCGATCCTGTTAAATGGAGCGTGGTTGACGAAGGAAACGGCGAGGCGTTCCTCGTTTGCAAAACGAGATTGGAAACCATAACATTCGGAAATAACACGTGGGCGCAGAGTCCGATAAGAGAGTACCTTAACGATAAAATTTACAACGTTATTTTTAACGACGCGCAAAAAGCAATAGTTCTTCAATCAACCGTTGCCAACGATATCGAAAGCATGGGCGGTTATGGCGTCGGGCATGAAGATTTCACAACTTATGCAATGGATGATTATCTCTTCCTGCTGAGTTATGCGGAGTTTGAATTGTATAAGAGTAAATTTATAGGAAGCATAGGCACAAGCAGTTATTGCGTGGCAACGTTAAGCAAAGGATATACATGGATGCGTTCGCACTGCAAATTCCAACAGAATAGCGATAAGAGGATTTTAGCGTCCGACGGTTCGGGCGAAATTCCGGGCAAGAACCCTGAATACAGCGAATTGGGACACGTTCTTCCCGCAATGCGCATCTCTCTGTAAAACATCCGCAAGCAACCGAAACGACGGCAAAACAATTCGAAAAAATTGTCGCACCGGTCGGATAACCGCAGATTGTAACCGATAAAAAGAATCACTGCCGAAAGAGAAAACAAATCTCAAAAGTTACACCATTAAGGTAACAGGCGTTTTTATAGAATAAAACGCCGGCAGAAAAAACCCGTAACGCGAAACGTTACGGGTTTTATAAAATCAACTTATACTAATCTGTCATTACCATATTTCTTTATAAATATCGATAATCTCCTGACGCGTCGGTCTGCGCGGATTGGTCGCGGTGCATCTATCCTCCAACGCGTGATCCGCCATTTCGCCGATCGCCGACATATAATCGCCTTCTCCCACCACGTTGAGTTCGGAAATGTGCAACGGAATGGACATTTCGTGAAGAAGGAATTGAATATAACTGACAAGCGCGCGGATAGTGGTCACTTCGTTAAGATTGGAAACGCCGAGAATCCTTGCGAGATTGCAATATTTTCTCACGCATGGAGCGTAATCCGCCTTGCTTTTGCTAAACACGCTTATCTCGCTGTTATATTCAATGATATACGGAAGAAGAATGGCGTTCGCTCTGCCATGGGGGATATGGAACATTGCCCCGAGTTGATGTGCCATGCCGTGATTAAGACCCAACGAGGACGAATTAAACGCAAGCCCCGCAAGACAGGATGCGATATGTACTTTTCTCCTCGCGTGAGTATCGTTATTGTCATTGTATGAACGAAGCAGGAACTGCCCGCAAATCTCCACGGCTTTTTCGGCAAGCGCGCCGGAAAACTCGTTATTATTGAGAGAAACGTATGATTCCATAGCGTGCGTGATTACGTCCATTCCGGTATCCGCAGTAATGCTCTTCGGAACGCTCTTCACGAGAACTTCGTCCAGAATCGCCTCTTCCGGCGTCATATCGTCCGAAATCAAAGGAATCTTGGTGTTATGCTCCGTATCCGAAATAACGGCGAAAGACGTCACTTCGCTGCCCGTTCCCGACGTCGTGGGAATACAGATAAGTTCGGGATGATACGTTTCGTCGATCTGCCCCACGAATTTGCGTATGGCTTTGGAAGTATCCATCGCCGAACCTCCGCCGACAGCCACGATATATTTTCCCTTGCATGCAAGCGCATCTTTAACACCCGCAATCACAACGTCAACCGGAGGATCCGCCACGACTTTGGAAAATATACTGTAGTCAATACCGTTCTTTTTTAGCGGTTCAAGCACATGCTCGATAAGTCCGCTCGAAACCGTAAACGGATCGGCTACGATAAACACGCGGTCGGTTTTCAGATCACCGAGCCGCGCAAGCGCATTTTCGCCGAAATAAATCTTAGTTTTTACTTCAAACTCTTTCATATTTCACCTGTGTAAAAATAAGCCGGACGTTGTTTTCGTTTCCGAAAAAACAACTTTCAATCACACAACTATTATAGTAGACAAAAACAAAAATGTCAACAATCGGAAAGGCTATGATACGTAAAATTCAGCATTGCGACTGAATTAACCTGCCGGCAAGGAGCAAAAAACAAATCAGGTGGGAAGACAAACATCCGCGCGGGCGGGTTTAGCCCCTTCTTTGCCGTTATTACCGGAGATTTTCCGCTCTTCGTCTGTTCCCGCAAGGTCGGTAAAGGCGAGATCTCCGAGCGTGACTTTCACGCTTTTTCTTGCGCGGAATAAAAATTCGATCTGAACGACCTTTCTTCGTTCTTCGTCCGTAAGTTCCGAAGGCGATCCGTCCCCTCGCGTCACGCGTTTCAAATCGCAACGTAAAAGCATCTTCTCTTTCGTAACGGCAAAAAAAGGAATCTTTTCCCGACCGGAAAGAAGATCGTAACGATAAATCGAGCCGTCCGCAAGTTTGCAGATAATGCCGCGGAACTCGCAATCGTCTCCCGAATTAACCGTAAAGCGGAGGTATTCGTAATCCGCAAGGTGATTCTTATGCCCGCAAAGGCATATTTCGGGAGAAATACCGAAAAATTTATAGTCGTCGATTCCGGGAGTCGCCGAAATCACAATATCTCCATTGGCGCGAACATCGATCCCCGCAGCCGCGCAACGATAAATCTTTCCGCTCGTCCATACCGGAATTTTACGGCAGAAACCGACTTCGTAACCGAAATTATTTTCGTAAACTTCATCCGCGCCGCGGGTGATAAAAGCCGGCGTAAAACAATAATCCTTTGTCACCGCGCCGCGTTCGCTCCGATAAGGGAGCAAAGGGATGCCGTCAATCGTTCTCACGTTGCAAAAATCGCGGTATTGCAAAAAAGCATACGTCGCGTGCGTCGGTAACGGCACGTCCTCGCAGAAAAGTTCAATCTCGTTATCGGAAATTATTTTTGCCTGCGCGGGGAAATATTTGCCCGTTTTCCCTGCCACGGTAAAACCGTTCGGTTGTATTTTCAAAAGTTGCGTTTCCACGTTGTCCACAGTCAGAATCAGTCGTCCGTTTTTCTGTGTTAATCGGCTTATAGACGGGTATTTCGTTACCGTTCCGCGAAAAACTTCGCAGATCCTTTCCGAAACCGGCTGTTTGTTCACCGGATGAATGGGGTGATAATACTCATCCCCGTCGTATTTGAGCCAGCGCGGTTCGATATCGTAAATCGGAATATGATAAACTTTTTTCGCTTCTTTCGCAAAGTCGGCAAGGGCTTCGTTGACGTAAAGATACCCGAACCCGTCGCCGTAAGGATAATATTCGGGCGCGATCTCCGTCGTGACGAACGGAACGTCACCGAACAACTCGCGCATGTCGCCGACGATCGCTTTCAGGGCAATGCGAAAAGTTACCGCCGCTTCATAATCCCACGCCGAACTCTCGCCGAGATACCACACGATACCTTTGACGGGAAAACCATCAAGCGGAGCGATTTTTTCATTCCATACCGAAGACAATTGCGTAAAATTACGGATTCCAGAGCGATTCCATTTATCCCGCCCGACGTAGCGCCCCTCGGCTTTTAATCTTCCGAGAAGTTCTTCGTTTCCCTCGGCGGTTTTTCTTCGCAGGTACGATTCCACGCTCAGCCCGCCCATCGCCGCGTTCACGATTCCGATCGGAACGCCCGTTCTTTGCCGGAGATAAACGGCGAGTTGTACGGATATCGCGGAAACATTTGCGATTTCTTCGTCGTCACCATTTATCCATGCGGCTTCAACGGGGAAATCAAACAATTCGTCATACGATCTCGTAATCTCTTCCGTCGAATTGAAAGGTTTTTCTCCGACCGACAAAAAAGCCGTTTCCGATTTTTTTGCCATTTTCAGCCATCTTTCGAAATTTTCCGTTGCGGAAAGCGAATATGACATATTGCTCTGCCCGACGGTTAAAAACACGTCACCGAAACGAACCTCGGAACACACTTTTTCCCCGCCGCATTCCGCCGAAAGAAGAAAATGCGTCGTAACCTCGTTCACGGGTGGAAACTCGGCGCGAAAAACACCGTTTTTAGCCGCCGTTATAACCGTTTTTTTATAATTATCTCCGGATAACGTCACTTTGGTTTCGCCATCCGAATATCCCTTTACGACAAACGCGCTCCCTCTCTGAAGAATCGCGCCGTTTCTGAAACAAGAATGAAATTTTATCATATCTCAATCTCCTGCATAAATGCCTATTTTTTTGAGTTTACTATCCCTTCGGTAATATTACATCGGTTTCGGGGTGGTTTTCGGCATATACCGCGACTTCTTCGGCAAGTTTCTCACGTACAGACTCTTCAGAATAGTAAAGTTGAGTGATTTGCGGGGATATCATGGATTATATCGTGGCATTATACCGTTTCTTTTTGCGAACCGGTAGGATTGGTTATGCTGTACCCTACGTTTACGAGATGATCCGCCACGCGTTCAAGCCCCGAGATAAGCGACGAATAATACGGACTACACTCCACATTGCACTGCCCCTCCGCAAGACGCGTGAAATGCTCCGCGGTGAGTTTTCTTTTAAGCCCGTCTACTTCATTTTCAAGTTCCGAAAGTTTCGTCAGACGGGTTTTATCTCCGGTTTCGAATGCGTCTCTCGAAATGGTGAACATTTCGGTTACTTTGTTGTACATTACGCGTATTTTTTCCTGAGCCTGCACGGAGAACGAAAGTTTCTTTCTGCGCATATCTTCCACGATATCGAAGAAGTTTTCCGCGTGGTCGCCTATCCTTTCAAGGTCGTTCAGAACGTGGAAATACGAGCCGATAACGGTTTCGTCGCTTTGCTGAACGTCTACCGACAATTTTATCAGAAAGTCGGTCAGCGCGGTGTTCGTGAAGTCTATTATATCCTCGTTTTTATGAATTTCCTCGCCGTCGTCCACACTTTTTGTTTCTTCGGCGTAAAATGACAACCCTATGTTCTTTTCCACAAGGCTCATCATGTATTCTATCTCTTTTTTGACCTGCATCAAAGCGACGGGAGTCATCGATAGCAGACGATTGTCGACGTATTTAAGCGCAAACGTTTCCTTGTGTTCTGTTTTATCTTTAATAACAAAACGGGAAAGCGCCACTAATTGTTTTACAAACGGAAGAAGCAAGCACGTGGTGGTTACGTTGAATATTACGTGGAATGCAGATATGCGCATCTGAAGAGCCATAGCGCCGCTTCCCGGAAACATCGCCGTCAGAAGGTTTACTACGGACTGACGGAATACCCATATTATTATCGTAAACAATGCCGTTCCTATCACGTTAAACGTGAAATGAATGAGCGCAACCCTTTTCGAGTTTGCATTCGCGCCGATTGAGGCAAGCAAAGCGGTCACGCAAGTACCGATATTTGCCCCGAGAACGATAAACAACGCAAGATCCAAAGGTAAAACGCTGTTTCCGACCATTGTTATCACCACGCCGGTTGCCGCGGACGAACTTTGTATCAACGCGGTAAATATCATACCGACAACAATAAGAAGCAACGGAAAATCGATTACGCCGAATATGCTTTTAAATAAATCTTTGACAAGCGGATTTCCGAAAGCCTGCTCGCTGCTCATCACGTTCAGTCCGACGAAAATAAGTCCCAGACCGCAGCAAAGACTGCCTGCGATTTTAACTTTTTCTCTTTTCGTAAATCCCATCAATACGCCTGCGAACGCAAGCAGGTACATGACCATATTAAAATAATCGTTTTTAAGCGCGACAAGAACACCCGTCACCGTCGTACCGATGTTCGCGCCCATGATTATGGGGGTTGCCTGCATAAGCGTCATAACGCCCGCGTTGACAAGTCCGATAACCATAACCGAAGTTGCGGACGAACTCTGAATAATCGCGGTAACGCCCGCGCCTATTCCCACACCCGAAAAACGGTTGTTGCTTATTTTTTCAAGCAGCCTTTTCATTCCGTTTCCCGCGCATTTTTCCAAAGCGTCGCCCATAAAATTCATACCGACGATGAACACGCCGACGCCCGCAAGCAGCCAAATTAAACTTTGAATCAACTGCAATATTTCCTGCGCTGTCATATTGTTTGTCTCCTGTAAATCAACGAAAAATTCGGTTTTAACAACTTTATTTGTAAATTGATTATAACGTTGTGCTAAAACTTCAAATTATTTTCAATATAACAGAAAACAAGGATTATTACAACCGCATAAATCCCATAACCGCGTATTTGCCGAAAATTTACAGTGACTTTACATTAACTTTACATTCGTCGTCCGGCATATATCTACCTCAGACTCAGCCATATAACCACCTTTATAAAACACAAAAACAGCCGAGAGGTTTAAACGCCCGGCTGATTCTTCTTTTTGCCGTTCAAATCGACTTTTATGCCGAAATATTCGTTAGAAAAGAACAATACGAACTCTAACTTATCGTCAGGGTTCGTATTATTCCCTAATGGCGGCGCAGGCAAAACAGTATTCGTAAAAAGTATATGTCTGCCTTGCAATAATGGGTGGCATTATGAACTATAATAGAATAAGAGAAATTAGTATTCACAAAAAGTGTTAGCTCTAATTTGTTTGGTTTCAATGATGTTTACCGCTTTCTCAAAACGTGCCATACATCAGAGCCAGTAAATCCACATTTGCGATACAACGCCTCTGGATTGGTAGGGTTATTACATTGACCGGATACAGTAACGAACGTAGCTCTTTCTTTCATTCTCCATAACAACTCTAAAACAACATATTTGCCCAATCCATATCCACGATGTTGTTCAGATACTTGAATCCACTCTAAAACGCCCTCACCAATCTCTTTGTCAAGCTCAGCAATTCCTGTTGCAACCACTTCATCGGTTTGGTTATCCTTAATTGCCAACCATAAAGCAGAATCATATACTGGACGAGCTGTATAGTCTCGGAGGTCGGCTTCTGTTACACCGACTCCGTTATAGCAGCTATTGATGTGCTCTGAAAAGTCCTTCAAAGTGGCGTTACAAAGCGAATATCCTTGTGGAAGCACTTGAATAGACAAGTCTTGCAGGCTATGTATTAAGCGAAAATATGGCTCGTCAATGTAATGTTGATATTCTATTATGTTGAAATTGTCTTGGTGTACAATACACATACCATCGGGTACGGTTATAGACGTTGCTTTCCAATATGGTATGGATGAAACTTTACAAGGACAAATTAAATATTCGTTTTTGTTAATAATCATTTCTCATCACCAAGTAGAATCCATGCTGGACGTTAGGTTGGTATCTATTAGTACCGGTTGCTGTATAACAAGTTAGCTTTCTCGGTATATCGTTTTACAAGCTCAGCTTTAGCATTTGTATAACCATCTCTGTTATGCTCGTATTCTTTCCATAACCTCAATTTCAATTATACTACTTGCATTATACCACATTCAGCCTAAAAATGCAAGGCACAACCGACCGTAGACAGAAAGAAACGTCACTATTTTGTGTATTGTTTTTTTGTACAAACAAACAGATTGTTTTGCCTTTAATTTTCAACGAAAAAAACCAAATGGCTCTTTGGCGGGTGCTTGACTATAGCCTGACACACTCCTTTCTGTCGCCTACGAACCTTTCGCGGCATAAAGCCGTCTGCAACTTGACTTTTGTAATAAAAATCTGTATAATAATTTTGCCAAAGCGTTAAGGTGCTTATTAGCCTTGGCGCGTTAAGGAGGTGATGTTTATGAAAGCCTTGTTTAAGGCTCTTATGATAATTTCTTACGGAGTTATCAAGCATAAATAAGTTGGCTCCCAAGTGGCACCGTGGGTCACCTCCTTATCTCTAAAATTTACGGCTATTGCATATACGCATTAGCCGTTTTTACTAAAAAAATAAAACCTAAACCAAACACTTTCGTATTCGATTTAGGTTTTGCTTGGCGGAAGTTAAGGGATTCGAACCCCTGTGCCTTTTGGGCAAACGGTTTTCAAGACCGCCTCGTTATGACCGCTTCGATAAACTTCCGTTTATAAAAAGTAAACCCGATGGACAGATTTACATTTTAAGTATAACTCAAATAAAAATAAAAATCAATCGTTTTTCAGCATATTTTTTGCCTTTTTTGAAGAATTCCGGCAACGACGCTCTTTAAATTTTCTTTCAAGTCAACGATAGTTCCGTTGTTATTTACTACGATAAATTTCTCGTTTTCTTCGATATTATCGTAATCGAATTGCGCAGCAACTACCCTTTTGACGTCATCAGCGCTCTTTCCGTCGCGATCCATAGTTTTAATTACGCGACTTTCAATATTTTTCTTAATAACAACAACGTAGTCGAAAAGATTATCGAACCCGCCCTCAAACAAAACGGGGACTTCGGCAAATACTATCTTCTCGTTTTTCAAGCTCTCCATTTTTCTCATCATAACGTCCATAACGACGGGATGCGTGAATTCGTTAAGTCTTTTCAACTCCTTTTTGTCGCCGAAAACCTTATCCGACAACGTTTTTTTATCGAGAATTTTTTTTCCGTTGCAAAAAATCGGTTCAATTTCCATATGTTCGGATATTTTTTCAACAAATTTCTCATCGGAAAGCAATTCATGATAAATTTTATCCGCAGACTCGCATTTATAACCGAACTCACCCAAAATAGCCGCGGCGGTAGACTTTCCGCTCCCTATTCCGCCCGTAATAGCAACTTTAATCATTATTTTGCGTCAAACCACCTTTCGCCGCACTCCGTTTCCACCGTCAAAGGTACGGAAAGCGTTACGGCTGTCTGCATTTCGTTTTTCAGGATTTCAAGTACCTTTTCAACCTCGTCGGGATGAGCGTCGACGATAAGTTCATCGTGTACCTGCAAAATAAGTTTCGACTTCAAACCGAGTTCTTTAAACTTATTGTATACTTTTAGCATTGCGATTTTTATAATGTCCGCGGCCGTTCCCTGAAGAGGCATATTCATTGCCGCCCTTTCGCCGAACGAACGCAGATTATAATTTGAAGAATTGATTTCGCGGATATAACGTTTTCTGCCGAGCAAGGTTTTCACGTAACCGTTTTTTCTCGCGAAATCGACGTTGCCGTCCATATATTCTTTCACGCTCGGATACATTTCAAAGTATTTTTGGATATACTCAGCTGCCCTCTTTGGCGAAATCTTCAGTTGCTCGGCAAGACCATAATCGGAAATGCCGTAAATAATTCCGAAATTGACTGCTTTCGCGCTTTGACGCATCTCCTTAGTCACTTCCGTAAGCGGTACTCCGAAAACCTGCGACGCCGTGAGCGCGTGAATATCTCCGCCGCTCGTAAACGTTTCGATAAGCGGCTTACAACCGCTGAAATGAGCCAAAAGACGTAACTCGATCTGCGAATAATCCGCGCCCGCGATTTTCCCTCCGTCGAAAGAAGAAATAAACAACTTCCTGATTTCCTTCCCTTCCTTATCTCTGACGGGAATATTCTGTAAATTCGGTTCCTTTGAAGATAATCTGCCGGTGGACGTCAAAGTCTGATTGAAACAAGTGTGAACAAGCCCCGTCTTTTTATCGATCAAAGGCTCGAATCCTTTTACGTACGTGGAATAAAGTTTCTGAATTCTGCGATATTCTAAAATAGCGGGAATTATCGGATGCTCGTCTTTCATCTCTTCGAGAATGTCCGCGCTCGTGGAATAACCCGTTTTCGTTTTGTTTCTCTTTTTTGATTTCAAACCAAGTTTTTCAAAAAGAATTACGCCGAGTTGTTTCGTGCTGTTAACGTTAAAATTCTCACCGGCACAACTGATGATTTTATCGTTAAGAGCATTTATTCTCTTCTCAAAATCCGCGCTCATTTCGGAAAGAGTTTTTCTGTCTATCTTGAATCCGGCCTGTTCCATATCGAACAAAACGTCATTCAACGGAAGTTCTAAGTCCTCGTATAAGTCGATTAACCCCTCTTTTTTAAGTTTATCACCCATAATCTGAGCGAGTGAAAAGAGCGAGGTTGCAAGGCGGGTTTCGTCAAGTCCGTATTCTTTTATCACGTCGGAAAGGCTGTCATCCTTACCGCTGAAATCGGCGAGATATTTCTGAATGGAAACGTCGTCTGCACGAGCGTTGAATTCAAAGCCGAACCCGACCATCGACGTTTTGAAAGCCTTTTTTGACCAGAGAATTATTCTTCTGTTATTATCGGCAAAAAGCGGTCTGATAAGGGAAATGCAATTCTCGAAAGACATTCCTTCGTCGAAAAAGTTTTCGGGAATTTTCATAACGTATTCGTCAATACCGTCGGAAACGGCAAAATCCTTTTCAAACACAACGGACAACGGCTTTTCTACGGGGAAATCCGGAAGTTCGTCATTATTTTTGAGATGGATTATCCTGCCTTCTATGCTCTTTTTGTCTTCTGTCTTATCCGAAATTTTATCGGAAGCGAATAAAGCATCCTTTTTTATAAGATTTTTAAAATCGAGTTCGGAAAAAAGTTCTTTGACGCTCATAGAAAAAGGAAAATCGAATTTCAGATCTTCAAGCGTTAAAGGTATTTCAACCGAAGTGTCGATCGTTGCAAGCGTTTTGGAAAGAAAAGCGACGTCTTTCGACGTTTCGATTCTTTCTTTGAGTTTTCCCGTAAGAGTTTCGACGTTAGCGTAAAGATTTTCGAGCGAGCCGTAAGTTTTGACGAGATTCAAGGCTGTTTTCTCCCCCACTCCGCTCACGCCCGGAATATTATCCGAACTATCACCCATAAGACTCTTCAGGTCGATTATCTGTTTCGGAATCAAACCCGTTTTGTCGGTGAAATTATCGTTATCGTATATCTCTACGTCCGAAATTCCCCTTTTGGTAAAATATACGCTCGTGCGTTCGCCTACGAGTTGGAAACTATCCTTATCGCCGGTTACGATTATGGAGTTCACCGGGAATTTTCTCGAAGAAGCGCCAAGAATATCGTCAGCCTCTATTCCGGCGCATTCGTAACGGGATATTTTCATCTCGTCGAGTACGGTTTTCAAAAGTTCGACCTGCGGACGAAGATCGTCGGGCATCGGCTTTCTCGTGCCTTTGTAATCGGCATACATTTTATGTCTGAAAGTCGGCTCTTTTCTGTCGAAAGCGACGAGAATGTATTCGGGTTTCACCTCGGAAATGAGTTTTACGAGCATATTGACGAAAGCATACACGGCATTCGTCGGTCTGCCGTCTTTGGAAGATAACGGCGGCGTTGCGTAATAGGCTCTATTGATAAGACTGTTTCCGTCGATAAGAATGAGATTATTCATAAAAAATTCCTTTTGAGGCGTTTAAATCGTTGATTTATTTCGTAAAATGTGATATGATACATAAGCGTTGTATCCGTAAACATATTATTGCACAAACGATTAAAAAAATCAAGCGTAATGCAAAACTTGCGGATAAATGCGGAAATAAAGCGCAAGAAAAATGATTCAAAACGCTTTGAAAAAAAATGCCGCTGTGGTGGAATTGGCAGACGCGCGGGACTCAAAATCCCGTGGTAGCGATACCGTGTCGGTTCGACCCCGACCAGCGGCACCATATAAAAAGAACGGGATTCATTCCCGTTCTTTTTATATATTGTTGCAATGCCAGCCGAGATTAAAACGGGCAGCTTAAAAAACTTCCCGTTTTATATTGTGAAATTTTAGTTTTACACAACTTTTAAACGATCAGCTGACGATAAACCGATCTGCGCCGGACGCGGTTTCAAATTTAAACGCAGTTGCGCCGATTGCTTTAAGAGAATAAGCGAAGCCGTTGTTTTCCGCCGTACCTATAAGCGTGTTTACCGCCATCCGTCCGACTTGCATATTCAGATTTTCGGCCGTTCCGATTTTCAGTACGGCATCGAGCGTGTTGAACAAATCCGCCGTGTCGTCTGCAGAAAGATTGTTGAGCGTAAGCGCTTTATGCGTTACGGTATAAGAAAAGCCGTCATCTTCCGCCTTATCCACGCGCACGACGGATGAAACGTAAAGGTTGTCCGGAATATATTTTTTAAAATATTTATACGGAAAATTACTCATATCGGCTTTAAATGGCGTAAGGTCTGTTTTCACCACAACGTTAAAGTCCGCGCTTCCGTTTTCGGCAATTTCGGAAAAGTCAACCTGTACGACGGTTACGGACACGTCTTTCCCGCCGATATTCAATTTGCCGCCGGTTTGCCCGAAAAACACCGTCTGAATAATCGCTCCGACCTGTTTTTCGGTAAGCGAAATCGTACCGCTCACGCTTTTATCCGCAAGCGAGCCGAAATTAACCGAATAACCGTTAACGCCCTTGCCTTCTTCGTAAGAAACAAATCCGTCAAACTTTTGGTTGAGTTCGGTTTTCATTGCGGCGAAATCTTCTTCGCCGTAAGCGTCGGGACAAAGCGCGGTTTCGTCAACCGCTTGCGTAAGAGTTTTTAATTGTCCTGCGGTGCGGAAAAGATCTATGCCGTACGTCGTGCGGACGTAGATATATCCGCCGATAATGACGACTCCGAGTATTGCCACTATAACCACAAGAGTTATAATAAGGTTTCTTATTACTTTCATAACTTTTCTCCGTCGGGCAGTTCGAGCCGCCTTAAAAAAGACGGCCCGATTGCCTTATTTATCAGATTGTCTTAAAGGGTTATCCAAAGCGCGGGGACGACGCCGCCGTCGGGCACCAAATCGATACTATCTATGGCGCCTTTTGCATGTCTGTCAAGAACGAAGGTGGCA
>OIWT01000735.1_pt1 | contig 44217 bp, 71 predicted proteins | sample 1587701 | NCBI WGS metagenome assembly OIWT01 (sample SAMEA3888904, study PRJEB22519) | human gut metagenome | biome: human gut; feature: human-associated habitat; material: faeces | place: Denmark | collected 2009 | reverse complement strand
AGACGAGGTGATTCCATCGTGTTGTCTGTTCTATCAAATCAGGTGGAAGTATCGAAATCAGTGAATTGATGAGCGTTACTGTCGTCCTCTCTATTTTTATCATTGTTGCAATCCCTTTGTTTGGATCAAAGTACATCAAGGCTTGGATCGACAAACGACAGCGTCTTTCGCAGTTGGACAGAGTCGGCGTTTCCTCTCTCTGACGACATGTAGAGCCTGACAGCACTTCAGAAGAGAAAGGAAGACCTCATTTCCCTGTCATCTTGGGCTACTGTTCCTTTTCGTATCATTTTTGACTCGTAGGAAAGGGGAGACCGGAAAGAAGCTGCTATGATAGACAAGGACATTGAAGCGGTCACGCAGGTGTGATTTCAGAAACGGCTTCATGAATAGGAGATGGAGAATGTAAAAGCGTCTATCCAGTCGATCAGGGAGCTGTCCATCCTCCATCCAGGCTATTCTTCTCTCTAGTGTGTCTGTTTGGCTCAAACAAACCGTACTATTCTTTCTTATTCCTTCTGAGTAATGCGGTGTCGATATACGCAGCGAACACTTCGGGCGTAGAGGCTTCTTGCATAAAAGGATGCATAAGGAGCTCTTTTACAGTTGCCCTCTTCTCCGGGTCCTTCTGGAGAGCCATTCGCAGGAACGACTTGAACTTGTTGCTCCATTTGTCTGGATCTCTCAGCTGGGGGGCGGGATGGCTGTAGATCTTCAGAAGTGCCTTGACTGGGGGGTCGTGGAAGTACGGAGGCTCCCCTTCGGCCATTTCCAGAGCGGTGATTCCCGCGCTCCACACGTCGGCGCTCACTCCGTAATCATTGCCGTGAATCACTTCAGGAGCCATCCAGAAGGGCGTTCCGACGATCGACTTCCGCGTATCGTCCTACGATCGAAATGGATGCAATCTCTCACGTTCTTGCGAAGATAGACTGCAAACCCGAAATCGGCCAGTTTTACGTGCCCCTGTGAATCGATTAGAATATTGTCGCTCTTGATGTCTACGTCTCACTGCGCGCTTCTTCTCACACCTCGATGAATGCGATTCTTGGAATGAAGGGCATCGAGTGCGAGGAGAAGACATCTGCAAACATAAGCAATGTGCTGCTCAGGAAGAGGGTAGCGAGGCGAGATGATCTCTGTGAGAGACCCACGGTCCATGTACTCGATGACGATCTGTGTGTGACAGGAGAGGGTGAGGCGAACATAGATGTGCTCCTTCCATCGGAAGCACTCGTAGATGGTGAGAATGCAGGGATGGTGACTCTGACTCTGTAATTCAATCTCGTGTTGGATGTAATGATAGTTCTTCTCCAAACACACCTTGATCGCCACAAGCTTGCCCGTCGACTTCTGCGTCGCCTTGTAGCTAGGGTGGAGAAGGAAGGCGAGAAATACACGGTGCTGTAGGCGCCTTGCCCAAGAATCTTGTTCAGACCTTGATAGGACAGAGAAGGGTCCTTGTCTTGGAGAACAATCTCTAGGCGTCAGGGGCGGGGAAAGAAGGGACCGCTGTTCTGGATGTCGCTCAGAGAGCTGCGCGGAATGCTGTCAAAGAGGTTGTCAACGCCATTGAAGTGAAAGCGGAGAACATCCACCATAGCTGACCCGTTCTGCACGACTTCTTCTTTCGGAATGTCGGATGTTTTCAGCACACTCTCCCACTCGGGAGGCAATCCCGACAGGCCTACGCAACACAGAAGATCGGCACTACTACCTGTCTTTGAGTGGATGTCGACGAAAACATGGTCAACATTCCTGGGGTTTTGGGGTTTTGAAATGGAAGGCTCTAAACATGCATGCGCTCTCTTTTCTCTACCTGATTTCTTGTTAAATATGCGAGAAATGAAGGACATGAACTTGGGCTTGCTCTTCTTCCTTGATAACTCTTCCTGCCTTTTCTCATCCTGAACAATCATTGCCCCCGATAGTCCTTACATGGATCTGCTGCATCACAAGGTCCTTGTCCTTCAATTCATTATGTCTCGGTAATTCAGGTTGCTGACTAGAATCCGACATAATACTGGGAGTTTCTGCTATAGACAACGAATCGAAACCACTTTCTTCTGGTAATGGGAGAAATATGGGCTGATTATGAGGGTTTCTCTTGGAACAAACAAAGCCGTTGCTGCTCTATTCTATTTCTCCCCCTTCTCACTGTCCGCGAGGTAGGAGAGTTTGTCCCGCATCTCCTTAATGCTCTTTTCCTTCTGAACGAACTGGTAGTCGTTCATCGTGACGAGGTGGACGTCGTCCACCGGCATTTTAAACTGGCTAATGAGCTCCTTCGCCTCATCTGCACTGAGCATCGGAGGATTGACGTCTTCTGCGTGAATATGGATCATGTCCGTGATCACAGACGTTACTCCCAGGCTCAGCACGCTATCCAGCATTTTCTGCGCATCACATAATCATCGCGTCATTACATAGTAGAAACGGATCTCCTTGTGGTCGTACTTTGGACACAACGCATTCACCGCCTCGTCCACCTCTGCCCCTCACTCCCCTCCTCAGCACCCACTCGCCACATACCCGATCTCCTTCGCCTTGAACGCCGTCGAGATAGCATTCAGCATGTTCGACGTCGCCAGCCGGTAGCTGAAGCACCACTACGCCTCACCCGCCGTGCGCGGCCCCACCTTCTTCACCTCCTCGTTGATGCCCGCCAGCTGGTTGATGCCCTCGCGGATGTTCGGCTCGATCGCGGAGTGTCGCAGGTCCTCCCACACCATGTGCGAACCTGCCTGCGCCATCACTGACGGTAACACATACCCGAACTGGAAGGAGTCGGGATCGGGCACCGGCGGGTGGTCGCTGGGCTACGCGTCATGGAGAGAGGCGAGGAGAACGAGAGAGGTGATGCCGGGACGGACCTTCTGGCGATAGCAGTCCTCCAAGTACCGGCAGATCTCGAACGCCTCCTTCAGGTTGGCGAGCAGGTTGGCGGTCTCCACCGGCGAGAAGTCGATCAGCCGGACGGGCCGATCGCCCTGGTAGCCCTCGAAGCAGCGATCGGCGAAGACGGCGAGGTCGCAGTCCTTTACCACTTCGAGAAGCTACGATCAGAGTGGGCGGAAAGCGGTACGGTTTTGGGCGTGTCGGAGAAGGAGTGAGTGTATTCGCTGAGTGCGCGCATCTGCTGCGCGGTGATGGGTTTGGTGGCGAAGTCCCCCTCCGAAATATTGAGCGGCACCTGGATGCCGACGAGTTTGTTGAGCAGGCCCACGTCCTTGATCATCTGCGGGTAACACAACCATCAACGCGTACGCGCATGAGCGTGGTGAAGCTGAAGGAGAACTGCGAGACGTCCACCTTCTCCTTCTCCTTCTTCGACTTGCCCTTCATCGGGTTGAAGCCGTCCGCCGTGAAGGGGAAGGTGCCGCCCATGGTCAGGTAGCCCACACGCCCAGAGTCAATCTCGCTCTATCGGTGAAGAAGAGAAACAATTAGTGCCTTCATATGGTACAGAGCCATGGCCAGCTGCGATTCGGTGATGAAGGGAGGGATCTCCAGAGTCACCATGTCCAGGTGGTCCACGCCGAACTGCGTTAGAGACATGTCGATCATCTTCTGAAGCATCTGCGACGAATAGGCGCGACCGTTTCTCTGGTGAGAGTAGATCTACCAACAAAGGGAGGAACGAGAGCTACCTTTGACGCAATCACCATGGAGCTGCGATCGATGGAATCGGCGGTGAGCAGTCCGTGGAGCATACCGTGGACGGGAATGAATCCTGCGGCATGACTACGCATGATTGCAGAGGATCGAAACGCACCCGCTGCTGTTCTCGTCCAAGAAATCCTCGCTAATCGTCAACTAGACATGAAAAGAAATCAGAAGGATTACCTGAAGGAGGTTTGTTCCAAATCGACAAGCGCGCTGCAATTCTCCGCTCCAGTCATCATTCGCTATACGGCTTCCTCCCCGTCCATATCCAAGGGCACTGACTTCCCATCCTGTTCTATTTCGTCAGGTGCTCGGAGAGGTAGCTTACTTCGGAACGGTATTCACCACTCGCTTCTTAAAGTAGTTCGCTTTCACGAGCTTTGTCTTCTCGGCAGTAGCTTCTCCTTTGAGGATTGGCCAGTTGTTGTTTTTGATTGTCCGAACCGTTTCCCACGAGGAGGCGCTGCTCTCTAACCGGCAAGTCAGTTGCACGCCGCTGCGTTTCACGAGAGTTGTGCGAAGAACTCTACTGCAACTCAGCATCTCTATCGGCTGTGGAGAAATGGCAGAAAAGAGACGGCTCTCGGTTTTTGGAATTAGGGCAATGGGCCCGTTTTTTGTCACTCCTTCTTCAAGCCTACTATCTACTATTACAACGCATTGGACATGAGATGTTGCTGTTTTCGTCATGATTCATGCTGTAGTTATTCATTCAGTATTCTTATTCGCCATTCTATGCTGCTGTGTCCTTTCTCAAACAGAGGAAGTGGAGGCGCAGCACCACGAGATAGAAGTATTTCTCTCTCATCTCTATAAGTTGCGTAGAAGCCGGAAATCGTGAAGAAACAGGAGTCCGAATTGGAAATGCGAATTGTGGTTTTGATTCACAATTATCACTCGTAGGAGTCCCTGAAATCACAGAAATCCAAGATGGAGGATGAACACAAGGAGAGAATGAGTTCTCTGAAGAGCACACTAAAGGACTTGAAGAAGGAGTACGAGGAAGTCGCGAAGTCCGTGACTTCCGCGGATACTGTAGAATCTCGGAAAGCGCTTCATGGGTAGAAAGCCACTCGCCGCTCCAAGAACATCGCTCTCCTCGAGAAGCGTGTGAAGAAACTGCAGGACGAGTGCAAGGCCACGATCGCCTCCTCCTATCTCTTCCGGAAGATGAATCACGTCGTCTTTGACTATGTTCACCCTTTTGTGATGGAGGTACTCCTGTACACCGAGAAGGGGTATACGCAGCATTCCCCGTTGATTCGTAGCGTGAACTTCGTCATTCTGCATGTGTCTGACCTGTGGAAGAAGATCTGCGCGACGGAAGCGTACATCCAGTCTGTGGCGTTCGTGAAGAAGTACGGAGCGATGGGCTGGGAGAAGGTCAAGGAGTACTGGAATGTCGTGATTCAGTTCGTCAACACGACCTTCCATGTCGACGTCTACGCGGCAGTCAAGACCGGTTACAGCAAGGCGGTGACTCTGATTTGTTTGGGTGTGCGTTAGGACTGACGTGTAGTCGGTGCGAAGTACCCCGTGGTTTGCAAGAAGGTGGAGGAGGCGTGGCACACGGTGAAGGAGGCGGTGAAGCCCTCCGCGCTGAAGCACTACATCGACACGCTCCGCAATGTCTTCCAGCTGACCTCGGCGGTGGGAGCTGGCAGAAGGACTCATGGGTAGACCTCTCCGTACGCCGATCTTATCTTCTATTTGTATATCGGTATCTGGGCGACAGTGATCGTTTCTCTGCTCCTCAGCTGCGTGTATCATTAAGGACGTACGCATGCATGTTGTTTGTTTCTATATCCTTCTGGAAGAACTTCACTTTTCTCCTCCCATTTCTTCTCTTCGATACCAGCACTTGCTTCATTAGCAATCCGTCAAGTGAATTCAGCAAAGAGATCGTCATTCGTAGCATGTGGGACTGGAAGGGTTTCTTCTCGAAACTCCAAAATATCGTGAACCGCGATGCTGCAAAGTATGAGAAGATTGAAGTCGGAGCGGGCGTTCACCGTGATCCCTAGAAAGCCCTCGAATCAGGAGATGATTCTGCCTTTTACAAGTGTATACAGAGTGGAGTGGACGTTCAAAACTACCGGTATAACGGAGTGACCCTGCTGCACCTTGCCTGTCACTACGGAAGGCCCTCTATTGTAGAGTTTTTGCTGCGCAATCGTACGGTCTCATCATTGTGTTAACGCGAAGAGTGCGATCCTTCCGTGGAGGACAGTGAAGGGAACTCTCCGATGCACTACGCATGTGACAGCAACAATGTGGAGTGTATCCGATTGCTGGCTCGTATATCCCGCTCATCCATTCTCAGAGTTAGAAGCAAATCCCTCCCTGTTGGAGAGACGCAACAATCTCGGCTGCACTCCGTTGGAGCGATTGTCCAATCCAGCGCTCCTCGATTCGCTTCAGAGCAAGAGCACAATGCTGCTCCCCACACCTCCCAAGTCCGTGTTGAACGCCTCACACCCCATGTTTCTGCCCATTGGAAGGGAAACGACGGTGATGCCCATGTCTCAAATGGACATCAGGTTGTTTCCCCTGAGCCAGAAGGAGAAGCCTGTTCCTCAAAGGAAAAAGTAGCGTGTGTTTGAGATCATTCACTGTAGGCCGGTTCTCCGTCCAGACGGATTCATCACCACAGTCGGCAATGCTGTAGGTCTTCACGACAAATGTCATTCAATAGGAGTTAACTGAGAAGTATGGAAATGAATCTGCTTCGTCTCGCCTCCCTGCCGACCTTCCTCCTCCTCCTATGTAGTTTAGTCTTTTCCCCTGTGGCTTCTTTGTTGCTTCCCACCCGAGAGGTAGAATAAACCACCCCACTGTGTATTATTCTACCCCAATGAAAGAGGACACTATAAGGAAGAGAAGAGCAATGGAAGTGGAGAAGAGCACAAATACGAGTAATTGGATCGAGACATATTATGAAGTTGGATTTGGGGCGTGAATGCTGACAGGTGTAGAGAAGGATCGAAGATCAGCAAAGAATTGTGAACGAAAAGCGTCAAGAACTCGGAAGGTTAGAGAAGCAGCGTAATCAGCTAAATGATGAGGGTGTTCTGTGTGTGGAGGTATTCACTGCGTAGTACGCGGTCTGCAGGAGGAGCTGCGACGACTGATGATGACGAACTGGACGATTGCCCAGGTGATAAAGGTGGTGAAGATGGACGGGAAGAACAAGGCCATCGTGAAAGTGGGTGTTGTATCTCGGGTTCACGGTCCAGGAAAGCGCCCAGGACACGGAGTCCGTTGTCGATATTGACGAGAGCATCCCCATAGATCAGCTGAAACCAAATACACGCGTGGCTCTCCACTCCCACTCTGACAAGATCGCGAAGATCATGCCCTCCAAGGTGGATCCCATCGTGAGTCTGATGAAGGTGGAGAAGGTCCCCGACAGCACCTACGACATGTGCGGCGGTCTGGACAAGCAAATCGCGGAAGTGAAGGAGGTGATCGAGCTGCCCTTCAAGCATCCCGAGCTCTTCGAGGCGCTGGGCGTCCAACAGCCCAAGGGCGTGCTGCTTTACGGCCCTCCGGGCACGGGCAAGACGCTGCTGGCGCGCGCGGTGGCCCACCACACGGACTGTTCCTTCATTCGTCTGAGCGGTTCGGAGCTGGTACAGAAGTACATTGGCGAGGGCGCGCGCATGGTGCGCGAGCTGTTCGTCAGCGCCAGGTAGGCGAGGCGACGGCGCCTGACCCGCAGAGAGCACGAGCCGTGCCTGATCTTCATGGACGAGATCGACAGCATCGGCAGCGCGCGGCGCGAGAGCCACGGCGGCGAGAACGAGGTGCAGCGAACGATGATGGAGCTGCTGAACCAGCTGGATGGCTTCGAGCCCTCCAACCGCATCAAGATCATCATGGCCACCAACCGCATCGACATTCTGGACCCCGCGCTGCTCCGGCCCGGCCGCATCGATCGCAAGATCGAGTTCCCGAACCCGAACGAGGCGGTGGGGGCGTGCGGTGCGGGTGAGATATAGGGCCGGCTTCAGATTCTTCAGATCCACAGCAGAAAGATGAACCTGATGCGCGGAATTGACCTGAAGAAGATTGCGTCGATGCTGAGCGATGCCAGCGGCGCGGAGTGCAAGGTTGGGTTCGGAGAGGGCTGCGAGCGTAGGCGGTGTGCACGGAAGCGGGCATGTTCGCGATTCGTGAGAAGCGCATGCACGTGACACAGGAGGACTTTGAAATGGCTGTGGCGAAGGTGACCAAGCGTGACAGTGATGCCAACACATCGGTGCGTAAACTGTGGAAGTAACTGGGCGTTGTTTGTTCAAGCAACAGTTCCATCGGTAGTAGCAGTACCGTTTCCACCGTCCCTGCTTCGGCTCCTCTCTGTTTCGCTTCTGTTGTGTCGATGCAGCCGTCTCCTTTGGAGGGTAGCTCAGTCGTTCCAGAGGGTGCAGATGTCGCTCCTTAAACCATCTGTGTAGAATCTTCGACTTCTTCTAGAGCGTAAACGAAAGACCGTGTGGTTACAGTCAATGCTGAGGAGTACTTGGAGAGATTCTCAATCTGCATGACCAGCTGCCTCCGTCGCCTCCGAATGTACTCTTCTCCAAAGGATTCCACTCCATCTAGACTGAGAACCAGCTGCATGCACTTCTCTTCCAGCATGCCGCAGTTATAGACAAAGGTAGAATAGTGTAATCGAATAGGATAGAGGTAGTCCCGTTTGGAGGCAAGCGACAGCATTTTGTAGAAAGGCGCTTTCTGCAGGAGACAATCATGCTACGTGACAGGCAAGTCCGCAGTAGTACGGTTTCGAGAAGCGATTCATACTCCTCCACCAATGCAACGAACCGCTTGTTGCATTCTGTGAGTTGTTTTAGAGAGTACCCCTTTTCCTGCTGCGACATTGTAAGGCGATTAGTGAGAGAATGAGGGAGCAACAAATTCTGGCCGATTTTTGTTAAGAGTTCATTTGGGAGAAGCGAATCACTTTTTTTCTCATCGGCTTTTGCTGCGAATAATGCCTAAGAGAGAAACAAAGAAAAACCAGAGTTGTTGCTATTGTGGTTCCAGGGACCCAAAAGGTCTCATCCTGTGTAATGTGTGCAAGAAATGGTTCTGCAACTGTGTCTCTATGCGAGAAGGATCTCATGCGTTCCTTCACCTGTCGATTGCGCATCACAATTCCGTTTGTACTCATCCATCTTCCGTCTTCAGGGGCAGCACTCTCCGCTGCAGTTCGTGCAATTCTACAAATGTATTTGACCTTCGTTTCAATCCAAATGAAGAGAGAAACGGTGCTCCGTTGCTCATGTGCCTTTCAAAGTGTATTTCGAAAAGGTCGAGATACGACAAGCGGTATGCCGATGACTCGTGGTTCCCCATCATCGATGATCGGCGCTTCATAAGTCCAGTTTTAGCCCAGCCACCGCTTGGTCCGGATGCAAGAAATGACCTGTGTGTGGACCTAATCCGGCAGTATGAAGTGCTGTGTCTTTCCTACCCCACTCTGTCATTCAACAAAGTGCAGTTGGAGCAGACCAAAAGGCTGGAAAAGACCAAGCTGGACTACGAGAGCACGCTGGAGTACTACAACGTGTTCGAGCCGCTGCTCCGCGTGGAGGCAAGCGAGATGCAGCAAAGCCAGCTGATGGACGGAGACAAGCACGCGAACGTCCACTTCATGAGGGACGACACGCGGAAATGTGTCGTGGCGTCCTTCTGCATCCACATGTGCGAATACTCGCGGACTATCCGTGAATGGGACAATATGATGCTTACGTACTGTCTGTTTCAGGACGACTACGATGCTATCGATAACAACGAGTACAAGAACCACATGAAGAACTTGGAGTACAACCGCCGACGATTCCGCAACGAGGACGAATCGGACGCCACTGCGCGCATCGTCGAAGAAAACAACCAGGAGGAGGATGACATGCCGGCTGGGGCGTACGCCAACCTGGTGAACGAGCAGCGCATCGAGTACGGTGGCTCCATTTGCTCGTTGGAGGAGGTCGATCCATCGGTCAGTCTGTTCAAGTGCACAATGAAGGTGGAGAGAAAGATCATCCCGGAAGGAAAGCCTGCATTCGAGGATGGTTTCTACGACATTCGCCTGCGTGATACGAATTCCACGCTGGATCGTCGCTTGAAGGCCATCGTTATGATGGACCAGGAGTCAAGCATACACCAGACGATCTTCGACGTGATCCTCGGCTACAAGGCGGCCATGAACAAGCACGTCTTCTCTCTCACTCCTGAGGAGAAGCGCGCCAACTATGACGCGCCAGAGCTAAAGCCGCTGAATGAGCCCCAGCGCGCCGCACTCATTGAGTGCCTTCAGTCGCGCTTCACACTGATCCAGGGCCCTCCGGGTACTGGCAAAACGAGTGTGTGAAGGAGGAGGGAGTGAGACATAGACACCGCTGCCACGATCGTCTATCAGATGGTGCAGCGAACCCACAATCAGATTCCCGACGTGCCCAAGAAGAAGTACGCCGACTCTGCGACCTTGAAGGGGAAGCTAACGTATCCGGGGAGAGTGCTGGTCTGCGCGCCCTCGAACGTGGCGGCGGACGAAATCTGCCGCCGCATTCACCGGACAGGAGTGAATGTGGTGCGTCTGATGGCCGTGTCGAAGGAGGAGATGCCCTCCCCGGTGGAGGAGCTGTGCGTGCACGTTCAGGCCTGGGAATTGCTAGAGGACGACACGGACATCAGGAGCCGCCGTCGCGTGAGGGCTGGAGCGAGTAGTGACCAATAGAGAGGTGAACACATCGAAGAGAGTGAATGGAGGAAGTACCTGAGGGACCTGGGGAGAATCAAGCGGGAGATTCTGATGAACGCGGATGTGGTGGTGTGCACATGCGATACGGCCGGCTCTAGCCTCATGAATGGCATTTCATTCCCCACGGTGCTGATCGACGAGGCCTCGCAGACCACGGAGCCGGAGGTGCTGATTCCCATCGTGCACGGCGCGCAGCGCGTGATCATGGTGGGCGACCAGTGCCAGCTGCAGCCCGTGGTGATCTCCCTCCAGTGCAAGGCCTGCAAGTACGACCGGTCGCTCTTCGAGCGGCTGATCGAGTTGGGAATGAAGACGCAGCTGCTGTCGGTGCAGTATCGAATGCACCCGGTGCTCTCCGAGTTCTCCAACTCCGCCTTCTACGACAACAAGCTGGTGGACGGCATCACGGAGAGGAATCGGCCGATTCTGTCCAAGTTCCCATTCCCGGACAAGAAGCGTCCTCTGGTGTTCTGGCACGTGGTTGGAAAGGAGAGTCTGGGAAGCAAGGGAGGGTCGTATCAGAACTTTGTGGAGGCGATGACCGTGATCGAAGTGATCCGGTCGCTGGTCGAGTGCAAGTGTCCCCAGAACCGGATTGGCGTGATCACGTCGTACACCGGTCAGCGGCTGCTGCTTATGAACCTGCTGGTGCAACACGGCCTGAAGGACGTGGAGTGCTCGAGCGTGAACATGTTCCAGGGCCGCGAGATGGACTACATCGTATATAGCTGCGTGCGCTCCAATACTCGGAAGGAGGTCGGCTTTTTGAAGGACCCCAAGCGTCTGAACGTGGCCCTGACTCGTGCTCGCTATGGCATGGTGGTCGTGGGTAATGCGTCATTGCTTTGCAACGAACAACTGTGGAGCACTTACGTGAACTACCACAAGAATCACAGAACGCTAGTCGAAGGCAGTATAACGTCGTGGAGAATAAAGAGAAGCCTCTTTCCTGTTTTCAACAAACACTCGTGAACCCCTGAACTCATCGAGAGGCGAGATAGGAAACAGGATCGATGAGAGTGCTTTCCGCTGGAGACAGAGTGAGGCGCTCTTCGACTCCCTCCACAATCTTCTCTTCCTACTTCTGAGCCACCCATACGGCACGCACATCATTCAGCCCTCGCACCATGCAGAGAGTCGCACACTTCTCCCTCCGGATGTGCGTGGTGATCCGGAAGAACTTGTTCACCTCGCTCGCCTTCATGATCTCCGGATCCCTGATCAAGCCCTGAATGAACCTACCAGTCACTGGCTCTCTCCGCTCCATTCCTGTTGAACCCTCGAATGCGCTCGTCGATCAGAAGGGAGGTTAGCAGAAGGTGCGCCTTGGGGAAAGGAGGCAGCGAATCCATCTTCTCCAGGAACTGGTACTGGAGATACAGGAAAAAGTCCTTCCATTCCTCCCACGTGTGGACCACTTCCCACGACGCGTGCATGTTCTCCTTCTCATCTGAGAGTCAACCGAAGGGGACAGTCCAACTCTTCCAGTAACAGGAACACACGTAGTTCAGCCCATCCTCCATCTGAATGCAGTTGTTGGCGAGGATGGAGAGTTCGCCGTTCTATTCACTCAACACTTTAACTCTCCATCACCTCAATGCTCAGCTTCGCCAGGAAACGCGATTGGACGTCCAGCACATCGAAGGATCGCTTCTCGTACTTCTCGAACACCTTCTCTCCCTCGCTCGACTATGACTCATTCTTCTCTCCCGCACCCACGTGGAAGCGACGCACATACGCGTGGACGCTCTTCTTCTTCTTGAAGCTCAGCTTGTTGCTCCAGTGCAGCACAAGATTGCCCGCGCAGCTCGGATGGAACAGGAAGCAGTAGCTGGAGACGCGGATCAGCAACGGAACCCTGAGCATGACGCCTTTCATCAGTCACAACACTTCCTCGCAGGTCTCCTTGCCGTCGGGCACGAACAGACTCTCGAACAGCAGGCGACTGTTCTGGTCCTCCTCCCAGTAGCACATCAGGTAGTCTCCCGACTGGCAGTGCGTCTCGAGCGAGCGGCGAGAGCGAGGGAAGAGCGTGAGGCGCTTCTTCTTGAAGTCCCCCTCCTTCGCGTGCTTGATCACTCTCACCATCCACTCGTGGTTCTGCTGGTTCAGCGAGTCCACCGACTCATCGTCGAGCAGCGGGTCATAGTCGTCGTCCACCTACTCCTCATTCCTTGCGCCAACAAACACATAGTCACAATCCACCATCTTGTCACTCAACTGCACCTTCAGCATGTCCACCTCCAGCCGGTACCTACTCCTCACGCACCCGCCACGCACCCACTCCTCCACTCGATTGACCGTGTACCCGCACTCCTCGTCCTCCATCACACAGCGAATCTCCTTCTCCACTCGTCGCACATTGCGCTGAAGGCGCTTCAGGGCTTTGGAGATGGGCGCTGTGGGATCCACTTCCTTCTGATGCTCTGCACATTGCGCTTGGATCGCCGTTAACTCGTCTAGCAGACTCAGATATTCTTCTCTCAGATGCTACGCCTCATGCTGTGATGCAATCCACACCGTTTCGTAGGCCTGCCGTTCCTCTCCACCGTCACTCTTCCTACACATTACTACAGAGAAAACACACGAACAGCTTCGCATTGAGGAATTGCTCCACCTCCGCGTACTTCTCAATGGGGCAGCTCAGTTTCACCACCTCCATGATCTGCGTGGCTTTCGGGAGTTGGCAGAGCGCTTCCAACCCCTGAAAGAAGGACTGAATGGTGCTGCGGTCCATTCTACAGGAGATACGCTATTACAGAAAGTACATGTAATCCTGGTAGATGGAGTCGAAGAGTTCCAACGCATGTTCATCATCCTGTAGAAGATGGAGAACACTCTCCTCAAATTCAGCATTGTCAATCAGGAAGGAGTTTGAATCACTGCGTGTTCTCGCCACCTCCCTCACATCACGCATCGAGGGTTCGATCTACGCTTATAACAAGCGAATTTGCTTACACAACCGATTTTCAGCTCTTTCATAGGGAAATAATGTGCTTTGCGGATATACTCCTCCTTCGTTGAAGGGATCCCTTTTCATCCACAGGATGAACTGCCCTGATAGCAGCATGCAGTTTTGCATTTAGCGCCTACTCATGATCCCATTCCCAGTCCAACAAACAATCCCATTGAAATGAACCGAACTCCGCAGGCAGTGTGCCGCTTGTACAAACAGATATTGAGAGCACGGATTTAGGAGAGGAGTCACGAATAGAACATGAAAACCTATCCCTCGTCCAAAAGAGAGAAACTGATCGTAGCCATCAAGGAGGGTTGAACTGCTGAATCTGAGGCTGATGTCTAGAGTTCCACGACCACGCCAAGGAAACGGACCCGAAGAAGGTAGACATGTATATCCGGGATGCTGAAGCTGGTCTCAAGCAAATTGAGCAGTATACGAAGAACAATCGTCATGGTACCATATCGTACACAATTGGAGAATAGCGCTGCTTCCATTTCTTTGTACAATGTCTCTCGGGTTGTAGCGTGTGTTTGTTTCGGCATGACTGGGATCCACTCGCTTTCTCCTCTCTCTTCCTTCATAAAGACCCCACACTCCAATAAACCCATTTCTTCACAGTACTTTCGGCTTGCACATTTCTCGTCTTCCACTGCGAATGATCGGAAACAAGGAGAAGTGGGAGATGCTCTGTTCAATGACATGCAGGTTTTGCTTTCACAAGGGCAAGTTCTTCGTTTTGATGAATGCGTCGCAAAAGGGCGGAAAGTGGATTGCCATGGGACCGGACCGGTGCTTCTATTCTGTCAGACTCACACTTAGGAAGGTATCCATTCCATTCACCATCCTGCTCCTCCTTGCTTCCCTTCTCGTTTGTTTCGTCTTTCAACGTCTTCCTTCTGCCGAATTTGGATGGTTTTTGGTGATATCGTACGCAGTCACAATCGTGAGCTATCTCTACACTTCTCTCTGCGATCCTGGAATTATTCGGCCGTCTGAAGACAATTCAGAGGAGAATAAGAACAGTCTCGAGCCGTTGGGGTATACGTACTGTACCATCTGCGGCGTGTACCGCCCGCCCGGTGCGTATCACTGTAGTGACTGTGGTGTTTGCTTCCTGAAGTATGAGTGGGTTGTGTGGATGATGTGTAGATATGACCACCACTGCACATTTATGGGGTAGACATTGAGATACAGAGCGAATTATAGACAATGCGTGGCGAAGAACAACACCATTTCCTTCTACATCTTCCTAGGAGCGATTACGCTGTTCCTTATCGCGCTGGAGGTGGGCGCCATGTCATCCGCGATGAACAAGACTTCCGTGAATCATGAGGACAAGAGCGCTTTGCTTTCCCTCCTTCGTCCTTCCGCTAGAGCGATCTTGGGACTTCGGAAATAGCTGTTTTTCACTCAGTTAATTCCCTGTTTGTTCGATCTTTGATGTGAACTGGTGCATCCAATCATTTCGTGTCTTCGAACTAACACTCGCCTAAGCAAAGAAGACTGCCTTTCTTCATTATTTATTCCATAGCAGCACTTTGAAATGCAAATCTTTGTGAAGACGCTTACTGGTGAACCGTTCAGGAAGGGGAGTGAATCGCAGGAAAGACCATCACTCTTGACGTCGAGTCCTCGGATACCATCGAGAACGTCAAGGCCAAGATTCAGGACAAGGAGGGAATTCCCCCAGATCAGCAGCGCCTGATCTTCGCCGGCAAGCAGCTGGAGGACGGCCGCACTCTGTCTGACTACAACATTCAGAAGGAGTCGACCCTGCACCTGGTGCTTCGTCTGCGCGGTGGTGGCAAGAAGCATAAGAAGAAGCAGTACAAGACCCCCAAGAAGGTGAAGCACGTGCACAAGAAGGTGAAGCTCGCCATTCTGAAGTACTACAAGGTGGACGAGAGCGGCAAGGTGACTCGCCTGCGCCGTGAGTGCCCTGCCTGCGGTGCTGGTGTCTTCATGGCTAAGCACCACGATCGCAACTCCTGCGGTCGCTGCGGCAACACCTTCAAGTAAACGGTGCGTTTTGGCTCTGTTGAGATGCGTTGTTTGTTGGCTCCCAAATCCGGGCGATTTCCGTCATTTGCGAAGTGTGTATCCTTTCATTGCGAATCATCCCCGTTGGGTTGCCGGACTCTCTCAAACCGAAATGGAAGGAAATGATCAAGGCGTGGGATTCGACACCTTTCGCTTAGTGCTCTTTGTCATCCTGTTGGTTTCCCTGCTCTCCCCTGGAAACCACGGACAGTCCTCCAATCTCCGCGAGACGGAAGAGCAGAAAAGAATGAAGAAGGAGAAGATGTCGCTTGAGAACATGCTCGATGCGGACATGGCGTTCGCCAAGCACGAGGGCGTCAAGTATGCGTATAACATTTCTGGAACCTACACGGGCTCGTGGAGATGGGACGAAAGCAACGTGACGTTGCGAGCGAACAACGTGTCTCTGAACGTACAGCAGGTACTGAGGCGGAAAGCGCTCAACCGGTCGATCGACGTCTCGGAAGGCACGCTGTCGCTCCAGCTCTACGACCGCGGACCTTTCAAGCGCAACATGCACTACGTCTTCGGCTTGCTGACGCTGATGAAGGACAAGGAGGAGGAATTGGGGACGATTTCCGTGTCGGGCGTGTACTTTTTCTCTCTCGGCCGTCTAACGCTGTTTGCCAACACGTACGGCACGCGCTTCTTCCTGCACTGGTTTTCCGCGAATTCCACGTCCTCCCCTGTTACGAACGAGTTCTCTGCCATCGTCGGCTCTTCGCGGAACGGCAGCAACATTCTGTACCTGTCCTCGCCCATCCATTACGAGGATGTCGCGACGCGCTGTCTCTACCAGTTCGACGCCGATTTCCTACCGCTCGTGCCACCTGCGGACCCGGACGTGCGGAAGAACCCGGGTCGCCACACGATGCTGAATGCGACGGGTCGGCTGGTGGGTAGCAACTGCCAGACGTCGCTGGAGTTCCAGATTGGCGGACTCAACATAGACACGGACTACATGGTGCTGAAGAGCCGCATTTACACGACGGTGTTCATCGCGATCTCGTTCGGCGAGTGCATGCTGCAGCTGAAGATGTTGCAGCGCATGCTCGCCACCTCCGCCTTCCCCGCCTCCCTTCTCTCCTTTTTGGCAATCGCGGCGATCGACCTGCTCACCGCCCTCGCCCACTCGCTGGCGGGGCTCCTCTTCCTGGGCGCCTTCTCCGAGCTCTATTTCATCTCCTTCCACAAGTTCTTCGTCTTCTCCGTCGTCGAGATGCGCCTGATCTTTGTCGTCTGGCGCGGTCGCCACGACGACCTCAACGCCGACAACATCCCCCAGCACCAGCGCCGCCTGTCCTGCATGTTCCTCCTCCTCTATGTCGTCATCATCACCACACTCATCGCCGTATACAACGCCACCACGCTCGGCTACGCGCTCCTCTTCCTTCTCTTCTCCTTCTGGCTCCCGCAGATCCTCCGCTCGCTCCAGCTCGGTCAGCGCCCGCCCTTCGAGCCGCTCGCCATCGTTCTGCTCACGCTCACCATCCTCGCACTTCCGCTCTACCTCGTGGCCTGTCCCCACAACCTCCTCACCTCCTTCGCCGAGGTCTCCCTCCCGCGGGGATACGGCGTTGCGCTCATTCTCTGGGTGGCGGTACAGGTAGCGGCAGAAATGGCGATTCACTCGTAGACGGCGTTGGTCGTGATCCAACGGGTGTACAACCCCTACACCATCGTGCCTCCGTTCCTGCGGCCGAAGAAGTACAACTACCACGCGTTGCCGACGGTGGGGTTGATGGAGGGAATTCACGCGTAGGACGCGGACATGGACACAGACTGCGCTATCTGCATGAGCGCCATCGACTTCAATGATACGGCATCGTTTATGGTCACGCCCTGCCGTCATGCCTTCCATACGGAGTGTCTGTACAAGTGGATGGACGTGAAGCTGGAGTGTCCCACGTGCCGCGCTCCCCTTCCTGATGTCCGGTACCTTTAGCTGTAATATGGCCTGTTTGTTCCACACGAAGAGAACGCGGCAAGAAATGAAACTCCCGCGCAATTCAGAACCAGCTTTCCGGGAAGCAGCGCGGGACGATTGACTTTGGTCTGAATGAGCGCACCTATTCCGAACGGGTTTGGGTCTCCATCCCTCTTCATTCTAGCGAGAGCGTGAATCAGCAGCTTCACGATGCCGGAAGTCTGCCTTCGACTCCTGTTCGACTGAAACGTCCAAAGAGTGGGTTGTATCTCGCTTCCGTCATCCCTAGACGGAATCGAGGCCGCTTCTCCGTTGGTCCAGCTGCACCCCGCTTCACGTTCGTTTCAGATGGCTGTGCATGATGGTGTAGCGACAAAACGAGGCGCTCCCATTCCGGTACAATGGAGTCCGCTGTCATCCAAGAAGAAGAAAATCGATTCGCTTGCCTCTCTCTCAACACCGACAAAAAAGGATTCGCTCGCCTTTCTCTCGACCCCAACAAGGGATCGCGCCCCTCCTCTTCCTCAGCCTCCAGTAACAGAAGATGCAACAGAGAATGCAACTACAGCTGTCCCATGCATTTGGAAGCAATTCGCGAGTGATCTGCAAGAGTGGATGGAGGATGATGCCAACAAGATACCATTGGAGAGGCTGAAGGAGGACATTCACGAGGCAACCGAGAATGCAGTGCTATCCACCGAATCGGTGAATGACTGCGTTTCGTTCTTGAACGTGGTGGTTTCCTTTCTGAAACGGTGCACGACTCAAAAGCAACAAACGGATGGCTACAACTTCTGCTTCCTGCTGATCCAGCTGTTCTTCACCCTAATCAACGCAAATCAGGAGAAGAAGCTGTGTGTGTATCCTAAACAACTGATCTGTAGGCTGTTTTTGGAAGAACTGCTCATTGCCATCGCATCCTTCCTTCGCAGCGCCATTCAGCGGGAACTCGAGGCTTATGGCGAAATTCACCACGAGTCCGAAATTGCGATGGCCATGGAGCAGTTCAACCAACTCCTCCGGCAATCGTCCCTTCCGCAGTCTCTCTTGTTTTACCTCGACGACATGGCATGGTATTTTCTCCGCAACCAGGCGCCGTCCAACTCGATTCTGTACAATGAGACGTTCCAACTACGAAATGTGCGATTTCGTGCATTGTGTGATCTTCTAGCGAATCTTTGTTTCTTCGGAGCCCATGCACAACAGCATGCTCCTCTCCCTCCTGGACGACGTTTCCGAGACGATGGCACTGACGAAGAAGCGATGTGCATCATTTCCCGCCTCCATCGAGGAATGCAAGCAGGTCCTCAAGACCGGTGCGCACGAGTTGCTGGTGGTGACCAGGGAACTGCTGTGGTTCAACCAGCTGCGTTTTACGATGGATTCCAAATCGATCGTGAATCTCTCCTGTTCCGCTCACGAGTAGACATCTGCACTCCAGAAGAGCGGGTGTGCCGCCTTCGACCTGATGAACAAGGAGGCGACCTATTTTCTCACTCTTTTGCTGAACCGCTGTTCTGCCGATGACAACGAAACTGTGGGATGTGGGGGCAAGGCTAACACACAGGGCAATGAGATGTGCGCTCTCCTCCGAGCGATTTATTACGACATCCTGCTAGTGAGTCTGTTGAGATAAAAGAAGGCGATGATGATTAGCGATGCGCAATGGCCCGTCGCCCTCCTGCTTCTCCAGATCGCAAATCGTCTGTTCGCCACGCACCTGCAATCCATTCCGGACAAATCCGTGCGCACCATTTCCAGAGGCACGCACCGCCTGCTGAAGCTGATCGTGGAGCTCACCACCACCTACATCCTCTTCGCCCAGGGCGTTTCATCCTTCAAGAGTGAAACTCCCCTGAGTGAAACGCCCTCGGAGGAGCGCGAGACGAAGCCACTGGCGATCGAGGGCATGGTATTGTTCTGAATGGTATCTTACTGTCAGGAGCACGAGCGGTTGGGGTGTTTGTGCGGCGACCCGCACATGAAGGAGGGCAGTGGGCGTCGTGGCGTGCGGTGACGCGTAGCCTTCCTGGTGTGCTGTGACCGCTGCGCGCTGTGGTTCCATGCGGACTGCATCGGGCTGGCGGAGCAGCCGGGCGACGCGGAGCTGTGGCTCTGTCCCTTCTGCACCGCGGCGCAGCAGCAACAGGACGAGGACGCGACCAAGGGCGCGTGGGGGCTGGAGCTCAACTTCCTGGCGCAGCGAGCCTGCTGGGAGCAGCGGGCCCCGCGGGACGACGCCAACGTCTGGAGGGGCGGGAGAAGTGTATCACTTGGCGGGAAATGCGACCGTAGGCCCTGCTCTTCCTCTTCGCCGAAACCGCCGCGCAGCAGCCAAAGCCGAAGGCGTCTGGACCGTGGCTCCGCGCCCAGCTGGCCTGTCCGTCCCTCGTGAAACTCCACCAGGTTGGTGCGATGTGGGCGTTTCATCGTAGCTTCGCATTCCCACCCTTCCCGCCATCTTTTCCCTCCATCTTGCCAACATCCAACATCCCCCGCCACTGGCCCACGCGGCGCTCTTCTTCTCCCTCTTCCTTCGCAGCCTCGACACCTCCGTTGTCCGAATTCAGGGCTATTTCTACACCGCCTTGGAATCGCTTCTCTCCACCCAAACCCACCTCTTTTTGAAGCACTCCGTGCTTGCCGCCATGAACCGCGGGATGAGCTCCTCCTACATTTCCGTTCGCGAAAAGAACATGAAACTCCTTCTCTCCGCCGTCGCCACCTACCCGCGGTTATTGCTCCACTATCACCGCGTCATCGCTCACGGACTCGTGGACCGCGGCGTGTCCGTGCGCCGCGTCTCCGCCCAGCTGATGGAGCAGCTGATGAAACGCCTTGCCGATGAAACGCCCGAAGGGAATGAGAGTGTTGCCAGTCAAGAGACCAAAGCGAGTGAAACCAACGCCGATGAAACCACCAAAGGTGAAACTATCAAAGCAGGTGAAACGCCAACCGACAAGTTGGAGGGAAAAGAAAGGCTGCTGCTGTCTTCCCTTCAACTCGCCCTCCAATGCCTCCTGAAGGAGGGGGATTCCGCCGTGCGCACCGCGCTGCTCAACGGTGTGGTGGCGGTGCTGTGTGACTGTCCGCGCACATCCGGTGGCTTCGCGCGCCTGGCCGTGGCGAGCCGCGTGGTGGTGGCGGAGCTGGACGGCGCGGAGGACGCGACGCTGACAGAGGCGCTGCGCGGGCAGCTGGAGCGCGGGCGCCGCAAGCAGGTGGCCTCGCTGGTGCAGTGGCTGTGCGACGCGCGACTGAGCGAGGAGGCGACGCTGGTGGGCGTGCGGCGAGGGCGTGAGGCGTAGACGGACACACTCACCATATGCGGGCTGTTCGCGCGCGTGGCGCCGGGCCTGCTGACGCCGCACATCCCCTCCCTGCAGCTGACGCTGGAGGCGGTGCTGCACCGGTCCGCCGCAAACCCCCAGCAACGGCAGCTGCTGCTGTGCCATGCAGGCCTGCTACTGGACCTGATCAAGAGCCTCGTGGTGTTCGCGCACGTGACGCCCTCCGTGCAGCAGCTCTGCGACAATCTGGTGAGCATCACGGCACAGGCGACGGCGGTGAGTCTGGTGGAGAAGGCCACGGAGTGTATAGTGGTCATCGTGATGCTTGATGATCATGGTGACGCGTAGTGCTGTCAGGTGCTTCACGACAACTCCACGCTCTTCTCGCTTCTCAACCGCTCCGTTGCCGTGCTCCAGACGCCTCTCCCCACAATCGCGGGAATCGAGGGAATTCGGCGGATCTGCTCCATCGTGGTGTTGGGCGTGATTTCCCGCGATTATGACTTCGACCAGCACGCGCCCGAAGATGAGATGGCGGGAAGAATAACCGCGGAAAACTTCGCCGAAACGACCTCCATCCTCCACAACCTTCTCGAACGCGAGCTGCGCACACCCCATCAAGGCGCCCTAAATCGGAGCTATTTCTGCCAGCTCCTTCGCTGCACCTTCCGCGTTCACTACCACTCCATTTCCACTCTTTCTCCTTCGTTCCTTGCCGCTTTCGCCTCGGTAACCCTTCTTCGTTCTCTTCACTTCAGGCTCTTGGCTCGGCCTCCTCCGATGTGGCTCTGATCGCCTCTCAAACCGTCGTCGAGTTCTTACAGAACATTCCACGACTCATTGCCGAATCCACCCACGATGACGGAAAACGGGTCGATTTCTGTCATGAGCATGACAGCGTAGCTATCAGAGTTGCTGTACACAGTGCCGCGCTTTGCCGCGCTTCCCGACATCATGAAGAAACTGAAGGGCGCGATCATACTCAACTTGGGCCACGCCGTGAACGCGATTCGGTTCGCATCGCTGGAGATTCTGCTTCTGACGATCAAGCAGGGGCTGGAGTACCCTGTCGACTGCATTCAGAAGGTCGTGGCTCTGCTGCTGGATCCCACGGGCGATGTGATCGTCTTCTCGTTGCCTCACAGACAGATTCGCCACCTCGCCTTGTCCCTCTGTGCCTATATCAACAGCCACTTTCACTCAGTGTTCCTCCCGCGCGTCGCGCCCGCCATGATTGCCGCCGCTCTCTCCACTCCCGCCCTTTCCACGGTTTCCCCGTTTCCACTGTGTGAGTTGTACTCGTTGTTGTCCGCGCCGTGCAGCTCGAAGAGTATTCAGGAGTGTCGGACCGTCACGGACGCACTCATCACCGAAGTGTTCCGGAACGTGGAAACGAAACGCCCACCTGACGCGTAGAACGGGAAGAACCTGGAGGAGATTCTGTTCTTCAGCCGGTTTCTGAGCTCGTGCGCGTACGCGTGCTTGGAGGAGGTGCTGAATGTGATTCAGTCGATCAACGCCATTGTCTATTTGCTCGTGAACCAGAGCGAGTCCTACAATATCCTTGCTATTGGCGCACGTGGGACTTAACGCGCACTCATCGATCTCGTGGGAGGGCAGGACAACTACGAAATGCGGTCGTTTTCGGGAATTCACGGGAAGTAAGAATAAGGTGGAATGATCAGAAACAGATGGAGTTTCATTTGTCAGGAACCGCGGTTTGAGTCCTCGGTGCTGAAGATCATCTGCTCGATTCTGATGCTGATGATCAAGAAGCATCTGAAGTCGCAGTATCAAATCACGAGCATGGAGATCGCGAGGGCATCGCTGATGGTGGACGAGCAGGGAATTAACCGACGCGACGTGACGGTGAACGCAGGGGAGGTGAAGGAGATGAACGTAGCGAATGCGCTGAAGAAGATCCCGTCGAGTGAGAGGGAGATGATTGCCTTGGTGAAGCTGTTCCAGGCCTTTGCGTTTGACGACCCTGTGGAGAATGTGGACGAGAAGGAGGCTGTGGGGAGGAGGAAGTCAAGGTGAGCCGATTGTGTACTATAGTCATTCCCTGTTTTATCACAGACGCAAATACACCTGGAATGGAGGGAGGAACCAAGAAGCGTGTGGTGCTGTTTGGCTTGTCCGCCAATCCCCCTACGGGGCTGCAAGGCCACATGGGCATTGCGAAGTACTTCTCCTGTAACGGCAACGCCGAAGCGTGATTCTTAGCATTGTTTGACGAGGTGTGGATCCTCCCCGTGTATCGTCACGCCTATTCGTCCAAACGACAGCTTGAGTCTTTTGAAAGACGGTACTCACTCTACTCCCTTCCAATATCCTAGAATGGACATGATCACGCTCGCTCTTCGCGATTGCCAATTGGATAAGCAAAACATATTCTTAAAGACATACGAGAAGGATTGCTTCTATTCCCTCTACCCGTCAGTGGATGTCGCCAGTCGGGAGATTGCCGTTTCCTCTACCCCGCATGGTTATCACTAGTTCGGCAGCGTCGATCTTGTGCGATGGCTGCGCCAGCAATTCCCCGAGGTGGAGTTCTCCATGATCGTAGGAGAGGACGCCTTCATCGACATCTGCAACAACAAGTGGAGGGAAGTGGGTTCCCGTAGGGGTTTGAAGGAGTAGAGTGATCAGCTCCGCCAGCTCATCCATTTCGAGGTTCTTCACCGTCAGGGTGTTCCTGAGACTGCGGTACAGCCAGCATCATGTTGGTACACGCGCCATGGACTGGCTCTGGGCGATGTGAGTAGTACGAAAGCCCGAAACGCGGGAGAGAAAAGCGAACTGGATGCCCTCGTGACTCCCTCTGTGAGCAGCTACATCGTGGACAATCGGCTGTATTCCTTCCGCACATTTCCTGTTTTCAGCAAACACGCGCTTAAACATATTGCAGAGCAGTCAAGGAAGGCATGATCGGAGAGAAGAGGACGTACTTCAGATTCTCTCTCCAGCCTTGAGAGAACGGGTAGTACTTCTTGTAATCGGTCTCCGTCTTGACCGTGAGGTGCGGTGGCAGCGCAATCTCTTCGTGTGTGGTCTGATTGTGCGACGCCTAATCATCACGTCTCCACCTCTCCATAACGATTCGCAAGTGATACAGAGCGAGGTTGGTGCACGGCGCAATGAGTCCGATGCAAAAACAGCCGTACAGAATGCAGCCCCACGTTTCACGCAGAAAGGAAAGCAAGGTGAACGAAACGCCCTACGATGAAACTCCCACGGAAGGAAAACGCTCTCGAGAAGGTTGATGGTGTAGCTGGCGAAGTACACCGACACGAACACGATGCCAAATAGAGCCAAAAACACGCCCGTTAACTACGGCTCACAATCCACAAAAGGAGAAACGAGGAACCACACGAAGAAACGGTGGTTGCGATAGCCCACGCAGTTCCCGACCCAGGGGCAGTGGTGATCAAACTCGCGTACACATCTACCCTCAATGCCCATTCTCACGCCAACACGTCACAGTAACGGCAATGAAACCCTCGCGGAGGGACGAAGTGATTGCAGCTGGCGCAGAAGTGAAGACTGATCTGCGGATGAGGCCGCACGAAAACGCGCACCAGTTGTCCTTTGTACAGACAGGGAAACTGCAGCACAGGAACGATCAGCGTGGAATCCCCTGACTTCAAGGCCTCCTGAATGGAAGTCTGTAAGAAGAACGCAGAGATGTCGTCGTTGGTGACAACTTCTCCCTCCTTCGCCAGCATGTACACATTTCCCGCCATGTCGTACTCCGGGATTCTCTCCCTGATTTCCTGCTTCAACTGTTCCCGCCGCTCCTACACGTCACCGCTCTTCGCAAGGAGCACTTCCCACGTGTTTTCCTCCCATTGCAATTCATGGCACAATAGCGTGTACACCATACTAGACTACTCATCACAGTATTGCAATGGCCTCACTGGGTTATTCGCCGCGTAGTGAATTGCCCGCATCCCAAAGACGTCGCAGATGGCAAGATCGGGATGGTAGGGAAGGAGCAAACGCGCGACTTCGGGATTGTCAAACATGGCACAGGTGTGCAGCAGGGTGCGGCCTTCGTTATTGGTTTCATTGATCTGAACGTGAACAGGAAAAAGAGGGACGACGAGGGTCGGGTACATATCGAGGGCTTTCTAGATATGATGTGAGCAAATCGATATTACCGTGATGTACTGCGGTCTGTTATTTCTAACGGATACCATGAGACCAGAGACCATCCGTTGTGCTACTCGTTACAGGAAGCACGGTGGACGACTCTCGTTGGGAGGAGGCAGAGAGAGCTTCCTCTGACTCAGACTCTTGGGAATAATTCCTGGCTCCGTAAACCACGTTCGCAGGAAAAAGAACACAGCACTATCCGTTAGAACAACTCCAGTTATCAAACAGTAGATTGATAAGGGTGAGAATAATCACCAGCGAGATGTGCGTGTACTTACTACATGTCATTTGCGTTCGATTTCATATACCATAGACTCCTAAATGTACAGGTCAGCAATAACAAGAGGGGCACCGTCATCTACGCATAAGACTGGATAAACGGGGGCTTTACAGCGATGAAGCACCAATAAACGGACTTCTCCCCCGAAACGTTGAAGACAATCCGATTCCCGCAGACAGGGGAGTAGTTTCCGAATATCCTCTCATATGGGTTGTTTTCCTTGTTCACCATAGAAAACGACACCAAGGCAATGCACCCACAAAAAGAGTGGGAAGAATGAGCAACAAACAGGCGCATACCATATCAGTTACAAATTTGCGCGTGTACTCCTTCAGCGCCTTCGGGTAGTACATGCCTACGAACAACTCGGCTTCGGACTTGGGAATTCCCTTATAGAGCGCATACTATGACTCAGAGGAAAGGGGAACAAGGACAGCATCCACGACAATGCTCTTCATCTTCTCCTCATCGCGAATGGCATTGTTGTCGGCAACGATGCTACTCATCATTCTTACACTCTTTAAGGACTCCTTAATCTCGCACTCCTGCATTTCGGGGTTTGTGAACAGGGACAGGAAATTCACCAGGAAGAGGACGTGCTTCCTCTGCTTCGCTCGCTCTCGCACATACAGCACCGACACAACACCGAGAGAGGCCACCGGGATCAGAATCAGGAGAATCCAGTTAATCGGCAGCAGCATCAACCGCTCACGCAAACGCAAATCCGGGATGTGCGAAATCACCCAGCACGAGATGTACTAGGCATCACCCGCGAAGAGCGCACCCACCATCTGGAATCGGAATTGCGTGTACTGCTTGAGGAGGAAGAAGCCGCTGTCGATGAGAACGGACAGGTAGTCTCCGATGGTGGAGGCCGTGACGATGTTGAGCATCGTCAGCAACCAGCCGAGGAAGGCGGGAACGCGTGGGGTGAAGGGGACAAAAAACGGAGGGATTTTGGATATTCGTCAGGAGAGCGGTCTGATAGGGGGAGGCGACGAAGAAGAGGTAGAGGAGACGGAGGACGCAGAGACCGATGAGGAGATAGAGGGAGAGCGGGTACGGATTCATGCCGAGGAGGATCAGGGTCCCTACAGTGAACAGGGAGAATGATGCGCACATGCCATGAGCATGCTAAAGAACGATTTGGAGGTGAAGAGGAAGGAGATTATGGGATTGAGTTGCTGTGGCTCGCCATTGCTCGGGTTCGATTTCTGCCCGTACTGCGTGGAGGCATCATACCCCGTGCTGAAGCCCTTCTTGAAATCCTCCATGAACTTCGCGTAGTCTTCGCTCGGCTGCCCATCGGCACTGTCTGCGTTGTTCATCATTCCTCCCAGCAAGTTGAAGAGGAGCTGCTGGAATTCGTCAGCACCCTCCTGCGCTCCCTCCCTATTCTGTGAAGCGGGAGCAGAGACAGGTACTCATTGGCCTGCTGCAGTTGTTGCTCTCGTAGAACATCGCTCACATTGAATTCGTCGAATACGTCGCTTTCTTCGTTGACTTCTTCCGTTGTCTTGGTTTCCTCCGTACTCTCTGTCCCATTTTCCTTCTCTTCCGTTTGCTCGATGGGTACGGAAGCGGGCACCGTTTCTTCGACAGGCTGCTCGATTTCGGCACTCTGTCGCATTTCGTTCAACTTCTACCCAGTAATCCATCACCAATACACGAACCGCTCTTCTACGCCTTTGGAGAGTACTGGACATTGTTCTTTCTGTACAATCCTCCTCATCCTCCGTAATCACTCTCACTCTCATCTGCAACAACAAACAGCACACTACCATACACTTACTGCGCCTGTATCTTCTCCTCCACGCGCGCTCTCCACGACTTTGCGTCCTGGTACTCCGGCTGGATCTCCAGGCACTTGTTGAAGCTGTTCAGACTCTCCTGCATGTTGTCGATGTAGTAGTAGCAGATGCCGAGATTGTGCCATGTCACGTAGTGCTCACCGCACAGGTCCATGCTCGTCCTGAACAGTCGGATGCTCATCTCGTAGTCGCGCAGGCCCATCGACAGACGGCCCAGGTCGAAGTCCACATCCTACATCTCAGCATCACGCCCGACGCACACCTTCGCCGCCGACAGGGGGTAGAAGTTGTTGGCGATGTGCACGATATCGTTCTTGAAGTCGGACTGCATCTTGTCGCTCGCGTACGGAATGTGATCCACCAGCACTTGCTTGAATTTATAGAACACCTCGCTTTCGTAGCGGCTGAGACGGATCAGCGCCAGAATGTTCTTCAGCGAGGGGGAGGGAGTTTCATCGCGGATGCATCGCTGCAATTGCGAGAAGCTGTCGGGATCGAAGGCGAGGAGAATGTTCTATTGTTCACACATGTCGACGAAACTCACCTCCCACGCGAAGCGAAACTCCGGGAGTTTCGTCGATCCCATGATGAAGGTGGCCACCTGCAGACCGGAGAAGTAGGGCGTGTGGAGACTCTCTCCGCCGTGGTTCACGAAGTACTGGTGCATGGCGTGGAAGTTGGTCATGAAGGAGAAGGAGCCATGAATCGCGAGATGCGGGTTGTCCTTCGTCAGACGCAGATCCTCTTCGTGCGAATGCGCCTTGTCGGCACTCAGAAGCAGAAAGTGACTGTTGGAAATCTGTCCCAGCGTCCGCACGAACTGGAGCGCACCGATTGGCAGCAGCACATTCAGCGAGGCGTTGCGCTGGGCGTACCTACGCGTTGGAAGCGAGGAGAACGCTCACTCCTTGACAATCGCGAGGAGATCGGCATCTTGGAAGTGCTCCTCCAGCTTCTCGATGGGCTTGTAGCTCCACTCCACCTTCATGCGCGAGATGATGTCCGGGTCCGACTTGTCCTCCTCCCTACGCATCATCTATGGATCGCACGACAACTCCTTGTCCGTGGTGATCTTCACGTACGCCTCGCTGACAGTACCGCTGTTGATCGAAATGGCGTCCTCGTGAAGTCCGTTGAACACGTAGTTGGAGATGGCGATCATCGGAGTCTTTACCGTGTCCTTGTTCAGTATCTTGCCGCTGAGCTGCAGCACGATCTCATTGCTCGTCTCGCAGTCTACCATTGACGGGAATGAGAGCGCGAACTGAACAGCGCAAAGTCGACGACTCCCTTTTGAATGTGTTCCTCCATGCGCTTGTGCTTCTTGCAGAAATCGACAATGTTTTCCGTGAAATCCGTCACCACGTAGACAAAGGGCTTGGAAACGCCTACCGCTCAAATCCACCGTATCTGAACACCTACCGGTGGGCATAAACTCGCTCAACTCGGCCAAGTGGTTGAGAATCAAAAACCCGAGCTTTCCATGACCCGCGCCCACTTCAACGATATAGATAGGCTCATCCTTATTTGCGTCGGGTCTACATGTAAAGCAGCAGGCGCTGATGGTACGAGCTGTAGTAGTCGCGGATATAGCCCAGAATGCAGTTTGCGTACTGATAGGCAATGTAGCTGTTGGATGTGACGAAGTGCGGAACGATGAAATCCGTCCAGCAAGAGGGACCCTTGCGGATGTAGAATTGATCCTGTAACTTCCAAATCATAGAGTCCTTTAGAGGCGTCGCCTCCTGGAGAATGATTTCCTGAGTAGCCATGTGAAGAATGAATCGTATTTGGCAAGAAACAGAAAGATGGTGTTGACTCCGAAGACGCCGCCCAATCGTCCGAATAACCGCGATTCACCTCTTCTCATTCATTTCGTTGCTTTCCCTGCCGAACGGTTATTGCCGGTGAATTGCTCGAGCGACTCCCGTCCTAATGGATCCCATGGATCTTGGTTTTCCCTTCAACATGGATTCCGATGAAGAGGGACGCTTGATGGATACGGTGCTTTACCAACTATCGGAGGAACGACCGTCGCAGAAGAGGAGAGTGGATTCATCGAGTTCGCGAGAATCCAAGCAAACAGCACAAGAAAGCGACTATTCCGTACTTTCTCCCACTTCACATTATGATTAGTTTCCGGAGAAAGTGGTTGGACAGCAGATCAAGGAAAAGACGCAAACGAATGCGGTGTCGAAAAAGACGTCTGTGTACCTATCGGCCGTAAGGTGCGTTGGAACGGGATAAGGAGTAGGTGATGGAAGGCATTGCCAAGTATGTGTTGACGATGGCGGGAGAGGGAAAGGAGGAGTACGTGATGCCGGAGAATCGCTGCATCCGTGTGGACGATGTGGAGAAGGTGTTGATGAGTGTGGGAGTGCCGTCCGCCGAATCGGATGTGGGATCCCGTGATTTCCTGAACGGTGCAAGCATCTGCGTTGATAGTATCAGCAGCACGCTGCTCAACGACACGATTCAGCTCATCACGATCTACTTCCAGGAGTTCGTCCCGATTCAAACGCTCTCTGTCACGCTGTCTCCGCACCTGCAGGAATACCTCTTCCACCAGGCCGACTTCGACGATGGCTTCATGATCGCGACCTACTGCGAGCGCGTCTCCACCGTACTGATTCCTTAACTCTGTGAGCCCCAGGCCCTGCAGATCCAGCAGAATGCCCGCCAGCTGTTGCTCATCCCTCGCAGCCTGCGCCTTCTGCTGGCCGTCAGCACCGCGCGAGGCAGACAAGTGGTGTTCCGACGTGCAAGTGAGGCATAGAAGCAGCAGAGCCTGCTGCTGCTGCGCAACTACCTGAATGCCTTCGACGCGTCGACGGCGGCCACGCTGGACGTGCTGGTGGACTGCGACGACAACACGAAGTATTACCGCGAGTACAACGCCTACCGCCGCGAGAGCGCCAAGGAGGGGAGAACGGGCTGTGCAGGTTGTGCAAGCTTCGCGGGCTTTGCGGGGCCGCTGCTGAAGCTGGAGACGGAGCAGTTCGTGTTCTACAAGGTGGTGCGGGACGTGCTGCGGGGACGGTGGGTGGTGACGGTGAGTGAATGGTAGAGGCGTGAGGCGCAGGTCCCGCGGTACTGCCGACTGGAGAGCTGGGAGGTGGAGCAGATGCTGAAGGTGGCGACGGGCCGGGCGAAGGGGTTTCGTCGGTGCGAGGCGCGTCTCGCGTTTGGAGAGAGTGCGCCGAAGCGCGAGGGGGTAGTGGTGTATGCGGAGGGTGTGGGGCGTGTGGGAGGAGATGAGGCGTAGAGCAGTGTGGTGAATCGGTTCAGGCAGATGAAGAAGGAGGCGTACGTGTCGCCGTGGAGCGAGGAGGAGTGCGGGGAGAAGAACCGGGAGGTGTGGTGCAATCTCGGCCTGCTGTGCCTCTGCCCCATCGAGCTGATCCCCGTCGTGTACCATGTGACGGAGGAGACAGGGAGTGATGCGTAGCATCTGTACTATCAGTGCTCCATTGTACTCTATTCGTCGCTTCCGGAGGACCACCCCTCGCTGCGGAACATCCTCAGTCTGATTCGTGGAAATGTACTCTGCCGTGTTTGTTTCACTCTTTCTGGAAATGGATGCGGGACAGTTGGACGGCGACATTCCGCCAGCCCCAAAGAGGCAGAGAGTAGTTGGGGAAGCGCCGTTGTGATGAACTAGATCACATCCGTCCGGGAGAAGGTCGGTGATTCCTTCTTGACAATTTTAAATGATGCACTGAAACGGCAGGTGGAAGAGGTAATTATCGGCGTGGGGAGTGATTTGAAGGAGCTTGAGGAAATGAAGGGTTCAGAGGATGAAGCAGCAACCCGGATGGTGTGGGTACGCAGAAACTGTAAGGAGTAGGACGAAACCTATCGCCTGTTCGGTGTTTCTTCCTTCCTGATGAAAAAGAAGAGTCTAACCTGCATTCGATTCGACACATGCTATCTTGGGCACTACTACGAGATCTATTACGTGTTCCTTCAAATCCCCAAAACGGGTGGAAATCCGCCAGTAGTCGTCGCGCACACTCTCCCTGCGTGCCTGCCCGTGAAGTTTTGGGAAGAAGAGTACCTAACAACGGATGTGCAGGTAGCCCTTTCGTCTCTCCTTTCACGTAGACGTTTACACAGTGTGTCTCGTTGAATTTGAACAGCTATATCGCGCGGAGAGAGCAATTCCGTGCAGTCGAAAAGCGGCTTCAAAATGTGGAGGTATGGAGCAGGATTGAGGCGTAGCTGGGGATGATCACGTCATCGGATTCATACACGAAGATGGATCTGTGTTTCGATGACTTCGCGCTGAAACTGGAGTACGGATATGATGAACGATACCCCAATCGCGTGGAGCAGGTGGTGGAGAATGGCCAGGAGGCCTTCGAAGGAAAGAAGAAAAAGCGGATGGGTTTGACTTCGGACAACCTCCAGAAGTTCTACACGCAGCCGTTGGACGAAGTGGTTGCCATGTTAAGTTAATCACTCTTTGTATCCTTGTTCTGCGTGCTGTTTGTTGGAATCGCTGATACCTCCTGTTTTCGCTTTCCACACTCGCTTCGACTACGGAATCAGGAACACAGTTGCCCCTAAAGAAAGGAAGGTGTATATTTGTTCACCTGGCTGCAAGATTGCACTTACTGGGAAGTACGGGATTGCAATGAGAGGATCGTGTTCGACCTAACACTAGCCATTCAAAGCATAGCAAATGATGCAAGGAGTACTTCTACACGATCAAAGAGCGCGTACGCTTTCAATCGAAATCGATAGTTCTTTCCCGAATCCTCACAAGAGGGTCGTGCCAGCCAATCATTCGCGTCAATTCAGTCTCTTGTTGGGGTTGTGAGGCTCACGATAGGGCGAGCCACAAAATCAAAATAACATTAAGGATGGTTATGAAGATCTTTGCTTTATGTTTTCTTCTTGCTTTGGTGGCGTCCGAGCCTGTGAACCTTAAGGATTGGACGTGCTCCAGCTGGACGATTGTCGCTACAGTCAATCAGCCGATCGAGGAGGTGACCTGCACCATTGAATTTAGCTCTGCTACGGATTACCGTATTCCTCGTTTCAACCCTCAGCTCCCTTCGGGTATGACCTACACCCTGACCGTGACCGGTAAGACGAGAACGATCGTCATCTCGGGTACCCCCGTCATTCCCCAGCAGCTGAAGACGTACTCCATTGGTTACAAGGAGTACACCAGCCAGCTGCGTATTGGTATCATTGGACCCGTGACTACCCTTAGCTACGGTTTCGACTACATGTACCAGTATGCGACGGTCCCCACGGAGCCCATTCCCGCTCGCTCCGATGCGTACCTGAACAGCTTCACCATCGCTCCCACTCTTCCCGAGGGTGTGTCGATTGACGCTGAGACGGGTACCATCTCGGGTACGTTCCCCGATACGGCTTCCACCAACGTGGAGTACACTGTGACGGGTTCCAACGGCATGAGCTCTGCTACGACGGTGCTGAAGTTCATCGTGAAGGACATCAGCGAAATGGTGACGAGCGGTTACACGGGATGCTACTGGTCTGGTTCCACGGAGTGCCGTACGCCCGCCTTCGATTACTACTACCAGAACACGGCCCAGTACTGCCAGCACGAGACGAAGTTCGACTACGCCGATGCCTACGGTGAGGGTGAGGGTAACACCTGGCCCGGTCTGGATGAGCGTTTCCGTGACTACTACACCTCGTACTTCTACGGCTACTTCCAGATTCTGGTGGACGGCGAGTACGCCTTCTACATGAACTCGGATGATGCTTCCTTCCTGTACGTGGACACTCTTGATATTCCTCTGATCAACCGTGATGGTTGCCGTGGCACTTCTTACACTCCCGATGTGGGTACCAAGTACCTGACGAAGGGTCGTCATCTCTTCGTGGCGAAGTTCCTGGAGATCAACGGTGCTGCCGTGCTGAACCTGGCCATCTCCTCCGTGGACGGTGGCATCGAGAAGAAGATTGTGGACACTAAGGAGACGAAGGTCGGTGGCCGTGGCCCCACTTTCATCACCTACCCTCTGATCAGCGGTTACGTGAACGCTGAGATGAAGGTCATCACTCCCGAGATGGTCTCTGGTGGTGCTTCCCAGTGGACTGTGACCCCCGCCCTGCCCGCCGGCATTACTCTGGACCCCATCCGTGGTGAGATCCGTGGTAAGCCCGCGTCCGCCTACAACGGCATGCACACCATCACTGCCGTGGGCACGAACGGTGCTGCCAGCACGAAGGTGCAGGTGGTGATTGCCGAGTCGCCTCTGCCCGGTTTCCGCGCCAAGTACTACAAGATTCTGGATAACGAGGTGTGCCTGTACTCGTCGTACGCCCCTTCGCAGGTGGAGCTGAAGGTGGTGAGAGTGGATGCTCAGATCAACTACCCGACCTCCCTGCCCGGTGTGTGGGAGGGTCTGCCCACTGACTTCACCGCTCAGTACTACGCCGAGTGGGAGGGCTACCTGCACTTCACCGAGATCGGTAACTGGAAGCTGCGTCTGGGCTGCAACCAGATGTGCCGTCTGTGGACGATTGAGGACACGCTGCAGATCGATCTGTGGAAGAACACGGGCACGAACTACTGTATGAGCACCTTCACGACGGCTGAGAAGGTGCTGCCCATCTCGTCTATCGGTTACTACTACATCAAGATTCGTTACGCTGTGAACAACCTGGCCAAGGGTATTGTGTTCGAGTGGCAGGCGCCTACGGGTAACTGGGAGATCGTGCCTGCGGACAAGATCTTCCACGTGGCCCCCAGCCTTCTGTCCTACGAGAACGAGCAGTCGCACTACTTCAAGGACGTGGAGATTACCCAGAACAACCCTCGTCTGTTCCACATCACGAGCTGCAACAACTACCGCATCACCCCCGCGCTGCCTCAGGGTCTCACGCTGCAGCCCACCACGGGTATTATCAGCGGTACGCCCGTGAACGAGCAGCTGCAGACCATCTACACGGTGACCTGCACATCCAACGAGGGCCAGGTGTCGACCACCATTCTGTTCGATGTGTTCTACACCATGCCTCCCAGCGGCCTGTCCCTGATGTACAACGGCGCCTTCGTGGGTAACAACCTCATTACGCTGATTCCCGCTACGCAGATGAGTGCTATCACTGTGTCCGGCAGCTGCTCGAGCTGCACGTACACGATCAACCCCGCTCTTCCCGAGGGTCTGTCGATGGATGGCTACGGTACTATCGGTGGTACTCCGATGGAGCCCAGAGAGGAGACGATGTACTCTGTGATTGCCAGAAACGCCGGTGGCTCCTTCGTGATGACGATGCGCATGGCCGTGAGCGGCTGCAAGGGTATGGACAACGGAGTGGCCTGGACCAGCGAGTTCGTGATGGTGACGATCGTCTCCGGTAACGGAGAGATCAGCGTGAAGAAGGACAACGCCGTGGTGCAGTGCTCTACGGGCAGCTTCGACAGCGCCGGTAACGCCGTGATGGGTTCTTGCTCGAAGACGTTCTCCAGCTCTGATGCGGGTATGTCCATCATGTTCTGCATGAAGAGCACGGCCGACGCCAAGATTGAGATCAAGTGTCAGGCCGAGGGCGGTTGCTACACGCAGACCCGCCGTCCCGACGGCCACCGCTGGCCCGCTCGCTTCACGTACAACGCCGAGTCGTTCCCTCCGTTCATTGAGACGTACGACTACCCCCTGCAGCTGACGCCTCTGACGGCCGTGACCCTGTCCGTGGACGAGACGACCGTGTACCCCGGCGGTGAGCTGAGCACTGTGGAGATCTACCCCAACGGCTGCTTCAAGGGCATCGAGGTGCGTCCCGCGCTGAGCTACAACTACAAGCTGGATCTTGCCAAGCCTCACATTGACGGTTCCATCAACGGTTTCGTGAAGTCCGTTTACACCATCACTGCCTACGGTGATGCCGGCAACGCCACGGCGCTGCTGACGGTGCACTTCAGAGAGTGCGGAGAGGACGGCAAGTCCGCCACGCTGAAGATGGTGATCTTGGGCACGAACTACGCCAATGAGATGGGCTACCAGGTGTACAAGGGCAGCGCGGCCTCTGGCGAATTGATCTACAGCTTCGGACCCAGTGCTATGGCTACTGGCGTCAAGTACACGAACACGGTTTGCACTCCTGTGGGCGACTACGAGGTGGTGTTGACGGATTCTTGGGGTGATGGCTGGAACCCGGGTTCTTACCTGAACATGTACGACAGCTCGGACAACTTGATCCAGGAGTTCACGATGGATTACGACGCCTCTTCTCGTAACATTAAGGAGAAGCACGGCTTCTTCACGGTGGCTTCCACCACGAGCACCGGCACTGCCTGGAAGATTATGACGAACAAGAAGGTGGACAAGGAGTGGAACTCTGTGGACTACGACGACAGCAACTGGGCGGACGTGACTTCCGAGCTGGAGTACGGCAACTGGGAGCAGAACGCGTTCTACTTGCGTACGGTGATAGAGATGGCGGACGCCATCAAGTACCCGCTGGTGCAGTTCGGTATCTGGTACAAGGACGGCATGATCGTGTACCTGAACGGTAACGAGGTGTACCGCCGCAACATGCCTTCCGGCACGGTGAACGTCAAGACCCTGGCTAGCGGCGCCTTCGATGGCTACTTCAAGCGTGTGGGTTCTGCCCCCGGCTACCTGCTGAAGGACGGCAAGAACGTGCTCGCGGTGGAGATCCACAAGCACTCCTCCACGACCGGCAAGATCCAGTTCTCCGGCTACGCGAACGCGCTGCAGGGCGACTGCATCTCGCGTGTGGACGGCGGCTCCATCACGGAGTCCTCCTTCTTCAACCAGCCTACGTCCTCCGCTGCACAGGCCTGGGACCGTAACGTAGGCACGGAGTGGATCGAGAACGGCATTCCCGCCTGGACCATCTACTCGTACAACTTCGACCGCATGGAGTGGGTGAACCGTCTGTCGATCGTGTCCAACGCGGTCTCCTCCGAGCGTGACCCCACGTCGATCAAGCTGTCGGGCTCCATCGACGGCGTGAACTGGGACGAGCTGTACACGTACGCGAACTCGTACATCTTCACGGAGCGCAAGGAGCGCAAGAACTTCATGATGATGGACCACATGAACTCGTACTCCAAGTACAAGTTCGAGATGCTGGCGACCAAGGAGAAGAAGAACAAGGTGGCTATCTCCGTGATCGATATCATGTCCTGCCAGCTGAACTACTGCGTGAAGGACAGCGGCTTCCCCGGTGTGATGTCCGATGAAATCTCCGTGGCTCCTTGCCCGACGGACTACATTGGTGAGATGTACCGCCAGTGCTCTCTGGCTGAGCTGAAGCCCTCGTGGGGCCCGATCGACAAGACCGAGTGCCGCTCGACCATTCCTCCCAAGAAGTTCGTGTACGTGGATGTGGCCTACTCGCTGACCAAGTCGAGCGTGGAGAACACCCGTCAGCTGGCCTCGACGCTGTCCACGACCTTCGCCGCCGCCTCCGAGGTGGGCATCAAGAACGTGGAGATGTGGAAGGTGAAGGACGTGTCTTCGGAGTTCATCGACGAGGAGGTGGTGTCCGCGTTCTACATCCGTGTGACGGCGTCCAGTGAGGAGGCTTAAGAAGGTGTCGAACTCTCTGTCCGCCTTCCAGAGCGCTCTGAACGACTACCACAAGAGCGAGCTTCCTGAGGGCTTCGATCTGCAGGTGTACATGAAGCCGATTCTGCAGGAGAGAAAGGGTCTCGGTGGTTTGTCGATTGCCTTGATCATCATCATGGTTGTGCTCGTGCTCATCGTCGCCGCGGTGGTCGCCTTCTGGATCTGGGTGCGCACCAAGTCGAAGAAGAGCAAGAACGGTGCTAGACAGTTGCGTGCTGCTGGCGGGAGAGTCAACGCTCAGCACCTTTCTGGAAACAAGGATGTTCGCGTTTAATCTGTGTTGTGTTTGTTTCAAAAGGGAAAGTGGAAATAAAGGGGCGTTTTCTGGCAAGTTCGTTTGTGTTCATATCTATCGAGAATGGAGAAGGAGCTAACACGATACGCTTTAAAGTCCGGATATTTGGAAAAGATTGTGGGTTTCTTGCGCGGTTCGGTGAGGAGTAGGGTCATTTCAGAAAGACATGGAAGAAGAGGCTTTTCGTCCTCACCTCCTCGGAGATCTCATACATTGATGTGCTTCCGTGTGATTCTCCATGAAATCTAGGGAGAGGTAGTGAAGGGGAAGATTCCTCTCGAAATGATCACAGATCTCGAGAAGACCGAGGTCGACAACCGAAGTAGAGCGTGTACTCGCTTGGTGAACTCCGTAGAGTACTGCCTTTTCGTCAAAACCGACGAGGACTTCAACAAGGACTACACGGTGAGTTTCGAGAGTGACGAAGAGCGGGACGACTGGATCAAGGCCATTACTGCCGCCAAGGAGAACAAGCCCGTCCCCGATTCGGTGAACCGCGCGTTTATCATGAAGAACGACGACGACGTCGTGGAGGATTCGAAGGTGTACTTCAACAAGATGCTCACTGCCTTTGGCGAGACCGTACGCGACGATGCCTTCCAGGATGTTCTTCTCCGCCTTTCCTCCTTCTTTAACCGCGTTGCCTTTACTGTGTGCATGGTTAGAGCGAGTGACGTGTAGGATCTCTTCTCGTGCGACGAGCTGATCAGCTCTTGCGAGCAGGTGCGCAAGATGGCGGAGCGCATCCGCGTGGAGATGCAGCGCGCCAGCCTCATGACCCAGGACATCGGCCATCTCTTCAACGATCTCTCGGCCTCCATCGCCTACTGCCTCAAGAACGCGCAGCAGAAACAGCAGCGTGCCGAGCAGGCCTCCGTGAGTCTCCAGACCGCGGAGGCCCCGAACGCAGCGAGTCTAGCGGCGGAGGGCGAGTCCCGCGGTATCGCGCAGCACGGCTTTGCGAACCACTATGTGAGCGATGTGACCGGGGATAAGGCGTAGGACGTCAAGGAGACGCTGGGGTCGGGCGCGTACTCGGTGGTGTATGCGTGCGTGAACAAGGAGACGGGCAAGCGCTCGGCGGTGAAGTGCATCAAGAAGCGCGACCTGACGAAGAACGACGTGGAGTCGCTGAAGAACGAGGTGTACATCATGGGCCGCGTGGGCGCATAACCGCGGCGTGAGGCGTAGCTGAACCACCCGAACATCGTGCGACTGGAGGGCTTCTACGACGACAAGGACTACTACTACATCGTGACGGAGCTGGTGGACGGCGGCGAGCTGTTCGAGAAGATCGTGGAGAAGAAATTCTACAACGAGAACGAGGCGCGCGCGGTGGTGAAGACGCTGGTGGAGGCGGTGGGCTACTGTCACAAGCTGAACATCGCCCACCGCGATCTGAAGCCCGAGAACATCCTGGTGGACAGCAAGACGGGCCAGATCAAGATCGGTGGGTGGAGGTGTGAGGTGTGAGGTGCAGCGGACTTCGGCTTCGCGAAGAGCACAGCCAGCACGGACACGGGCCGCCTGGTGACGGACTGCGGTTCGCCATGGTACGTGGCGCCGGAGATTCTGAAGGGACACATGTACGGGACGGAGGTGGACATGTGGTCGCTGGGCGTGATCATCTACATCCTGCTGTGCGGCTACCCGCCCTTCCACGACAGCAACCAGCCGCGGCTGTTCAAGAAGATTCGCAGCGGGCAGTACCGGTTTGATTCCCCGTACTGGGACAACGTGAGCGAGCAGGCGAAGGACTTGATCCGGCACCTGCTGGTGGTGGACCCGACGCAGCGATACGACGCGAAGCAGGTGCTGGCGCACGAGTGGTTCAAGGTGGAAGTGCCGGCGGGCCAGCAGAAGGAGCTGGGCTCCGTGATCCACGAGCTGCGCACGTTCAACAACCAGCGCAAGGGCATCATAAAGCAGGGCTATTTGACCAAGCAGGGCCACTTCATCCGCAACTGGAAGAAGCGGTCCTTCGTGCTGAGTCGCGACGAGCTGCGCTACTACAAGGTGCAGGCGGGCGTGCGGCGTGAGGCGTAGTCGGAGACGGAGAAGAAGCCGCAGGGCAAGATTCGCATGGAGGACATCGTGGAGTGCGGGTGTGACACTAGTGTGAGAAGTAGGCTGGAGGACGACCCGAACGACGCGCACGGGTTCGTGATCAAGACGGTGAGCGGGAAGGACTTCAACATCAACGCGCTGAGTCCGAAGGAGAAGGAGGACTGGATGGTGCAGATCCGCGCCGTGAAGCGCTGTTTCCTGATGCGCCAGCGCGCCGAGTTCCACATCGCGCACAAAAACTACAAGGCGGTGCTGATCCATAAACGGCATGAGGCATAGGCGCTGGAGCTGATCTGGGAGGCGCGCAACGACCGGAACATGATGCTGGACCCGAACCTGTTGCAGCTATGGGGCAGCATCGCCGAGTACTGCGAAGCCGAGTGCGGCGCCATGTACATGGTGGAGTCGGTGGAGGACGCGATGGAGGACAACGTCTCCGTGCTGGCCTACTGCTGCGCCGACGAGCGCAGCGCCGCGCGGCTGGTGGCGGGCGACTTCCAGGGCAACGTGGTGATCTACGGCGGCGACTACGCGGTGCTGAACGAGCTGAAGCCGCACAAGTGGGCGCGCGCGGCGGGCGTGAGGCGTAGGAACATGGTGACGGCCATCTCCAACGTGCGCAAGCTGGCGTCAGTGCCGCTCGTGGCGACGGGCGCGGCGGACGGCTCGATCTGCGTGGTGAGCACGGAGACCAGCCAGGCGGTGTGCTCGCTGAAGGTGGGCGTGGGCGATGGGCGTGAGGCGTAGGAGTTCTCGCGTGCCGTGAGCATGCTGGACGTGTTCGTGAGCGAGGCGGCGGGCGTGAAGAAGCTGTTGGCGAGCGACCGCGAGGGCCGCGTGGTGATCTGGGACCTGGCGACGAGGAAGGTGGTGGCGTCGAAGGAGACGGACCTGGGCAACGTGCGCGGACTGTTCTACCTGCCGCGCGGCGACCGGTTCGTGGTGGTGTGCGAGTCGGGCGCGGTGATGGTGTTCAGTGAGGCGTTCGACCAGCTGGACTACTTCCATGTCGGCAGCCGCGTCACGTACAGCAAGATGATGGAGCCCAACACGCTGTTCGTGGCGACGGAGCAGAAGGAGCTGCAGCGCATCAACCTCACCACGCAGAGCGTCGTCGGCAAGATCAAGATCGACTCCAAGGACGACATCCGCTGCTTCGACATCTCGGCGGACGGCAAGTACGCCGTGGTCGTCAGCGACGAGATCCAGTTCTGGAAGCTCGCCGATCAGTCGCTCGAGGCCAATCTCTGTCCCGTGCTCCCCGTGCGCTGCATGTGCATGACGGGCGACTTCATTTCGTTCTTCATGTCCCAGGACACGCACATCGAGAAGTGGGTGATCGACTGGAGAATCGTCCACGAGGGAAAGAAGTACTACCCGCCTCTGTCCCAGTACGTCTCGCACGACACCGGCCTGGAGAAGTCCGAGGTCAGTGCTCCCAAGAATGACTATAAGGGCACCGTGGAGACGGTGAAGGAGGAGGACGAGGAGGACGAGGAGTAGTACGCTTCCTATTGTGCGCTGTTTGTGCCATACAAGCGTCCTGACACTATTCCCAAAATAGGCCCTTTGTCGGGGGGGACGACATGCATAACGCTCAAATCCATTTGGGGTAGAAAAGTGCCAATCACTTTGCGTTGTGCTGTTTTCGACTGCAATCTTAAATATATATAATGGATTCTGCAGATAGGTACGCTTTCCTCCCCTTTCTCAACATGTCTAGACCTAGACCAAGACCCAGACCTGGCGCACCGAGAATGATGCCCAGACCGCGTCCTGGAATGGGACCTCGCCCCAGACCCGGCATGGCTCCTCGTCCTGGAATGGGACCTCGTCCCAGACCCATGCCTCGTCCCAGACCCATGCCTCGCGAAGCGATCAGCGACGGAAGCGATGAGGAGGAGCCCGCTCCTCGTCCCATGGGTCCTAGACCCGGAATGGCTCCCAGACCCAGACCTCGTCCCGGTATGATGCCCCCCAGACCCAGACCCGGCATGATGCCCCCCAGATCCCGTCCCGACGTGAGCGACGCTGAGGAAGACGAGGAAGTCCAGGGACCCCGCCCCATGGCTCCTAGACCCAGACCCGGTATGCCCAGACCCAGACCCGGTATGATGCCGCCTCGTCCTCGCCCTGTCGTGAGCGATGGTGAAGAGGAGGAAGAGGAGGTTAAGGGACCGAAGGGACCTCGTCCCATGGGTCCTCGTCCTGGTATGGCTCCCAGACCCAGACCTGGAATGCCTCGTCCTCGCCCTGGTATGATGCCTCCCAGACCCAGACCTGATGTGAGCGATGAGGAGGAGGGAGAAGAGGAGGTCCAGAGACCTCGTCCCATGGGTCCTCGTCCCGGAATGCCCAGACCCAGACCTGGCATGATGCCTCGTCCTCGTCCTGGTATGATGCCGCCGAGACCTCGTCCTGATGTGAGCGATGAAGAGGAAGAGGAGGTTCAGGGTCCTCGTCCCATGGGTCCTAGACCCGGCATGGGCCCGCGCCCTCGTCCTGGCATGATGCCTCGCCCTCGTCCCGGTATGATGCCTCCCAGACCTCGTCCCGATGTGAGCGACGATGAGGAGGAGCCCGTGAAGGCCCCTCGTCCCATGAGCCCCAGACCCAGACCGGGCATGGCTCCTCGTCCTCGCCCTGGTATGGCTCCCAGACCCAGACCCGGTATGGCTCCTCGCCCCGGCATGCCCAGACCCGGCATGGGTCCGCGCCCGCGCCCCGGCATGATGCCGCCGAGACCGCGCCCCAGCATGCCCTCGCCGTTCGTGGTGAGCCCGGTGGAGCTGCAGAAGAACAAGCTGCTGTTCAAGGAGTACGACGACGCCAACACGGGCTTCATCGAGGGCACCGTGGCGGCGGAGTACCTGACGCAGAGCGGACTGCCGCAGTCGATTCTGAACAAGATCTGGGAGCTGGCGGATGTGGACAAGGACGGCATGCTGAACGAGTACGAGTTCGTGGTGGCGACGCACCTGGCGCTGATCGTGCAGAAGTACCGCATCCCGCTGCCAAAGACGCTGCCGCCGCCGCTGCTGAAGGAGAACATCGGCAAGGACGTGCGCGGCGAGCACCCGATGGTGAGTGTGGGGATGAGTGATGAGGCGTAGGACCCGCGCAACCTGGAGAAGACGGAGATCGAGCTGGACGACTCGAAAATGAGCATCGAGCAGCTGCGCAAGGAGGTGATCGACACGAACGAGCTGCTGCTGAAGCAGGAGGTGGAGATTCAGGAGAAGACGGAGCAGTCGCAGTCGCTGACGATGGAGCAGAGCGAGCTGCAGCGCCAGCTGGAGTACCTGAACAACCTGATCGCCAGCCAGGACGCGTACCTGCAGAACCTGACGACCATGGAGCAGACGATCGAGAAGAACATCGAGTCCATCGAGAAGGCCACCGACGTGAAGATCGACATTGCCGTGCCCGAGGGCACGCTCGCCAAGAGCCAGGCCGCGGCTGAGGAGGAGGAGGCCGAGGAGGAGGAGAAGCCGAAGAAGGGCAGGAAGGGCAAGAAGGAGGCGAGCGAGTCGGAGGAGGAGAAGCCGAAGAAGGGCAAGAAGGAGGCGAGCGAGTCGGAGGAGGAGAAGGACGACGCGTTCGACTGGGGCGACGCCAGTGGCAGTGAGAAGGAGGAGGAGAAGGAAGACGACGGCTTTGACTGGGGCGACGCCAACGGCAGCGACGAGGAGCTGCCCGCCGAGAAGAAGGGCAAGCCTGCGCTGTCTGGTGACGAGGAGGAAGATGAGGACCTGCCTCCCATGCCGAAGAAGGGAAAGAAGCTGCCGCCTCCTCCCAAGAAGGGCAAGCCTGCGCTGTCTGGCGACGAGGAGGAAGACATGCCTCCGATGAACGATTTTGAGGAGGACGACAACCTGCCTCCGATGCCGAAGAAGGGCAAGAAGCTGCCTCCTATGCCGAAGAAGGGCAAGCCTGCGCTGTCTGGAGATGAGGATGAAGAGGACATGTCTCCGATGAATGACTTCGAGGAGGACGACGATCTTCCTCCGATGCCGAAGAAGGGAAAGAAGCTACCGCCTCCTCCCAAGAAGGGCAAGCCTGCGCTGTCTGGCGACGAGGAGGACGAGGACGAGGATCTGCCGGCTCTTCCCAAGAAGGGAAAGAAGCTGCCGCCTCCGCCTCCCAAGAAGGGAAGAGCGCCTGTGTCTGGCGACGAGGAGGAAGACATGCCGCCCATGGACGACTTCGAGGAGGATGAGGATCTGCCGCCCATGCCGAAGAAGGGAAAGAAGCTGCCTCCTCCTCCCAAGAAGGGCAAGCCTGCGCTGTCTGGCGATGAGGATGACGAGGAAGACATGTCTCCGATGAACGATTTTGAGGAGGACGACGACCTGCCTCCGATGCCGAAGAAGGGAAAGAAGCTGCCGCCTCCGCCAAAGAAGGGCAAGCCTGCGCTGTCTGGCGACGAAGAGGAAGCCCCCGCGCGTTCTAGAAGAAGAAGAAGATAAACAGTGTTCTCGGGTTTGTTAACAAACACTCCATTCCACGGCAATCGGGTCGTTCACGGACTGGAAGAGTTCCACGCGCTTCTTGTCGTCCTCGCTCATCCTACTCCTCACCCCGCCTCCTCGCCCTCACTCTGACGCTTCGCAGCTGTGCATGATCACATGAAGAGGCGTGATGCCCGTGAGCCGGTTCTGCAGGAGGTGGTACGCGTCGCTCTGCGGCAGGATCATCAGCAAGCCGTACAAACTCTGCAGCAGCGGCGCCAGTGCCGGGGATCCCGCATTGATCAGCTGCAGACGCACATGCACGAACACGGGCGACTCGAACAGCTGCACCAGCTTCTCCGCCTGCAGCAGCATCGCCAGCGAGGGCTCCTGCGTCGCCAGGCGCTGCGTGATAGCGTAGGCCACGGCGTAGTTCTCGGCGAGCCAGCACAGCGCGATGGCGGAAAAGGCGTTCAGCGACCACGCGGGGAACAACTGATCGAACAGCGCCTTGCCGCCCTCCTTGCCCGCGGGGAAGCAGGAGCGCAGCTGCGCGCAGAGCTCGGAGGCCTCGTCGGCGGTGAGCAGAATGACGTTGAGCACCTGCACGAAGAGAGATGCGAATCGCACATTCTTCTCCTTCTAGAAATAAGAGGTCCGGACGGAATCATACGGTGGTGATCGTGGCGAGAATGGGGAAAACAACTTCCGTGTGCATGTACTTGCACAATGTGCGGATGATGAGGCAGCCGCGGTCCTCCATGTAGTGCTCGTCGTTTTCAAGCATCTGCGAGTGAACGGAAACTCAGGGTACCACATCCACGATCTTCTTGATCAGCGCTTCCAAATTCTGGCTGCGGTTCACGTACTTCACCAGCACCTTCAGATCGCAGTCCACCACCTCGTCGTCCTCTTCCTTC